>MDTE01195904.1_pt1 | contig 12211 bp, 8 predicted proteins | sample 811231 | NCBI WGS metagenome assembly MDTE01 (sample SAMN05326651, study PRJNA326480) | marine metagenome | isolation source: seawater | place: Indian Ocean: Red Sea | collected 2010
AAACAATCACAGTCCAAGTGCTTTGAGTTGTCTAATCGTATTATCCACGTCATCTGGATTATGTTTAATAGCGATGCCGCCGCCCTCTCGGAACTCGTTGACGTACTTGTCTCGGTCGTCAATCAAGAGACCCTGCTTTCCGTTCCAGACTCCGTAGGGCTTCTTGCTGTCAGCCAAGTTGACTTTTTCAACTGGGACACCCAGTTCCCGTTCAACCCACATCCGCTTGCCGATCTTGGAACCTTCTGCCATCGGAGCAGACAAAATCTCCAAGCCTGGGATATCTTTGATGTAATCCCACAGTTCTTTGCCGCCACGTTCCCAGCCGAGGTTTGCCCAGAGGTCAACGTTGTCTTCAACCATCCGGTACATCAAGTCTCGGATTCGCTTGTTGCGTCCAAGGCTTCCCTCTTGGTCAGAGCGAGCAATGTGCCACTTGTTGATTACCACATCCCAGCCGCCAAGTTCTCTGGCTGCTGCTCGGGCAAGTTTGTAGAGTTTGTAATCAGGGCTGCCAGAGCCACGCAGGGCTTTGTACTTTTCCTGATTGTTCGCAATCTCTTGAAACCTCTCGTTCATATATTCCAGAACGCCGCCCTCAAAGTTGACGAGGACGCCATCCATATCGCTAAAGACTTGGTAACTCATAGGAGCACCTCCCTTCAACATGATAATACCACTAGTTTTTAAGAAGTCAAGGAATTAATCAACTAATATTATTTTTTCTGTGAGAAATCCCTCGTTATCTTTATTCCTTATGAGATATTCTCCGGCACGAGCTATAACAACAGCATCTGCCCTATCGTCTGTTCCTTTTTTATAATTGCGGCCACCACGGGCCATCTCGTACTTAAACGCTGTTTTTTCTTTCTCTATCACAGCTTCAATAACCATTTTTTTTCTTTGCGGTCCTTTGGTGCTTCTAGGGAACGACAACCCGTATAGAGTCCTAGCAGTGTTAACATTAATGTATGTTGGGTCTTTTTCAAAACATTCAAAACAAATCCAAGAAACTATTCCATTAAATTTGGCCAACTTGATAATCGTGTCAGCCCGTGATCTGCCCGGCAAAAACTTCTTTAAAGCCGTCTCAATAAAGACCTCAGTAATGTTGTATTTTGATCTGAGTGTATACAACTCAGCCCCAATGGTCTCTGCTTTCTCGAAGATTGTTTGGGCTTTCGATATGTCCCAACCCTCAACCTTAACCAAGGCTCTGCTGCTAATGTCTATTACCGCAACTCCAACCATGGTGGTTGATATATCTAATCCTAAAATCATATATCGAATATATCAGAAATCAAGCTTAAGTTTAAATGTATAAGAATCTGTTTCTTTTTTTCGCACAGGGGTTGCTAATTTTGCAATGCCTAGTAAATTTTTATCATCGTCATAAATTGCTATTTTGCTAATAAAGGTTTGTTTTTCAAAGTTATCATTATGGTTGCAAAAATCAGATTCAATGGTATTTTTAACTGCTACCTCTTTTGGCTCGATATAAGAAGAACTATCAAAGTGAACTAGCTCCTTCCAACCAGAATAAGAAGACGAGATCCAAGTTGGGTTCAAGGAATTGTTTAATTTTCCTGCTGGGGCGTGTGCAAACATTGTCATAGTTGGTATCGTGTTTTTACCCCTAAAGTTCATCACAAAGTGACTGGAGCTTGGGAAGTATCCGTAATCGCCATCAGTTCTTGTTGCTCCGCCTGGGGCATGGTCAACACCAGCCGCTGCGGCGATACCTTGACTCCCTGATGAACCTGTGTTATATGACCAGAAATATGTCCAGTTTGGTCTAAGTCCCAGTCCAGCACCCTCAGATCCTGTGGCCGAATACGAATCTAATATGTCAGCATCGCCATTTATAGGAACTTCATTATAAAGCAGTATGAACCCCTCATCGTATAAAACAAGTCCGACAGTAGATCCACTAACCATAGATCCTGGCTGTGTTGATATAAGTTCCCCGTTTTGTTTTTCGTCCCTACAACGATCCATCAAAGTTCCAGTATAATAAAACTCAAGATCAACGCTGCCTTTTTCTATAGTTGACCCATAAAAGATTGAGGGTATACTTATTAAGTTTATTGCACCTGTCAAGAAAGGGGGGATTGTTGGGTCTACTGTTTTGCTTCCAGAGAATGTGTATAATGGCGTATATCTTTTATACTTTTCAATCGTTGACCTAAGAGAAAGCAAACTTTTACTTTGGCTAAAATATAAGTCTGTTGTGTTAGGACTCACAGGTATTGGGTTACCTGCTACTTTTGGGGCCGAATCTCCAAAATAAGTTCTGCCTCAATAAATATATTGCCGATCTATACTAGAAGTAAGAGGATACGCTCCTGTAATCTTTGTTCCGTATTCTGCTTCGCTATACGTCCCAGTGGTAACACTTTGAAAAGACATATTCGATCCGTCTTTTACAACAAATGCATGAATAGTGTTTGTGTCGTCTGGGCTTGTTGACCTGTCTACATTGAGTTCGTACAGGCTTATCGAGCCGGTTCCAACATTTACGCCTTTGTATCTAGATTCGTCAATATATAGAGATCCGCTGTAAGCCGTAAACTTTTTGCCTGGCGAAGTCTCTAGGTTGTTCTGAAATATATCGTCGGGACCAAACTCATGGAGGAACGGCATTTTCCACCTCCACTAATAATCTAATCTAACTCGCAGAGTGAACTCATTCGACGGAGTTTTCTTGAGAGGCTCACTTAGTTTTGCTACAGCCAATAACTCGTTATTTGCCCCATACAGCCCAACAGTTGTTATATAAGATACAGGAGAGTCGTTTCTACTTTCCTTAACCCTTATTTGACTCTTGGACAGATAAGTGGGATTACTCGAATAGTTAAAGTCAGATGCGTTTGCACGGCAGAAATAAATTGTTGAATTTAACTCTGTTGTATTAGCAAAGTAAATATCCTGTAATCTATTGCGTAAATCATCTGCCGTACCGCTAATTGAGTTTGATTTTAAATCCTCGTCAATATTAAGGTTAGATGCACTACTCATAGTAACTTTGCCACCCGTATTGGGTGCCAAGTTGCCGCCCCAACCATAAAGTTCGTTCCCAAGCAGACCACCACTTGCATGGACCTTAAACAACGAAGAGGTGAGAACAGCGATACCCGCTTGATAGAATAACAAACCACAAGCAAGTCCTGAATTGTTGGGAAGGTTTGTGTTCAATGTCCCACTTGTCGAGGACGTAACAAACAAGATTCCATATTCGCCCGCTGGTGAATTGGTCTTAAATGAGTTTGAACCACTTTGGTCTTCAATCTTAATAACTCTATTAGTTCTGGAAATTTGGTCGTATGTCCCTGTTGGGTCCACACTAAACTCCATTCTAAAAGTGCCTTTTTGTATTTCGTCTTTCACTAGCAACCTAGAGAAGTTAAAAAACAAGGCATCATGAAACTTCTCACCAGAAGTTAAGTCACCGTCTTTATCAAATTCTCTAATGCTGCCTGTGGCATCATGACCAACTAACACCTGGGCCATTTGATTGTATAGCTGTAGTTTTTGTTTTCCTTGAACATTAGTTGAAGCCGACAAGGCTGAGTTGGCACTCAGCCCCACAGTAATATCAAATATATGATTTGCGGAAGAACTTAAAAACGGGTAGTCAAAAACGCTTTGAAACATTCCGTGACTAAAGTTCTTGACATTAATTGACTCATTGCCCACCAGATATGTTCCGGAGGTAATTGTTCCAGTGATCGGAATAGCTTCGTGAAGTTTAGTCCTCGATGACTGTATATCAGAAGCCTGAAGTGATTTAAAAGAAGTTGCCATTATTTAACCCTTATTATACTTTCTTGACGAATCTTACAGGGATATCAACTCTGTACCCAGTTGTAAAACCTGTTACTCTTATTGTTGAGTCGATAAACCTAAAGGAAGCACCACTGCTCACGTAATCGGCGGCAGTGGTTCCACCTAACTTATCGAATAAAACATTACTTGTTTGAAGATTTTCTGCTGCTAACAAGCGAAATGCGAATCTTGTTCCATAACGACCACCATTAGTGTCACCAATGACTGAAAATGTATCGGCTGGCGAGTCTTCGTTTGTAGACCTATTAAACTCAGCTACCCCAGGGGCCTGTCCATCAGGCGCTGCAAAGTACTGTGCGTTAGAATTTAAAGAAAAATAGTAACTCGCAATGTTGTCATCATCAATAAACGACGGTCTTGCAACCGATGTACCATCAAGCGACAGTACTTGTGATAGTCGATTATCCATCTCTATGAGGTATTGAGTTTCTCTGAGGGCGTCAGCGTTGTCAAGTTTTTGCACCGATAAGTCTGTGTTGTCTATACCCTGATCAAGGCAGATGAACTGCCCCGCAGTTGCAAAACTTCGATTACCACGAACAACACCGATAAACGTTCTAAACGGCGATGTTGCTGTCACAGTAGAAAAAGTATCCGGATCAGAGGTAGTATAGTCAGTTGTTACCAAATATCCGCCCACTGGGATATCTGAGAGTGCTGCGGTATTCTTGTCAACAGTCTGAGACACTGTATCATTGTTTTTAATGACTGGCAAATACAACAAGTCGTCTCTAACATAGGACACCAACTTGTGGTTCATAATTGAAGTGTTGTTAGTAAAAGCTTCAAGAACTGGTGATTGCAATATGTTCACGTCATAAAACGCAGAACCGCTTGGGTGTACACCTTCTGCTGCATTGCTATTTCTGTAAAGTGTATAATCTATCTCGTCGTCACCAAGAGCAAATTTTGCGATACGAAAGCTACCGTCGCCCGCTGCCAATCTTTTTCTGCCGGTGTCAGTTAAAACCGCATCTAAAATAATGTCACCACTGTTATCTAAAAACGCCATGTTGGCTCCCTCTTATGAATAACTATTATTGTTGAACGTCCTAGTTCTTAATAAGTAGTATTGTTTTCTCTTTTTATTCCTTTTACCTTTTTTCGGTGCTCGTAAAGTTCAATACCAGATCAACTTTTTTACCTGTTTCTCTCGATGTAAGTCTGACTATAAACTTATTGCCAGTAATCCCATTTTGTCCCGTTTGAGGAATTAAGCTTTTTTCCGACGAGAACAGTCCGGTCCTAGAGTTTGTAAATCCACTTGCTTGGCTGGCCTCATTGAACGGCTCAACTTGAATGTCTGCCCCTTTAATCTCAATATATCTTTTCATTTTCTTTGTTGGTGTTTTTGAAGTTGTTATTTGCGGGACGTATTCTTTGACTATTGGAGTGTAAAAACCCTCTATCAGTCGAAGCTCAACCTCATAAATTGCAGTCGGGTTTGAAAATAAAACTTTTCCAGGGATATCTTCGGTAACAGCCCTAAAAGTATAATAATATTTTCTATTTGGTTCTATGTCATCTATAAAGTCAAATCCTTTTGCAAAGTTTTCAGCCGGTGCCCCTAGTGACAGGTTCATTCTTTTTATTTCTTTTCCAGCAAAAGATCTGTATAAATGATTGATGTGTGCTACATTTGTGTCGATTTCCTCTGTTCGGTAAATAACCATTTCTGGTGGTTTAGCCGATTCTTTGAACGAAACTGTGCCACCAAATTGTGCGGGATCATTCAGCCTTTGATTGAATGATAAGTCAGTAAATACTTCGGCCTCTTCGGCATCAAATGGTTTTGGTCTTAATGCGTTTGGTCCAATATATTCACCTACAGAAGGTGAAAGATTTATTAAAATTTTGTTACTAGTATTTTGATATGAAAATATGCTAACCTCTGGTGTTAGTGGTGGATACTGCATTATTTTTATAACTGGATACGACACTCCTCCAACTGTAAAATCTGGGCGACCTCTTACCGTTGGAACAGCGATTTGCCCTAGACGCCCGGCTTGTCCAACATTTCTCCACTCACCAATAACAAGAGGATATTCAACTATTTTTAAATTTGGTTCACTATTCACATTGAAAGAATAAAAAGCCAGTGTGCCGCCGTCGTCATCGCTGACACTACGTCTAGTCAATAAGGTATCTCTATACCCTGGAAAGGTTGCAAACCTAGTCCTAAAAGAGAACTTGGAGCCGTACACAACATCATATGCATATAACTCATACTGATAATACTTATCCGACTTTACTTGTGTGTCAACAAAGTTTATCACATCTATTTCGTTAGTGTTGGCAAAGTAATAGTTTTGTATGACTCTTCGAGTGGCTCGATCGTGTGCTGCCCCTCGGCTGGCGTATTTTACTAATTTATACATTATGGTTTCAGAATCACAAAGTGTTTTTTCCCCTTCTAACAAATCTTTGTATTTAACAAGCCTTTCTTGTGATTGGGTTCTTACTTGGCTTCTGACTTGATTTGTCCAAGCCGATAAGGCTGCCTGTCCGCCATTGCGCTCTCTCCAGGGACCATTAAGACTAAGTTCAGCGAGATCATTTAAAGATAGTGCTGCTCTAGTATTTGTAAGCCAGGTATTAAAGTCATAAACCTTTGTTTGGGCTCTGTTTTCTACAATAGCTATATTTCTCTCTCTTGAATCAAGTTGGTCAGGACCTAATTGAGATACCCCTCTTGGTGCAATAGCTCCATACGTTGTGAATATAAACGGTTGCGGGTCATCCGCCGGAGCGTCAATAATTGAGTTTACCATAGAGGTGGCACCAAGACTTTCATTTAAAAGCTGGTTTAAGCTACCTTGTTCAACCATTGGGATAGAAATCTCAGCATAAAGAGGGAATTCATGTTTGTACTCGTTAAATTCAGCAAACAAATTCATTGATGTAGCGTCAGTTGTTTGGTTGTAGTATCGTCGAGCAATTGAAGAAGTAAGGTCAACAACAACATTGGTATCTCTGGTTGCCCTACCATACTGGATAAGGTAATCTGAAATTCCTCGATCTTCGCCCGCTTGTTGCTGGGACCTTAACCTTGGGAGTGTTCCCGTAATAAATTCATTCAGCGTTACTAATCCATCATAACCTCTCCTAACTTCATCACCTTGGGGGGAAGAGTCCCACCCCTGTCCAGACAATCCACCAATCGGATCAGACCCTACTGCCAACTGATATACATAAAGATTCGGAAGAGCCGACTCAGGTATAGCTCTGTTTGCAACTTCATCACTGTATCCCGGCAAACTATAGTTAAATATACCTGTTATTTTTGCTGGCTTTGGTACCGTGATACTGTCTTCTTCGTTGTCTCCTAGTCGTATCCTGCCACCTGGGTGGAGTCTCGTCCCTGGCACCTCGTTCAATACTTCTGTGTATGGATCTCTAACATAGCTTGTTCTTGTTTCAAAATCATAAAACTCATAAACAACTGGCTCTTGCTCTCTGGCCATTGTTATTCTTTCGGTTCTGGTTAAAGTTGCATTGGCTGCTTCAATGACTTTCTCCAGCCCATACTCACTATTGATGCGCTCCATAACTGCACGCAGTGAATTGTTATATCCATCATAGGGGGAGTTGCGTTGGTTGTCTGGTATATGTGCGTTAGAATAATATGGATTACCATTTCTCTCTGGGATAAACATCGGATGATCGTCTGTAAACTCATCAAAATCATCGTAATCCAAAACCCGAAGAATTCTTCTCATTCTATCGCTGAGATCCCAAAGTCTTTCCCGTCCCCTATTGGTTCGAATTATTCTAGGCGGGCCGCCAATAGTTTTTGTTAGTGAGCCGTTTTCTAATGCCGGTCCACGACCAGCGACAATCGGATAAAACCTTCGAACATCTTCCATTGTTTCAAAAATTTCTGGTAAACCAGCAGCAGCTAGGTTATTTATTTCATTTATAAAATTAAAAGGTCGATTAGAGCCTGCAAAGGCTGCACCCTTGGGGTAACCTGCTGGAAAAATATAACCCTTATATCTTTCTACTCCGGCAATTGGTGGTCCGTAGGTTCGCAGTTGTCCTCGGCGGGCATTTTCAATATCGGTCTTATCTTCACGGCTAAGTCCTAGTACGACTGTTCTGGGCCCGCTCCTTCTATAGCCGGCAACGTTAAAATTTACGTTGATTGAGTTGGGAGATTCAGGTGTAAGACTTTCGTTCCCGTATGCATCATTAGATTCCAGTGGGGTGTAAGTTATTTTATTCCTTATGTCCCTATCTCCTCCCATAATATAATACTTATTAATGGGATCAAGCTTGCTTAGTTGACGTTGTGCAACTACTTGTCTTACGTTGAAGCTTGGCGTCCTTTGTCCCGAAAGAACATTTATGGAGTTAAACTTTTGGTTGCTTTCCACCTGTGGACGCTGGAATTCGTAAAACTCCTGTCCGCTACCAACGAGACCACGATTGTTGTCATCTTCGTCGGTAAGATTTAAATGAAATCTTTCCCTTCGTTCACTAAGTTGACCTGGGCTTACCGCTTGTTCGTTTTGGTCATTTCCATCTCCAGCAGGCAATTTATTCCCTCCTCAAAACAAAGTATCTGTTATAAATAGGAAGATCAAACATTTCCTTGAAGTCTACGTCGATTCCTTTGTTTAGATTATTTGTAGTGCCGGATACGTCACTATTTCCGATAACTAAATCATTTTTTGATATATTTCTAACTCGACACAATAGAGATAATTGTCCTGACGAGCTATAAAAATCTGGTGTAAATTTTCTCCATACGGGGCGTGAGGTTTTTCTTGCAAAGGTTGGATCGTTTGCACTGCTCCTAGTTCCAAAAGGAATGTTCTCAAGACTCTCAAATCCCGCCAAATATTCTATGACACCTATTTGTTTATAGTTCATCCAAAAAGTTAAAAACTTAGCGTAGGTTTTCATCGGATCACGGGCTGACTTATATGGTGGGAAATCTTCATTTTGATTAATATATGATATTGAGTCCGAGAAATCTCCCACATCGACATCTTCTAGTTGCGGTCTAACCGCATCAAAACCTAGCCCGCCAAGAGATTTTGGTCTTTGGGAGGTCGCTACAACAAACATAGATTTAATTTGGTTTGGAATTTCAGAGTATTTGTTTTCTATCGCACTTTGAACACTGACATCATCTAGTCCTAATTTATTAACGTTTGTCACCATAGAATTAAAGGATTCTTGGAGATATGTTGTTCCATCCAGCTTGGAATCTATCTGTAGTTCGCCAAGAATGGCGAACGTTAACTTTGTAGGAGGCAAGCCAGCGGGAACCCTTGGTAATTCTTCTTTGTCTAGTGACGAAGGGTCAAAAACGGCTCCATAAGTTCCGGTGGCAAAAGGGGCCAGTTCTTGTTCTGTTGTCTTTAAGAAGTCTTTTGCTTCTAAGTCAGTATCTTCGTTTCCCCCAAGAAATGTCCCTATGATTCTTGGAGCGTCTACTTCGGGATGTTCGTTGCCGTCTTTACCAATTTTAATAATTTTACTGACATTTTCTCCAACAGTGGGGACAGAAAACTGCTGTTCTATCCCCTCATCAATTATGCACCCCAAGGAGGACAAAGAGTGATTGGCACTATTATACAAATCTCTAGGTGTTACGTCAAAGTCTTGAGCGGAAAAGAAGGGTAATCTATTGTTGTGAGAATAGATTCTGCTTTTAATAAGATCAGAAAACAAATCCGCATAAGTATCAATATCGTATGATAAGATATTCTCATCCTGGGATCTATATGATGTTTGAACTATTGTTTGTTTGCCAAAATTTTTGATCGCTTTTGGAGTAAAATATTGGTAACTAGAATTTTCATATACGGTGCCATCTGGACTCGCAAACGAAGCAGGAGACCCTGGTTGGTTGTAAGTTCCAAAATACTTGTTAAACTCTTCTCTTCTTCTGTTGTTGAAAAAATCTCTAGAAAATGTTGGTAATCCTCCAGGGTTTGGTATGTTTCCGGCCACGTCCTGGGAAAGATAAAGATATCCTGTTCCGTACCTTTTACCAAACTCAAATAGCTCGTCAAAGTAATTCTTGTGATTTAAAATATTAATCCTTGTAGGAGTCGTATTGGCATCTAATCTTTGCAGTGCGGTTGTTGATTCTAGGCCCGGATCCTTAGGGAACTTGGTTTGAACTATTTGTTCTATACTTCTCTTAAATGATTCTACAGTATCATAAAACTGCTTAATACCATTGGGGTCTTTTTTTCTAACCATCGAGGTTAACATACTGATAATAGCGTCGGAACTTAAACCGCTGACAGGTATCATTTTTGTAAACAAATCAACGAACTGTCTAATGTCAGAAACCAAAGAGGATAAAAGTGTTTGCCCATTAAAAGCTATCGAATCAAGCGGAACCACTCTCTCGTTTCTGCCCATGTCATACAAACCAACACCATTTGACACTGTTCCTATCTTTCTTTCAAAATCGCCCGGCGGAGAGTTAACGATTAGATCATATGCATCAATGCTACGGGAAGATATCAAAGACAGTAATTGTAAATATTTCCTAAGATACAGTAACGATGGGTCACAAACATTAACTTCAGCAGCGTACTGAAAGGTTCCGGCCGTCAAGGTTTTAAATTCGTCTTCGTAGGTATCATAACCCTCGTAAAAGCTCATCCTCCCTGGGACAGTCGGGTCTAAAAAGTTCCCTATACTTGGTATTAGAGTAAGGGCAGGAATAATTTCCTCTGGTCTATAATATGATTCATCAAACTTTTTTTGTCTGCCAAACGTTAGATCGTTTAGTGCTAAATAAGGCTCAACTCTAATCTGTCTTTTGGACACTGTTATATCTAAACACTTTACAGCTTCCTCCTCATCAAATCCCATATCTTGATTTCCATTTAATAGGTCTCTTGCTGTTTCAGGATTAGTATAAAGAAAAGGGAACTCGCTGTTTTTTGATAAAAAAGCTAGTTTATCAAATACAAACCCAAATCTAGCACTATCGTTTTCACATCTAGTCACCCAGAAATCAGAGAAAAAATTGTTCATCTTTATTTCATCTGAAGCTTTACTGTCAAGATCTGACATTTTCAATAGTTCATTGGTTGTAGAGTTAATTTGACTTTTAAAATCAACAAGATTTAATCGTTCATATCCTCTCTGGTCGGACAACTTAGATGCCAAAGGAGGATTTGTTCTCTCAGACTCTATTTCATCTTGAGTCACTGACGATGTTTTTTGTTGGGTTTTATAGTTAAATTCCGTGCCCCTAAACACAAACCTTCTAACAAAGCCCATGCCGGTCTCTAAAAGTCTATCTTCTTGTGCTACCGCATAGTTTTTTGATACGCCCTGACTTTCAAGAAATGCTGTGTTGTCCATATATGTAAAGGCATAAAACCTTATGTTTGATAAATCAGTGTTTGTATATTGCTCTGTTTTTCCAATCTTAAAATCAAATGTTTTTAGAACAATATTTTCTAAAACATAATTTTGAAATTGGTCAGAATTAGGTAGCGCAGAGTTTTTTGTGGCTGGTCTGGTTCTCTTGTCTTTTACAACTTTGTTGTCTTTGTCTTTGATTATCGCATCAGCGATTGGAACATCGCACAATATAATGCCATCATTTGTTGATGTTTGGCTATAATAAATTTTATCTTTTAAATTTGTTTTTAGATTATTTAAAATAGAGTCCGACCCAAATGGACCAATTGGAGACAAAAGTCCATAATTAGACGGACCTACACTATTAACCAACTGGTTGTAAAACAAATCTGCATTTTCTTCTCCTGCGATAGACATCAGCCCAGCGCCATACTCGTTCATTCTTTGTGTTATAAAGTCTAGGGTTGGGCCTTGTTTTCCAAAGCAAGCTATAATTCTAATTCTTAAGTTATTGATGTAATTTGCAGTAGTGTAAAATCTTGCAAATTCAGGGTCTTTTATCAAAGGAGCAAGAACAGCTTCCGAAATTTTTGGAACAACAGACACGGTTATAGTTTCTTCTCCTGCTGCCTCATCTGATGTTTTTATGTTATTGCTTATATTAACTTGGTCTATAGAAACACTAGGGTAATTCGAAGACAAATAAACTAAACCGGACTTTTCTTGTAGTCCTGCCACCAAGCTTGGAAAAAATGTGTTTTGATTTTGTGCAATTTGCGTGGCCATTAAATATCCTCACACGGATCAACAGGGTCAGTAGGTCCACCTTGATACAAAGTCTCACCTCTTATATCTACATCTTCAATCTCGTTGTCAACCCTGATGGATAAAAAATACTCAACATAACTAGGGTCTAACAGTGGGACATTTTCTCCGATAAGTTCATCATCTCCAGATAAAGCCCTGGCATATTCGTCAGGATCTTCTTGTCTTCTCATCCCCATCGCTTCTGTAAAATTAT
>MDTE01072240.1_pt1 | contig 12210 bp, 18 predicted proteins | sample 811231 | NCBI WGS metagenome assembly MDTE01 (sample SAMN05326651, study PRJNA326480) | marine metagenome | isolation source: seawater | place: Indian Ocean: Red Sea | collected 2010
ATCAGGTCCCTCTTTCTTTTCTTTAAACACTTCGTTAGTTTTAGTATTACGCCACGTAGTTATCGTAGTGCAATCTATCTTAATTATGTTATCCGTTTTCATTCTCTCTGTTTATTAAAGCATAACTTATAAGGCCTTGTATTTTATTACTGCCTGTAGCTGCTTGCACAGTTATAGCATCTCCTGCTTCTAAATTCAAGCCTTGAGGTGAAGCATTTACTTGTGACTTAGCTCCTACTTCATCTCGAAAAAATTCATATTCAGTGTTAGAGTCTGATGAGTCAACAAAATTCATATTCACCACGATGCCTGATGATGCATCATTGTTTGCAACATATATACTTTTAACTATTATTGTTCCATCAGCAGGACAAGTAAGCACTGTAACTTTACTTGTGTCTGTTTGTTTAAAACCTTGATTTTTATAAAATATACTCATGATAAAAAATAGTTAAATGCTTCTTGTTCGTTTTTTAAATCTTGTTGAAAAGAAAAATTAAGTTGTTGTTTCAATGTTGTCAAGGACTCTACAATCTGTCTCTGATTCTGTGGATTATAATCCTCTGTAGGTTCAGGAATGTATATTGTAATTTTAGCCATTATGCTTTCTTCTTATCTACTCTTTTAATTTTACCTTTGTTTTTTGAAGCATAAAAAACTTGTTCGCCTTTCTTTTTACCATATTGTTTTTTCATAGACTTCATAATTTTTTTACCTTTAGGTGTTAGTGGCATAGTTATCTCCTTCCATCGGGTTGTGCATCAAGTCTTAGAGATCCGTATCTCCACGTCTCACCAACTGATTCGTTTTCTATTTTTACACTGAGCAATCTGCCTCTTGCTCTAGTGTCTATTTTTTTAGTCGTGCTTGTAACAGTGAATGGTCCCAACGGCGACACAGTCTGTGTCTCTGAGGGAAAATCACTAATAAACAATGAGATTAAAGAATTACCCACTATTTGTTTATAATCAGGAATAAATCTTCTCATAGACATCATAAACTCTCCATCATCAATATCAAAGTCTGATGATCTAATGAAGGCAGCTATGGCACTCGTTCCAGTGCTGTTAACTTGATCGGTTCCTACTTCATGAACATAATAAACAGTTGATCCATATTTACTTGTAATTCCTGATATTGGAAAGAAAGGTGTGTCCGAAGGATCGTTTGCTCCACTTTGAGAAGGAGCTACATAGTTGGTAGCATAGGGTGCTGTAAACACATCCGAGTCTTGATAAGTTGTTCTATCTAAAGATCCCGTGTACCAGCTAGCTTCACCGTAATTATAAGTAACTACTCTGTCAATTTGATTAGATCCTGATTTAGGGTAAAACCAATTTACTTCTGTGTATAAACTATTGTGACCTGCGTAAACAATTTCACTGGCATTAAAATTTAATCCAAGGTTTCCATCTCCTGTAGTAAATACAAAGTCCTCTACTAAGCACGGTAATTGTTTCACTGTACCATCGTATTGAAAGAAACCACCTGACGTACCCATCCAATAAACAGCACCTTGTGCAAAAGCAACAGCGTGTTGTCCAAGACAGCCACAGTTAGTTCCTACTTGTCTAATACTAAATGTAAATGGTGGGCCAACAAACTGAGCAATATACGCAGCTTGGTCGGTTAGAATTAAAATATAATCTTTACCTTGTACAGCAGCTACAATCTTATTGCCTTTATCTAATTGAAAAGTTCCGGCAGTATTGGTGGACGTAGGTGTGTACACAGATGTTGACTCTTGATCTGAAAATCTAATGAACATTGGGTCTTGCGTTCCCGCACTTCCAATAGTTGTTTCAGTTCCAAGATGAAATAAATGTCGATCAGTTTCAGAAACGATAGTTAGTCCCGTAGATGTTGGTGCTCCTGTCATTAACGTTGCTCTGTTTGTTCTAGGGTTTGTAGCTCCGGCATCCCACGTAAAAGATTTTCCATTAGTAATTGTCGCGATCAAAGTTTCTCCAAAGTTATCCAATGACCAATTACCTGGTTCTAGAACAACATCAGAAGTCGGTCTTTCTGTTCCCCATGTAGAGTTGCCCCATAAATAAGTTCCCCATCCATAACCTTGTGTTTGAATAGTTGGTCCAACAATAACGTAAGGATTAATGGTGCATGATCCACCATTGCTCATTCCTGTTACGTTGTTTTCTGTAGTTGTAACACCGGCAGCAGGATTAGTTAAACTGATTGTAAAAGAGTTAGTCGTGGTTGTTAAAACTTCAAAAGGGTGAGTGTTGAAATCACTAGCTCCTAAAGTTGTGTTGGCTCCTATGGAAACAGAGCTCAGTGTAATATATCTCCCTGCCTCTAATCCATGACTTGTAAAATTTATAGTTACTGTGGCTCCAGCGGCCGCTGAGGTTGTAAAAGTGCCGGTGCCGGATAAAGCTGAATCTAAAGGTGTAATATCATAGAAGGCACCACCATAGTACAAGAATAAACCCTGTGATGTTCCGATAGCTGCATATCGTTCACCATCTAAAGAAGTAAAAGCGTGTTGAGCCCTTGCTACACCTGGTAAAGTATTTTGATCATTAGATAATTGTTGCCACCCTCCGATCTTTTCAGGTATGCCGTATCTAAATCTAACAAAGTCTCCATCTATCCATTTACCTGGAGCAGCTGCAGGAGTTCCTTGTTTATCAAAGCCTGGTTGAAATCTTACTTTTTTTAACGCCATAATTCCCCACTATACAAAGATTATATCAAAAATAAACCTAAATAACTGGCAAAAAACTTAGGTTCATATCTATCTCTCCATTTTTTTTGATAGATTCTTTTACGTTTTCTTCTGTTAATATATCAAAAGCCACCGTAATTCTATGGCCTTGAAAAGGTTCTAAAACCACAACTTTATGTTGTTGAGGTTTAGTGATACACATTAAACCTGGTTTATTGTCCACTTCAAAATTTTCAAATATTGTTTTTGTTTTTTTAGGCTCTATTGAAATAAAACCATGGTATTCACAATCGTTATGAGTATGCCAATCTAATACTTCGTTTGGCTTATGATAATTAAACCAACACTGATACCAAAGTCTTTGATTAGTTTTACAATAGCTTTTAATCAAATCATTTAAATCACGAAAGAAATTATGATATTGAATAGAACCTACAACTAATGAAGCAAAGTTATAATATCGATATAACCATGTTGTGGAAGCTTTATTATAAACAAACTTAAGTCTTTTCTTAGCTACCAAAGCGTAACGACAGAACTCCTCATTATTTGTTCTAATTGCAGGATAATCAAACAAACTATATTCAGGTTTTTCTTTTACTAAATTAAACATATTTAAAATTAAAACTAATAGCTATCCTTTGTTGGTTGTCTAAATTTTTTTGCACCTTATGATCTAAAGCCGCAGGAAACATTATAAACTTATTATCTTCAGGAGGAAATACCCAAGTATCTATTTCATACTTGTTTTTATTAAATTCAAGTATTAAATCTCCTGAGTTTTTAGGGACTTGTAAATAATATACAGCACTAACATTTGGAGAGTCTTTATAATAATTTAAATCTATATGATTATGAAGTTGAGTAGATTCATTCTTATCATGAACCTGTCCCCAAAAATTAATCAAACCTATGTCTTTGTTATACATTTGTTTATATTCATGTATAAGTCGATAGGCTATCTCTTTAATATCTTTATTTAAAGGTAGCTCAATATCTTCGTTTCTTGTGTGATTAACGTCATTAGATAATTTTTTATCTTTGTTTTTTAAACAAAGGTTTATCAAGCTTTTACTTTTTACGTTATCAAGATACCCGTAAATAAAATCAATGGTATGAATAATTTGTTTGTTACACACCTGGTTTTCCTATCAAGTCATATTTTAAAATATTCTCAAGTCTTGTTCTTAATTCAGCGTAGCTTCTAATTAATCTTTTATTAGCCTGTCTAACTTGATCTATTTCTATGTCTTTTAATTTAATAACCATTATTTTTTCCTCCACTAAAAGTTGTTCATTTTTTAACAAAACTAATAGATTAGAGTTTTCTCTCTGTAACAATTTATATTTATCTCTCCATTGATCTTGAGTTAAATAATGTATGTTATCGACTGTTTCCATATTATCCTCCTTTAAATATTGATATTAAAAAAATGTGATACGGTATACTTTCCGCATACATCTTTGTTATGTTTTAATTTTACAGGTTTTGATGCATGCAAATAAAAAGATGGAAATAGAACCATTCTATTATCTTTACATTCAATGGTAACGTTTTCATCTTTAAAAGCTACATCGCCTCCAGCAAAAGATTTTGGTTTTTTATAAGTCCACCACAAAGCTGTGTGGGTAGATCTGTCTTTATGAAACTCGTATTTATCTCCATCTTCATAGTAAGAAATCATAGTATAGTCTTTATTAACTTCTCTAATATTTCTAGATGCAGGACACATTTTTTCATAAACTTTAAATAAAGGTTCAGACATAATCTTTTTATAATAAGTTAAAATAAAAGACGTTTGTCTATAATCAGGAAAGTACATACGATCTAAATAAATTCTAGAGTTACGAACTAAAACTCTACCTGTCGCATCTTTAGCCCTGTTTGAATCGTCTAATTTTGAATCCCAAAGATTTTTGTTAAGACGATAGCCATCTATTTCATGCCATATCTCTTTGTGTTCTTGTTTAGTATAAAAATTATCCATAACCAATAGTGGATACTTCTTTCCTATAATTTTATATTCTTTCATTTTACTATAAGATAATTAGCTGCCATGGATATTCTAGTTACCTTAGCTTTATAAGGGGAAACAAGATGTCCAAGATTAGCAGGAAAAATAACTAAATCTCCTTCTGTTGGAAAAAAACTAAATGAACTGACATGATGCACAGTTTCTACACCTGATGTTAAAAAAGTAATCGAGCCAGGTGCAACAGAACTGTTGCCTTTGTTTCTTGCTTTTTCTGCTTCATCTTTTAATTTTTTAGGAACGTCTAAATATAATACACTTGAAAAATCAGAATCATGAACATGCATAGGATTAAAGTCTCCAGCTTTCATATAATTAACCCAAGCTTTTCTAGTTACAATTTTACCGTTTATTTCTTTTCCATAAAAATTTTTATATGCTTGTTTATAGATGTGTAAATAAGGTCTTAAAATTTTATCATACTTATCTGTATTCACAGCAAACTCATCTTCAAAATGACCCGCTAAATTTTTGTGCCATCTATTATCTTCTTTTTTATTACATAGTTTTTTAAGTTGGTTTACTTCATCTAACAAAAGTTTTGATCTCATTAAAAGCGGACCCCAAAAAGGAAATGAATAATTTATTGTTCTTTCTTTCATATTAGAAATAATTAATATTAATTAATATCCTCCTGTCTTTATCTGTTTGACTAGCCGCATAATGTTTAGTTCCTGAATCGAAAATAAGCATTCGGTTAGCTTTACTCATTATCTTCTTTTTACCAAAAGCTGTATAACCATTATTCGTATTCATATATAATATAGCAGTTTTATGATTTTTCCAACCCGTATCTATATGTGGACTTGAAGTAATTCTTTTATTTCTATGCACATACATATTAGCTCTTGCTACAATTGGTGCTTTACAATCTAGTTTATCAAAAATAGTTTTTACGTATGGGTTGTATAAAGTTGATATGGGAGTCAAATCATAAATTTTATGACTTAAATAAAACTTGTTACCATCTTTTTTAATCATAGTGGGTTCAAAAAACCAATACATTTTAGTGGACATTAAAATAGCTTGAAACTCATCAAACAGTTTTTTATCTAAAAAATTGTCTATGACTTTGTATGACATTGTTATAGTGCTAAGAAGTTTTTAGATAAACCTAAATGAGGTCTGCCGTCATAAGCATTCTTTTTATTCTTTACATCGTTATAATGTAAAAAGACTTGTACACAATGAGAACCTTTTAGTGGCTCTCTCCAATGCTCTAAATGTGTGCCATTATAAACAAGCATGTCTCCTTGATCTAAATCTATTTTTATTCCTTTAGCATAACTACTTGTTGTAATGCCTCTCTTACCACCTTCTTCCTCCGGTATACCAACATTTTGATTTGGGCTTAAATAAATTGGCCATTTCTTTCCACCTAAAAATAGTGTCGTAGAAAAAGCGCAACTTTCTCTATCTTTGTGTCTAAGTAATTCGTGTCCTTTTTCATAAACTCTGCAATAAGAGTAAGTAGAAACAAGTCTTTTTTTAACAATTTTTTGAACAACAGGGCGTACTTTTTCTAATAAAACCTCCATAGCGATATCACTATAAATAGCGTACGCGTTATCAACTTGAGTATCTCCAAAACCTCCGTAACCATAAAGCTGTATGTCTTTTAAATTTTTCGATTTAAAAGCTAGCGTAACATTTCTTTTTAACAATAGATAAGTGTAACAATAATCTGCTAAGTCTTTCGATATTGCTTTTTTTATTATTTTATATTTAAACATTTTCCTCCTAAAAATAGTTAAAGTTAATATTTATTCTTGCTTTAGCATCAGTGCACGAAGTGCTGTTATGTGGTTCGCTTGGATCAAATAACAATAAACTATTAGCTTCGCTTTTTATCTTATGCTTTCCTTTCAAAACGGTATAACCATCATTATCGTTAATATAATAAATAGCACCTTTGTGAGGAAAATCATAGTCCATATGTTCGGGATGTTCTTTTAATGTTGGAGTTCTATAATAAAGATTAGCTTTAATTCTCATTAAAGCACGTGGTTTTAATAAATTTAAGATAGGTTTTATATTTTCATAATACTCACTGTTAACTTTTCTATGGTTGTAGAAAATGTGAGTAAAATAAAAATCATTATCTAAACTTTCATGAGAGATTGTATTATTAAAATACCAAGGAAAGAATGAGTTAGTTAAATCTGCCTGTATTTTTTTAAATACATCTTCCGGTAAAAAATTTTTTATAATTTTATGCCTCATTTAAATGGAGCTCCTAGTGTCCAGTTAACTAATGAGTATCTAGTCCCTTTTGTAACAGGTGTAACTCTGTGCCATACATGACTAGGAAAAACACAAATTGATCCTTGTTCAGCAATCTCATTACAAATAAATTTTTTGTAAACTGGTTTTTTTATTTGAGGAACATAGAACTCTAACTTGCCTCCTTTGTATGAACTTGGTTTTGATAACTGTAATGTCATAGAAAGTTTTCTTGTTTTTCCATTCATGTGAATATTTTCTTTATTTTCGTAAGGCTTTGAATAAGAGTCTTGGTGCCAATCATAATATTGTCCTTTACGATAAATAGTAAATTGACTAGGCTCATGATAATTAAATTCAAATTTCCAACCAGCATTATAATTTGCCTTACTTATAAAGGGATCAATCAAATCATAAATCCAACTTTCTGACATCCAAACAACATTAGAATCTCTAATTTTAAGAATTTGTTTTTTTCTTTTTTTGGTTAATTTTTCTGTGTCATTTAGTGAGCCTGTTGTTGCAAACTGTTCTTTCTTTTTTGCAATGGCAAAATCAATTATTTTTTGACAATCTACAGCAGATAATGCTTTCTTAAAATAAAAATAACTCCATTCTTGTAACATAATCTTTTCTTTCTTTAACAGTAATTAAAAACTATTATGTCTTTAATACCCAACTAGTAGAGTCTTCATCCCATTCGTAATCTTGACCATCATCAGGATAAGCTACCGGTGCCCACCAATCAATTTTTCCATCATCTCTTGTTTGTAAAGTCCAAGAAAGAAAAGGTTGTTGGGGAATAAATCTGTCTTCAGCTTCTTGATAAGTATAACCTTTACCTGCGTAGAGGTTTCTAAAATTATTATTGTAAGATGTTTGAACCCATTTTACTCCATCTTCTGAAAGTTTTACTACAGTGCCAAAATGAGTTGCAGCTGATTCTGATTGATCTCCACCATTAGCATCAACGTCTGCGTTGTCACCAACACATACTCTTATAACTACATTGTTTTCATCTAACTCAGCAAAATGTGCCATTACGCGTCTCCTAACGTGAACGTACCTGATGTTGTAAATGATCCAACTGTACTTCCATCTGGTTGTGGTGTGACTGTGTTTGTACCTGGTGAAACTGTTAAAGTAAATTTAGCAGGTGCTCTTAAAATAACTCTTCCGCTACCTCCGGAACCACCGTTTTTAGTTGTGAAACCTGGGTTTGGACCTTGGCCACCCGTTCCTCCGCCGCCGCCAGTGTTTGAAGAAGCTGGAGAACCTGGACCGGATACGTTTACTCCTGGCGCTCCCGCGCCGCCCCCGCCAGTTCCGCCTGGCCCTGGGACCCCTGGCGATCCGCCGGATCCTCCGCCGCCACCACCAAAAGATGCTTCACTTCCAGTAATGTCAGTTGTAATTCCGTTTCCACCTTGTCCGCCTGGTGCAGGTGGGCCACCTCTATTAAATCCTACTTGAGTTGCGCCTCCGCCACCTCCTGAACTTGGAGATCCATCGTTCCCTTCAGGTGGTGAATATGTGCCAGCGTTTCCTGCTCCACCTCGACCGCCGCCGGACCCACCATCGGTTCCAGATAAAAATTGAGAGCCTGATCCAGAAAGACCGCCTCCGCCTCCGCCGCCTGACGCAGCGATTACAGATGCAGGTGCTGGTGTAGAAATTTGAGAGTCATTTCCGTTTCCTCCTCTTCGAGTACCAAGTGTTCCACCTGATCCTCCTCCGCCAATGCTGACAGAATATGTACCTGGATCTATATCTAATTGTGAACCTGAACCAATAGGAGTATCAAAATCAATACGTACGCCCCCTGCTCCTCCGCCGCCACCGGCTTCAAAATTTCCACCCCCGCCGCCACCAGCGACAAGCATGTAAGAGACTCCTTCTTTTTTTCCTCCTGTGAAGCCGAAAGCTTTTGCTCCAGCTGCACCAAATGAACTTAGTATTGGCATCTTTCTTCTCCTATCCTATTACGCGAACTGCGTTTGAGCTGCTAATGCTGTGAATGTAGCATCGCCAGTTTTAATAACAGTGTATGTGTAAACATCGATAGAACTAGCATTTCCAGATGAAGGTGCAGATCCACCTTGCCATTCTGGAGTAATTGATGATCCATCGACAGTTACCGCGCTATTGTAATATGGTGTTGAACCTTGAGTCACTAAAAAAGCGATCGTGATTGATTCATTCGTATCCATAATATTGTTTAAAGTTGTAGAACCGTCGCCTCTGATGTTAACTGTAAAGTTACCAGCAGCATCGGATGTGTGGTAAAGAACAGCTTGAGTAACTACGTCATAGTTTACTGTTCCAGTTGTGCCTGTTGCGGCGATAGTTACTTTTTCTGCTAAGTTTTGAATTTTTCCACCGCCATTAAGTGTAACTCTACCTGTTCCTTTTGGAGTTAACGTCATGTCGATGTTTGAATCTCCACCTGTTACTGATAATGCAGGACTTCCACTTGTTGCTGCGTTAGTAACTGAAAATTCGTTAACAGCTGAACCCGTTGTAGCAAATTTAATTTGCTCGTTAGAGTTTTCGTCTAAGATAGCTTTTGTACTATCGATGATAATATTTTGACCGTTAGTATCTAAGTCAGCTGAAAGTTGTGGTGAGAAGTCTGAAGATAAATCTGTAAAAGCTGTGTCGACCATGTTAGTGCCGTCACCATAGATCATTTTTGTACCTTTATCCGCAGCAGCCCATGTTACTCCAGTTCCTGAAGCTGTTTTAACTGTTAAAGAATAAGCCCCTGAAGTTGCGTTATCTACGATGTAAACTTTTTCTGTTACAGGAACGACTAAGTTTGTTGCAGTGCCTAAAGTTCCAGTAATTTGTAATACTGCATTTTTACCATTGGAAACCGCACCGTTTGAGAAAGTTAGAGTTCCGACTGAAGCAGCTACTGATTCAAAACCTGCGATTGATTGTTCTACGATTAATAAGTTTGTGTTTGTAATTTGTCCCCACGTTCCCGAGTTTTCACCGGTTGCTTGGACTGTAAGTTTCAAAAAACTTGATGTTGAATTCGCCATAATTTTTTACTCCGATTTGTTATTTTTATTAAATTTAAGCTGCGGTGTCAACCTTTCTCCACGTAGCGGTTGTGCCGGTATCAACGGTTTCCCAGATTAAAGCATTAAGCGATCCAGTGGACGTTGTCAAGCTATTTCCTGTTAAACTTACTGTCCCCGTTCCTGTTAAACTTACACTACCAAGTGAACTTGTCAAGTTTATTCCTGATGGAGAAGCTATTGTATTTGGGGCTCCTTCAGCACTTGCAAGGGTCATAGACATACCTATTCCTGAAGGTGCTACTTGTATCGAATCAGATACTCCACCCCAATCTAAAGCACCCCAAGTAGATCTACCCCAACCTACATTAATTTCTGTAGAAATTCCTACATCAGCAACAACAGATGTTAATCCAAAGCCTGTTGCTACACCTATATCACTTCCGTCATTATTCCATAAACCTTGACCCCATGCTTGTCTGCCCCAACCAACGTTAACTTCTGCAGTTGAAGTGACAGAACCAAGAGTCATAGGTAAAGAGAAACTTCCTGTAATTAATGTGGATGCAATGCCCCATCCTAATTCACCCCATTCATCTCTACCCCAACCTGTATTAATTTGTCCTGATACTGAAACAGAACCAAGAGTAGTAGACATTCCAATTCCTGTTGGTGCAGCAGCTTCGTTTGGAGATCCCCACGTTTGAGCGTTCCACGTAGATCTACCCCAACCAACGTTAACTTCAGCCGAAGAAGATTCATTACCTAAACTTAAAGTTAATGGAAATCCTGTTATTGATGCAGTAACAACTGTTTCGTTTTCGCCCCATGGTTCATTACCCCACTCAGCTCTACCCCATCCAGCATTAATTTGAGTTGCAATAGTTAAAGATCCAAGACTTGCAGACATTCCTATGCCTGTTACTATTTCACCAAAAACTCCCCATGATCCTGTGTTCCAAGCTGCTCTGCCCCATCCTGTATTAATTTCTTCATCAGTGGTTATATTACCTAAAGAAACTGACATTCCTATACCAGTTACATCAGATGATGTGTTAGTTGCTTCACCCCACATGTCAGCGCCCCAATATCTTCGACCCCAACCAGCGTTAACTTCAGCATCAGCTGTAGCACTTTGTAAACTTAAACTTAATGGAAACCCTGAAATTTGAAGAGCAGCATTATCTTGATCACCCCACTGTCCTGTACTCCAACTTAATGATGACCATCCATCATTTACAATATCAAGTTCTCCTCCCATTTTAAGACCATGATAAAAGCAATAATAAAATAAATCTTGTGCACTTGCGGGAGTAATTTCTACGTATCGCGTTGTAGCTGAATTAAAAGATCCGCTAGCGTAATCAGAATAAGGGACAGATGATCCATCTAAATTATAAACAACTCCTGTTTCTATTCTTCCTGAGTTTGGATTTGATGCATCATTTGTAAATAATAATGGATGACCATCGTTTGATGAGTCGTCTTGATTAAATCTTAAAGTGGCACCTTGCGTCCACGTAATATCTAAATCACGAACGCCATCTAAATAATAAACATTGCCTGTGCCTGTACCCGACGGATATAAGGTTCCGGAAGCGACCGTGACTGTGTAAGTTTTATCCGCCATAGGAGGTTCCTCCTATTATCCGGATATTCTTAATATCGCTGCTGAAGTTGTAAATGCTGGAAACTGAATCGTGAACGTTCCTGATGTTGCAGTTTTATTTGATCCAAAATCTAAAACGACTACGGCATCAGTTGTATTTGTACCTGCTCCCATAGTTGTGTTGTAGATTAATGCACCTCTCGCTGTAATGGTTACACCAGTAAAAGATAAATTAGAAAAATTAGTTATCGCTACGCCAGAAGCCACTGAAGTTCCAGTGTTGACCAAAGCTTTACCACCTTGAGTGTAAGTTCCTGAGTCGCCTACTTGGCCACCTGTGCTATCACCTGGGTAAGTTGTCGTTGACGAATTTAAAGTAGCTGTATCTGCATACAATGCTAATTTATAAGTGTCACCACCGGTTTGTTTGAAACTGTGGTCTCCATCTAAAAGTTCTTTTTTAAAACTGTTACATACTGCTTGCGTTATTGCCATAAAAACTCCTTATTGTTTTCCAATTCGAGGAACACCACTTTGATATTCGTCTCGTCTTCGTCTTCCCATTTGCTCGATTGAGAATCCTTTGACTGCCTCAACGTATTTTTTATCATAATGTTGGAGCATGTCAAG
>MDTE01087945.1_pt1 | contig 12210 bp, 10 predicted proteins | sample 811231 | NCBI WGS metagenome assembly MDTE01 (sample SAMN05326651, study PRJNA326480) | marine metagenome | isolation source: seawater | place: Indian Ocean: Red Sea | collected 2010
ACCTTGGTCGCCCCCATTTACTATTCCTATGCCGCCGGAAGATAATCGTTGGACCTCAACAGTTACTTTCGACACCCCAGGTGAATATGTATTGAGAGGAGTTGCCAGCGACGGATCTATGTTTACCTATCAGAACGTTGCAGTTACTGTAACTCGTTGATCTGACGATTAAAGAAAAAGCACTTCAGTAAAAACTGCGGTGCTTTTTTCATGCTGACGAGAAAGCTTTACACCATAGTATTGTTCTGGGACCTGCGCTATTCTTGTCTATCACCCTAAAGATGATGCCAGAGAGTAGTTTATGAAGCGGATTGGAACTGGTCTTTCTTCTTTTGTTTCCATTCTTGCAGTTTACTTGAGCGGCTTACGCAATCAGGGCTTCATTCTTCTATTATTTATTCCGGTTTCATTGCAGGCGGCGGAAGACATTCAGTTTCCAAAAACCATTGCTTGGTCTGCTTATCAAACTGGCACTGGTGGTTACAGTCAGGCTGTAGCAATCGGCAATATCCTGCAGCGTCAATACGGAACAAATCTCAGAGTGATACCAGGTCGTAATGATGTATCGCGACTCGCTACTTTAAGGGCAGGGCGCGTACATTTTTCTGCAGGTGGTTCTGAAGCTATTTATGCCCAGGAAGGTATTCTTAATTTTGCATCGAAGATCTGGGGTCCTCAATCAATAAGGGCGTTAATGTCCAATTACTCCGATAGTTGTTCGTACACAATGGTGACCGCAACCGATGCAAACATCCGAAGCATTTCAGATGTAAAGGGGAAAAGAGTTACTTTCGTTCAGGGTGCCCCCTCTTTAAATAATGCGATGTCAGCATTGTTATCTTATGCCAATCTCACTTGGGACGATGTTGAGAGGGTAGAAGTTGGTGGCTATAACGCTTCTGCTGATGCCGTTGTAAACAATCGCGCAGATGTTGTGGGTGGAGCTTGCAATTCTCCTCCGTTCCTGCGTTTAGAAGCTTCTCCTCGAGGATTAACTTTTCCTCCTTTCCCTCATGACGATGAAGAAGCCATACAAAGAGTGCGAGAACGTCTCCCCTGGTACGTGCCGCACATTGCTATCGAAGGTCCAACTATACCCCCAGAAGGAATTCAAGTTTTTACTTCTGCTTATCCGTTGCTCGTAGGTCTGGACACTTCAGATGAGTTATTAGCCTACAGCACCGTGAGGGTGATGCATGAAAATTACGAGATCTATAAAGATAATGCACCTGGCGCTTCTGGCTGGCGTATTGATCGACAGAAGTTTGAACAAGCTTTTGTGCCATTTCACCCAGGAGCTATCCGGTACTACAAGGAAATTGGTGCGTGGACTCCTGAAGCGGAAGCAAATAATCAAAAAAATCTTCACAGACAATTGGTATTGAAAACCGCATGGGACGCATTTGTTCCGACTGCGCCAGAAGACTATGTGGAATTTGAGCAAGCTTGGTTGGCCGCTCGTGAAGGAGCGTTAGCAGAATCAGGGTTGATAACTCTCGGAGAAGGGCTCTAGTTAGTAACACATGTCTGAAGCATTAAGCGAAAACGGTTCCTCTAAACCAGTTCAAAAATTGCGTTACCGCGAATTGCCAGAAGTGTGGCAAACAGTCATGGCAATTATGACTGCGATTTCTATCATTCTCGCAGTAAATCAAATTTTTAATCTAGGCTTTTTTATCGGCTATGTCATGTTGGATAGCCGCTATATGTATTTGATCACTGGTGTCATGCTTTGTATGGTGTTCATTACCTTTCCTGCTACAAAACGTAGTCCCACACATGTTCCCTGGTATGACATCGCTATCATGGCTGTTGTCGCTATTATCTTTTCTTACTATGCCTTTTATGCAGAGCGCATAGTACTGGAAGCCTGGGAATACACAGCCCCACCTGTCGGAGAATTCATGGCCATTGTGACCTGGGTGATTGTGATGGAAGCAGGGCGTCGAGCCGGGGGCTGGCCTGTATTTGCGATCGTTGCCGTATTTTCTTTGTATCCTACCTTTGCTGATAGATTACCTAGCGTTATAGCTGCACTAAGCATTCCGCTTACCGATGCTGCCATCTTCCATGTAATGGGAGCAGAAAGTTTATTTGGGCTACCTATGTCAGTCTTCGCTACGCTAGTTTTTGGATTCTTAGTCTTTGGGATTTCGCTACAATTCACCGGTGGCGGTCCATTTTTTATTAATCTTGCATTTGCATTGCTCGGACATATGCGCGGTGGGCCGGCAAAAGTCGCGATCTTTTCAAGCGGCTTGATGGGTTCTATGAGCGGCGGGCCAATTAGTAACGTATTAACAACAGGACCATTATCAATTCCGGCAATGCGCCGGATAGGATTTAGCAAAGAATATGCGTCAGGGGTTGAGGCCTGTGCTTCAACCGGTGGTGTATTCATGCCTCCGATCATGGGTGCAACTGCATTTGTTATGGCGAGTTTTTTAAATATTAGCTATGTAACTGTTGCTATTGCTGCCATCATTCCGTCTGTGTTGTATTTCTTCGGTCTGTTTATTCAGATCGATGCTTACGCCGCGCGCCGTGATTTAAAGGGCTTGCCGAAAGACGAATTACCGAAACTTGGTAAAGTGTTTAAGGAAGGTTGGTACTTTATAGCGGTTTTTGTCGCGTTGATCTGGATGTTGGTGTATTTACAACGCGAGGCAGTGGCACCATTTTATGCTACCGCAATTCTATTAGTAGTAAATCAATTTACGGTGCACAAACTTTCCTTCGAGCGCTTTATGGCCCTGGTAGCGCAAATGGGTAAGTTGCTGGCAGAGTTAGCGGGAATTCTTGCCGCTATTGGATTAATCATTGGCGGGTTGGCGGTAACTGGTATCGCCGGAACTATTGCCAATGATTTAGTTTATTTGGCGGGCGAGAGTGTAATCGTCTTACTTATCATGGGCGCTTTAACCAGTTTTATTCTCGGAATCGGCATGACTGTAACTGCCGCTTATATTTTTCTCGCTATTGTATTAGTGCCGGCCCTCACAAATTCCGGGTTAGATCCACTAGCAAGTCACATGTTTGTCATGTATTGGGGAATGCTGAGCTTTATAACACCGCCGGTAGCACTTGCTGCGTTCGCGGCTGCGTCAGTGGCTCACGTTTCACCAATGCGTGCCGGGATTGAGGCAATGCGTTTGGGTGCGATTATTTATTTTGTTCCATTCTTTTTTGTGTTTAATCCAGCGTTGCTGCTACAGGCATCTGTAATAGAAAATTTGCAGGCAATTACGACAGCTCTTGTTGGAGTTGCGTTGGTTTCCGCTTCCTTACAGGGTTATTTAATTGGCATCGGCGATCTGGGTGACGGGTTAAAAGGGTTAATAGTTAGAGTTTCGATAGGTGTCTCTGGTCTAACCCTAGCTTTACCAGCAGGCGGTCTATTTGGCTTCAGCCAGATTTTTCTGCTAGTTGTTGCACTTATATTTCTCGGGGTAGGAATTCTCAGTCGCTTTGCTTTTTTCTCAAAACCTGCGGCGGAATCTTCGCCCTGATAACTCGCTTGTAATAGAGAGCGACAACCGGTAAGTATTAATTATGGTCGTTAACCTGATCCATCATTCCATGGAAAGGCGATATGGCGGAGCCGATACTAAATTTAGAGCTTCGACTCAGCTCTAAAATTCCATTCTGATCACGTATGGTTTAGGGTGTATCACCCATTTTTCGATACGTGAAATGAAATAGCAATCATTTGCAGTGGAGGGGAAGCTCTATGAAACCACGTAACTTTCTGACATTAATTGGATTAGTGTTTGGATTGTCACAGTTGGGATATTCTCAATTGGAGCCAATTAATAGTCGACCAAATCCATTTATCTCAGTCGACAACTGGACCGATCTCCCAAATGGCCGAACCTGGGGTTCTACTGCCGGTGTAGATATAGACCCTGACGGACGCCATTTATGGGCGATAGATCGCTGTGGGATAAATTCCTGTGCAGGTTCGAATCTCGATCCAATCTTGAAAATAGATCCTGATGGAAGTGTAGTTGCCGCTATTGGTGGAGGGTTAATGTTGTTTCCTCACGGATTACATGTGGATAGAGATGGCAATATCTGGGTAACCGACGCTCAGGGTCCTGATCCAACGAATCCGGCAACGGCGGGCAAAGGACATGTTGTTTACAAATTAAGCCCGGAAGGTGAGTTGCTGCTTACACTAGGTCAGCCAGGAGTAGCGGGCGATGGCACCAATGCTTTATTGGAAACTCCCTGTGATGTGGTAACTGATGCAGATGGCAACATCTATGTTGGCGATGGTCACAGCGGACAGAGTGATGATGCGACACAAGATACGGTTGCCCGCATTGTGAAATTCGACCGTAATGGAAATCTTTTAAAGTATTGGGGCGGTTGGGGATCAGAAGCAGGACAATTGAAAACACCTCATGCAGTCGATATTGATTCCCGTAATCGACTTATTGTTGGCGACCGCGGCAATAATCGATTACAAATATTCGACCTAGAAGGTAACTACATTGGCGAATTCAAATCTTTCAGTCGTCCAAGTGGTATTTACATTACTGATGACGACACTATTTATGTTGCTGACTCAGAGTCCGAGTTTGATAATGTTCGCAACCCGGGATGGCACGCAGGTATTCGAGTAGGTAGTTTGCTTGATGGAATCGTAGACTATTTCATTGATGGGGCGGTTGAGTCCTATCCTGATGGTTCTAATCCTGAAGGGGTTGCAGTAGACGCCGCAGGTAATGTCTATGGTGCTGTCGTTTCTGGTGGTGGATCCATGGTCAAGTCAACCAGAAGATAGACGAACCTGAGTGTTGAAATCTTCCTAACGCTCTCAATTTGGGGGGTCGTTCAACACCCTTGCTTCTGAATGCGGTCTGGTTTAAGTTTTTTACATTCGTCAAAGCCTATTCGGGAGCAAGACTATGCTTACCAGATTTTCAAAGATTTCTTTCATGAATAGTGCTGTTTTGGTAACGACTGCATTCACAGTTATGGCCGTTACTGCCAGCGCTCAGGATACAAATTGGACTGTGGGTCATACAATCGATGGCCAGCCAGACTTACAAGGTGTCTGGGCCAATAACACGATCACTCCAGTGGAAAGACCGGATGCTTTTGCTGACCAGGAATTTTTATCTGCTGAAGAAGTTGAGTTTTTGCAATCTAGAGTTACGGAAATAGCGGAAGAAGATGGTGATGCATTGTTTGGTGGCGGCGTATTAGCGGCTGCACTTTCTGGAGAAACAGTTTCCTATGACCCAACAACGGGAAATTATGATCAGTTTTGGTTAGCGGATCGCAGCGTTCATAATCGAACTTCCCAAATCATTGATCCACCAGATGGAAAGTATCCTCCTCGGACCGAACAAGGGATTGCATATTTCAATGCTGTAGCTCAACGACGTATCGACCATCCGGCAGATTCTTGGCTAGATCGACCTATAACCGAAAGATGTGTTAGTTATGGTGCGCCTTATTTAGGTTCGGGCTACAACAGTTACTGGCAAATCGTTCAAACCAAGGATCATGTGGTAATTGTGCAAGAGATGATTCACGACGTGCGCATCATTCCTTTGGTTGATAAACCTGTTTTAGATAAGAACATTAAGCTATGGCACGGAGATTCTCGTGGCTATTGGGATGACGATACGCTGGTAATTGAAACTACTAATTATTCTGACGCAGGTGGGTTTGGTCCCAACAATTCGGCTAAGGTAAATGTGGAACGCGTGACACGTATTAGCGATACTGCGCTGCATTATGAAATAACAGTGAATGACCCAGGAACATATACAGCGCCTTATACGCGAGAAATTATTTTTGACTATAGCCCAGAGCCAATTTACGAATATGCCTGCCATGAAGGTAACTATGGTATGGAATACATTCTTTCTGGCCACAGAGCTCAAGAGCAATTTGCTCATGAAGCAAAAAATTAGGCAAAGTCATGAAAGTAAAGAAGGGAGTCAAGGAATTAGTAGAAGAAGCTGAAGAGCACGTGGTTACACTAACGCCAGCTGAAGTAGACAAGAAATCTAACGAAGAGGGGGTCAGGCTAGTCGATTTGCGGGATATTCGCGAATTAAAACGAGATGGCATAATCCCTGGATCGTTGCATGTGCCTAGAGGAATGTTGGAATTCTGGATTGATCCAGAAAGTCCGTATTACCGCCGCGATTTTGATGAAATCGAAGAAGTGATTCTCTTTTGTAACAAAGGGTCAAGATCAGCACTTGCTGCGCTCTCTTTAAAAACTATGGGTATTGACAATGTCTCCCATATGCAAGGTGGTATGTCGCAGTGGGAAGAAGACATAGGCCGAATCGAGCGTTTACCTGAACGCAAATAAGCCAATATAAAAAATTTCTACCTTAGGTTGCACATCGAGGTAGGCACATGGCTGTCAGAAAAACAAAGGGCAATTAAAACTGGGAATGGCGATGGATTTTCGTTACATCGGCGATAGCGGGCTTAGAGTCTCTCCTATCTGTATGGGTACCATGGGTTTTGGTACTTGGAGTGATAAGAAAGAGTCTTTCAGAATTTGTGAAGCAGCTTATGATCGCGGCATTAACTTTTTCGATACCGCAGAGGTTTATCCTGTCCCTCCTTCTGAAGAGCTTGCTGGCACTACAGAAGAAATTTTCGGCGAATGGATAAAGACTAAACCCCGGGATTCCCTAATTATTGCAACGAAGGTTGCAGGTGCCTCCTCAGGGTGGTTTGTCCCGCCGATCCGACACGGATTAACAGCTCTAGATAGGCATCATATTGACGCTGCTGTTGAAGGAAGTTTACGTCGTCTGGGTATTGACTACATCGATCTTTATCAGATTCATTGGCCAGATACAGTAGTTCCGATAGAAGAAACTATGGAGGCTTTGGATCGCCTGGTGCAATCTGGGAAGGTGCGTTACCTAGGCACATCTAATGAAAATGCTCACGGGCTGACTAAATCCAATATTGTTGCAGCATACGAAGGCTTTGCTCGCTTCGAGTCTATTCAAAATAATTTTTCTTTATTAAATCGACGCTTCTTCGATGAGCTGGCCAACGTTTGTCGACAGGAAAGCGTATCGTTGCTGCCTTATTCGCCCATTGGCGGTGGTGTATTGAGTGGAAAGTATCAGGGCGGCCAAATGCCAGCTAAGTCCCGCTTCGGAGAATACATTAACGAGCCAAACCCCCGTCAGCAAGCTATGGCCGCGCGTTTCGTGAACGCAAAAACTTTGGCTTCAACAGATAAATACTTAGAGATTGCTAAAGCAGCGGATATATCGCCGGTTACCCTGGCAACTGCCTGGAGTATGCATTGGGAGTTCGTGGCTTCAACTATAATAGGTGCGCGAAATGTCGATCAGCTTAATGAAGTATTTGCAGCTCTCGATGTTTCCCTTAGTGATGAGATATTAATTGAGTGTGATGAAGTTCATCAGCAATACATGTATCCGATGGGTTAGTTTAGTCTCGCTAACATTCATTATATGGGAAGGCTATGGCCAGACTATTCATATTTCTCATTGCATGGCTAGCTGTCCTCAGGGATCTGTGACTAACAATGAAATCGTGGTGCATCATCTCTACGCTGCCGAGATAAATAAGAGCAATGGTTTGGCGGATTGGGTTGCTTATCGAGTGTTGCAAGGCTCCATAGGGATTGCTTCACTGTTGCCAAGATGGTGGCAACAGGATGAACTTTTACCACAATCCATTACCAGAGAATCAGATATTAGTTTCCCTGTATTCGATCAACCGGATTTAAGTAACGAGCAAGATCGTGACTACCGAGTTAATGAAGTAGTTTTCACTTCTGAGGATCGTGGTAGATTAGCTCCAATGACTAGTTTTGCTGATACGCCTTTTTGGGAAGAGCTTAATAATCTTAGCAATATGGCACCCTTACCAACAAATTTACGTGCCGGTGCCTGGGCTAATCTGGAACAGGCAATTAATGAGCTAACAGAAACTGAAGAAGAGCTGTACGTGGTAAGTGGTCCTTTGTACGAAGTCGAAGAAACTTTAAACACACGCTCACTAGTTGGGAGTCTGCCCTCGCGTTACTTCAAGATAGTCGCTACAGAGGACAATTATGCGTCGTTTGTGTTTGATGCGGATTTACCGATTCATGCAAAATATTGCGATCAAATCGATACAATAAACGCGATACAACAATTCTCGGGTCTAAGTTTGTTTCCTGAATTGGAAGCCGAGCTGACACCAGGGTTGTATTCTGGTCTTCGCTGCCAGCATCCATAAATAAAAATAATTGAGGACAGAAGCCCTATGTCTTACATTTTCCCTCCCCCTGTAACTGTCTCGGTGCCAATAAACGGGTCTGATGAAAGTTTTCCTATTAATCGCATTTACTGTGTAGGCCAAAACTACAGCGATCATGTCAAAGAGATGGGTGGTGACCCCAAAAAGAATCCACCGGTATTTTTTAGTAAGCCAGCTGATGCAATTGTTACTAACAATGCCGACGTAAAATTTGCATCTGAAACTACCAATCTCCACTACGAAGTAGAACTGGTAGTTGCTCTAGGTGGTGGTGGAACCTACATTGCGGCAGTTGATGCGCTGCACTGTGTATATGGTTATGCCGTTGGTATCGATTTTACTCGTAGAGATTTGCAGACTGAGGCAAAAGAGAGTGGTAGGCCTTGGGATACAGCAAAAGGATTTGACCAATCTGCACCGATTTCTTCAATCACACCTTTCGGCGATGATAAATACCTTGGCGATCGACAAATTGCCCTTTCTTTAAATGATGAGATTAAACAAGACGCGAATCTGAACCAAATGATCTGGTCGGTTTCAGAAATTATCGCTGAGTTGTCGAAATTTTATGAACTAAGGGCAGGTGATCTGATTTTTACCGGCACACCTTCAGGGGTATCAAATGTATCTCCCGGTGATCGCATTCATGCCGTGATAGATGGCGTCGGTGAAGTTGAGTTCGGTGTTGTAAGCTAGCCCTGCTTATAAGTATAGCGAGCGATAGATAGGCTAAATCTTGGAGATTTAAGATCGCACTGAACAGGCCTACAGGCTTTCTGGAAGGAAAGCGCCCCCTCCCGGCTGGGAAACGGGTGCTCTTACCGCGGGAATCTATTACTGCAGATTTTCTACGGCGTCTTCCAGGTCGCCCAATTCATAGTCTAGATCGATACGCTTATTGTCCAAGCGTTCCTCAATGCGGCGACGGAGGTCAGTTAAATGCGATTTAGCCTTGGGAGCAGTTTCTCTAATTTCCTCTTCTGCCTCCGGCAATACAGCGGTCGAGTCGAGAAAATCCTTGGCACTCTCTAAGCTTTCATCCCACTTCGGTTCTTTCATGGCACCTCTCTTTTCCTCATTACTTTCAATCGAGTGAGCATTACCATTTATTTTATGTACAATTTCTTTATCGTTAAGCTTGTGATTATTCTTCAATAAAATCTTGAATAAATAATACCGAGGAAGCCAAACCATAATAATGGCTACTCTAAACATGAAATATGACAGGCTGATGAGGGGGAGCTAGGCGGGTGTTTTTTACTTATGCGAGCGCTAATTTTTCTAAAGTAAGTTGTCGTAGTTCTTTCTTAGCGATTTTTCCAGATGCGATTCTAGGAAGTTGTTCGTACTGAAAATAGAATCGTTCAGGAACTTTGAAGGCGGCAATTCTTTCTGTTAAGAATGTCTTAAGGTCGTCATCACTAAGTTTTGCTTCTGATTTCAGCATTACAGTTGCAACTGCAATCTCACCTAATCGTTCGTCAGGAATTCCGTAGACTGAAACTTCACTTACCGATGGATGCTCTGCGATTGCATATTCGACTTCTGCACAGCCAATATTTTCACCCCCACGAATTACTATATCTTTTGCACGATCAAGAATAACCAGAAAGCCTAAATCGTCGAGCAATCCGATATCGCCGGTGTAAAACCAACCTTCTTTTAAAACTTTTGCCGTTTCTTCTGGTTTATTCCAGTAGCCTTTCATGATAGTTGGGCCTTTAATGCAAATTTCGCCGACTACGTTTGGACCCAATTCGTTACCATCTTCGTCAGCGATCATTACTGCGGATACTGGAGGAGTGGGTCTCCCAGTACTATGAGGCTTCGCTTCATAAAATGGGCCGGAAATTATTGCTCCGATAGCATTGGTTTCGGTCAAACCATAGCCCAGCCCTGGAATGGCTTTCTCTGGAAACTTGTCCAGCATCATCTTTAGGTGCTCAGGTGGGCGCGGGGCTCCGCCACTTTGTACGCCCCGAAGACTGCGCAGGTCAGTCTCGTTAAACTTTTCCGATTGCATTATTTCCCAGGTCATGGTGGGAACTCCGTGGAAGACAGAAATGCGTTCCTGCTCTATAAGCTCCAGCGCTTTCTCCGCATCCCATTTATACATCATCACCATTTTTCGTAAGTATATAAAGCTTGCGAGAAATTGAGCATGACTACCAGTCACGTGAAATAGAGGCACATTGCATAGCAGGGCAGGTTGAAACTCAGGATTTTCTTCCACTAACTCTGGTCGCAGAATCTCACTTATTTCTTTGACGAAGAGCCAGGTATAAAGTGCGTTAATGATATTGCGGTGAGTGGATAATACGCCTTTTGGCATGCCGGTAGAACCAGACGTATACATAATAGACGCATTGTCTTCTGGGTTTACATTCAATGCTGCGATTTCATCGCTGTTTAGGGGCGCAACGTTTTCTATTAGGGAATAGAACTCCGGAAATGAAGATCCAGCTTCCGGTTTGATTTGAATGAGTTCAACTTTCAATGAGGCAATATAGGGCGCTATTTGCTGATAACGGGCATGATCGACAAAAACTAACTTTGTGCCGCTATCACTTAAACCATATTCGATTTCCACTCCTTTCCACCAGGAGTTCATTGGCACGATAACTGCCCCCACGATAGTTGCTGCCATATAAGCAAAACACCACTCGGGGGAATTGCGAGCACATACCGCTACCCGATCACCAGGTTGGATACCGTATTGTTCGATAAGTACTCTAGACATGCGCCGAGACATTTCCAGGGTCTCAGCAAAGCTGAATCGTTCATCGAGGTAAACTAAAAAAGTTTCATCTGATTCAGCCAGACCGAGTTCGTAGAGTTCGTTGAGATTACGAGGAGCATTGGTAAACACTTCATAATCCTGACCATCGATAGTTTCCGGATGAATAGCCAGACGCGCTTGTGGAGCTTTATGAGTAAGGACTATATTTTTTAGTTTCGTCAGGTCCTGACGAATTTCTTCTTCAGTCAGCATTTTGATGTTACTCAGATTTTATTTCTAGGGTAACTTTGCCCATTACCTTTCTTTCAGTGAAGACATTAAATGCTGCCACATACTCTTCTAGTGGGAATGATTCCGTGATTAAAGGTTTCAGCTTTCCTTGATCGTACATCTCCAATAGCTCCTGGAAATTCTTTTCATACTCAGTAGGTTCTTCTTTGCGGAACCGACCAAGAAAAACACCAACCATGGAAGAACCTTTAAGCAGTGCTAGGTTGGCTTTGTATTCCGGGATTCGCCCACTGGTGAAACCTATAACTAATAGGCGTCCGTTCCAATTGATGCAGCGACAGCATTGATCGAAAAGATCACCACCAACAGGATCGTAAATTACATCGGCACCCTGATCGTTGGTTAAGGTTTTTACTTTTTCTTTAAGTTCACCGTCGCCATAGTTGATGACTTCATTGGGTTCGAGTTGTTTAACGAATTCGAGTTTTTCGTCGGAGCTAGCGGCAGCTATAACTTTTGCTCCCATAAGCTTTCCCAGTTCCACTGCTGTCAGCCCGACACCGCCGCTGGCCCCAAGGACCAGTAAGGTTTCACCTGTTTGCAATTTCGCCCTTTGTTTTAAGGCGTAGTAAGACGTGGTGTAAACCATGGCGAAGCTCGCAGCAGTCCTGAAATCCATGGAGTCTGGAATTTTGCGCAATCCGGTTTCCTTGACGATGACTTCTTCCGCCAATCCACCTATTCCTGGCGTCGCCATGACTCTGTCTCCAACATCAAATCCTTTCAAAGCGGGGCCAACGGATTTAATTACGCCGCCCACTTCCGAGCCTGGCGTAAATGGCATGGGCGGTTGGAACTGATATTTCCCCTGAATCTGCAAGCCATCAGGAAAATTTAGAGAGGCAGCATACACCTCTACTATCGCTTCGCCCTCACCTGCAATAGGCGCAGCAATTTCTTCTAACGTAAGC
>MDTE01010990.1_pt1 | contig 12209 bp, 9 predicted proteins | sample 811231 | NCBI WGS metagenome assembly MDTE01 (sample SAMN05326651, study PRJNA326480) | marine metagenome | isolation source: seawater | place: Indian Ocean: Red Sea | collected 2010
AGAATTGGAACGATTACAGAATTTCTTTACCGTGATCGTGACGCTTGATGAAGATGGGATGATTTATCAGACGCTTTAAGAGAATTTCTCTACCCAAATCAAACCCATAATAAATAATCGCTACGTCTATAGAACCTCTCGGCATTATCAAAACGGCATATCCGGAAATGAAAATCAAAACTTGGGGAGATTTATTATCAGGTTATTGAATAAGCTCCAACTAATGCTCGGGTATGCTGCCAACGCGACAACTACCGCGATCGATAAAATCGTAATCTGCTAAGACTTGATCCCTATTCCTAGGGAAAAAGCCTGAGATAAAGGAAATAACTACCGATATGTGGAAATACAATGGAACCCAGCGACCTAACAGCGCTATAGAGCCGAAACCGGGCCAAGAGTCGGTATGGGACTACCCAAGGCCACCGGAGTTAGTCAGCGATCACCGAAAAATTGAAGTGTTCAGCGAAGACAGTGTATTAATAGCTCGGGCATCATCGTGTGTCAGGGTCTTGGAGACCGCGAGTCCGCCGACATTTTATATTGCTCCTGACAACCTTTTATTAAATCTAACGCCTTGTGCCGGAGCCTCTTATTGCGAATGGAAAGGACAAGCTTCGTATTTTTCTTATGGGAATATAAAAATTGCGTGGCGTTATGACGGGCCAAACGAGCGTTTCAAGCAAATAGACGGTTGGTATTCCTTTTATGCATCGCTCACTCGTTGCTTTGTTGACGGTGAACGTGTGGACGCTCAAAGAGGTGACTTTTACGGTGGCTGGATTACTCGGGATGTGGTGGGTCCATTTAAGGGTGACCCGGGCACTTCGGGTTGGTGATGAGTACGACTCAATCTCTGGACTACCCATGCCATATACTCCTATTTATCAATACCTTGGAATATATATTCGAGTAAGCCTCTAACCTAACTCCTAAACATTTTTTTCTTTAAATGAGTTTCACCAATATAAAAGCCTAATTATTCAATTGCCACGCCCTTACCTACAGTTGTATTACCAAACGTGCACCCTTACAGCTAAACTCGAGTGCCTATTCCTGACCTGCACCCATGATTAAAACGATCTTGTCTTTGGAATCAATCACTTATTTTTTATGATTCCAGCCATATTCCCTTCCTCTCTCCAAGCAGCAGTAATCTTCCAGTAAGGCCTTGAGCCTTTACCATAGTGTCCATTTTGGACACTCTTTGGATTAGGTTTGCCTTCACTGTTGAAATAACCGGGTGTACAAGATTCCATAAAAGCGGCAGAGACTCTAGACACCGCAATGATTTCCTCCACCCACTTGTCCTCAGCATCTTTCGATACTTCAATTGAGGATAGTTTGTCTTTTTCACATTCCTTAAGAATATAACCGATATGTTGAGAGGTTTCGTCCATTGCATGAGTAAAGCTAGTGGTGAACGCAGCTTGCGATTGGCTGATTAAAAAAAGATTTGGAAACCCGTTGGTCATTATTCCATGCAATGTCTGCATCCCGTCAGCCCATTTTTCACTTAGAGTAATGCCGTTTACGCCTGTCACATCATATCCGGACCGACGAACATAGGAGGTGCCGACTTCGAATCCCGTAGCGAATATGATGCAGTCGACTTCATATTCCTTGCCATTAGCGATGACACCTTTTTCGCTAATCCGTTCTACACCCTTGCCGTTAGTATCAATTAACTTGACGTTTTCACGATTAAAGGTTTGGAGGTAGCTATCATGGAAACAGGGTCGTTTGCAAAACTGGCGATAATAGGGCTTGAGTGATTCAGCAGTCTCAGGGTCTTTTACCAACCTCTCTGCTCGTGATCTTATTTGCTCCATTTTTTGGAAATCAGCTATTTCCATCAACTGTGGAACCTCTTCCCAATTGGTATCCTTACCTCGATAGCTAGCCATTGATATTAGATTACGTATGATTTCAGTCCAGCCATCATTGACGAGATCTTCTTCGACGATACCTCCCGAGCAGAGGGTATTAAAATTATCCATCCGCTCTTTTTGCCAACCCGGTTTTAGGTTAGCAACCCATTCCAGATCGGTCTTTCGATTCGCACGAACATCAATCGAGGACGGTGTGCGTTGAAAGACAAAAAGCTGTTTAGCCGACTCACCCAGGTGAGGGGTGCATTGAACAGCAGTCGCACCAGTGCCTATGATGGCCACTCGCTTATCTTTCAATCCCAGCAATACCCCATTTGAATCCCCACCGGTGTAACCATAATCCCAGCGACTTGTATGAAAAGTATGGCCTGAAAAATTATTAATCCCATCGATCCCGGGAAGCTTTGGCCGATTCATAGGACCATTGGACATAATCACGAAACGAGCACTGAATTTATCGCTTCTATTAGTTTCGATAATCCATTTTGAGGAGTTCTTATCCCACTGAAGCTCCGTCACTTCCGTTTCTAAACAAGCGTTATTATAAAGATCGTATTTTTTTGCGATATTCTTGCAATGGCTCAATATCTCAGGGGCGTAAACATATTTTTTAGTGGGCATGTAATCCAACTCTTCAAGCAACGGCAGATAGACGTATGCCTCCGTGTCGCAAGCCGCACCAGGATATCGGTTCCAGTACCAGGTCCCTCCGAAATCACCACCTTTCTCAATGATTCTTATATTGTGGAACCCAAGCTCCTTAAGTCTTACTCCTGCAATCAAGCCGCCAAACCCACCACCGATAATTGCGATTTCTACTTCGTCGGTTAGGGCTTCTCTAGACAGAAGTTGAGAGATGTTCGGGTCTTTTATAAAACCCGCATACTTCCCTTTCACCTCCTTGTATTGTTCGTTCGCTTCCTCTCTCAGACGTTTATCACGTTCGGTCCGGTATTTTGTTCGCAACGCCTCAGGATCAAAACCTAATTCCTCTTTTGTTGGTATAGTCATCTAATTACCTTGTACTAAATATTTTGGCTGTTCTAATTAAGTCAATCAATTTGCTTTCTTTCAAACTACAGGGATTCTGAAAGGGAGCGCTCCGAAGACTCTTGGTTTTCTTTTGAATCTGCAAGGCTGAGAAAATTAAACTCGTGAACATAATTCCCAAGCTCTTTTAATTGCTCCTAGCGGCTTAAGGGAATTCGCCTCTAGCGTGACCAGCAAAAACTCTGCAGCCTAGACACACAACGTGACCAGCTTCTAGGAACATGAGCCTCTCAAACACTTCCTGACACGTCTGTTGCCTGGCTTAGCTTAATCTAACTAAGAGGCCAATCTCGCTTTTTAGGCACGATCTGGTGTCCTACAAAAGATAAAAAAGCGGCAAGCGGAATAATTGCTAGTGGCGCTACCGCAATCGATACCCCGGTCAGGATAATTGCATTGAAAAGTACTCCGCCAGAAGCATCACCGAATCGGTTTACAAAAGTATCAATGAATACGGTTGATTTATATTTTTCTGTTCTGCCCAACGAAGTGTAGATGCTTTCTCTTGCAGGTTTATTCAATGAGTACTCAAATGGTCTCATAATGGCGGAAATTACCAAAAAGATCACGACACCAGAACCTGTCATAAGAAGGTTCGATAGGTGACTTGAGATTACTAAATAACAGAGACAGAACAAGACACCGTAAGCAACGATCACAAAACGAACCCCAAGCCAGTGACTACGTAATATTACTCTTGCTAGAAAAAGCTGCGCAACAAAAGATACAGGCGTGACGATACTATCTGCTAAAGCGAAGATTTCCCGTTGCTCAACTAAATCACTCGTATAAGCACTGATTATTTCTAAGCTAAAAAAATACAAAGCAGTCGCAAGGCAGGTCCAGATAAATGCGTAAACTAATAATTGTCTAAGCAATGGGTTTGTCCGGATCTGAGCTAATTGTTCCGTGAGCTCAGAAACGAGAGTCCCAGAAACACCATTGATTACAGCGGGAGCCTCCACCTGCAATCGTGATGACAGAAAAACTGCCGCAGAAAGCGAAAGTGAAGCCAAAAGCATTGCAATAACAGGAAGATCTGATAGCAGAAAATAGACAGATTGTGAGCCAACCCAGGCGCCGGCTGAACCGCAAGCACTTATCACTCCGAAGTATTTTTTGGCATCTTCAGAATTAAAACAGTTAATGGTTCTTGCCCAGAATATAGAAACGACAAAAAAATTGAATACGTTGTACCAAACATAAAAACTCACTCCAATCCAGTAACTATTAGGGAAAATATAATTCCCGAAGGCGTACACGAAAAGATTGAAGATAAAAAAACCGTAAATAACTAAGACTAAATTACTCTCAGCGATTCTTGATACTATAAGAGAGTAAACCCCGTTCGCCACCAACATAACTAGCACAACTACAAACAGGAAATAAGTTAAATCCGACGTCCCGATTTGTGCTGCTACTGCGCTTCTGAACGGCCGCATAACAAACAAGGAATAGAGCACAAGAAAAAAGAAGCCTCCGCTAAAAATAAGATTTTTGTTGAAGTTTTCCATAATCATAGACACATCATTTCTCTTGAAATATTTGTTCCATACAGTTTAGCGTTTTCCATTAGATATCTTATCGTTCATTCAAGATTTGCTCGAAACTGCATTTGATAGAAAGTTTCAAAGGACTTAAACCCCTTTTCGAGTACTGCTAGACCCACTAAGCCAGAACACTTTCAGTTATTTAACGATAAGGTATTGCCAAGTTTAGGTTAACTAACCTTCGGAATAACCTCTTCAGAAATTAACTTGATGCACTTGGCGACATCTTCACGTGAGGATGTCCAGCCGAGCATGGCACACATGACTTCATCAGCGCCGAAGTCTTCTTTTAACTGATGAATCCTGTCAACGACTTCTTCTGCGGTTCCAAATAGATCTGGGGAACGCACTTTTTTTTGCGTTCGCCCACGTTCAGTAAGATAGTCTGCTTGTTTCTTTTCTGATGCTTCGCGGACGCGATTAGCTTCTTGCTGCGTACTAGCTACGAACGTCGACATGCGGACAGTCACAGATGGCTCGCCTTCGTTCCCGCCGTCGAGCCAGGCTTGCCGGTAGCGTTTGACATCATCTTTTAGTACGGCGTCACCCCGCTCATTGTGCATGCTGCCACCCCCAATAGCGATTCGATAGCCTAGTCTCCCCATTGGTTCAAAACTCTGCTGACTATCTATAGGCAGCAGAATGGGCGGGTGGGGTTGCTGCACGCACCTAGGCAAGAATTGTGAATTCGCTGGTAACGCCTTATAGCTATAGAACTCACCTTCGAAGCCAGAGAATTGCTCTTCAGTAAGTGCTTGCCGAAGGACGTTTAGGTATTCATAGAAATGCCGTAATCGTGCTTCGTCGCCTGCAGTGTCTCCTCCAGCACCATAAATAAATCGACCATTACTCAGTTGATCGAGCATGGCGATTTGTTCTGCGGTTTGCAGCGGATTTGCTGGCGTGTAGTGATTGAACGCCCAGGCAAATCGCTCCAATGTAGCTCCACGCCGATTAATAGTGGAACCCCCTTCTTTAATTTCGGCTGTCAACTCCTCACTAGCAGCTTTAAGGCCTGGGAGATGTACTGCGGTTCCAATTTTTATTTCTTTGGTGCGTACAGCTATGGCAGCGGAAAGTAGCAGTGGGTCGGGCAACATACCCATCAGCGGAACACCTCCAACCCAGACTGAATCCCACCCCATTCCATCTAGAGATATTATCTCTTTTAAATTGGCATCGAAGGCTTCTGCCTGAGATTCTTCATCCTTTGCGGTCCAAAAAGACAGATAGCTGATTCTCATAGTGCACCGCTCTCCCTGACGGGCATACTAGCTTTTTTGTTCTTTTATACCATAGCAGCATGACCGCGCGCGATCGGGCCTCTGGATACATTCTACCGCTACCGTTTGGACCGTCCTCCCCAACTCTTACAGCGCTAGTATTACTGCCATGTTGGGTAACACATCATCCGCTTAAAACTGAGGCGTTTTGTCGGTAAACACACTTTCCAAAATTCATCCAGTTGTACTGGCTAACGACATCTTTCCGCAGGTTTCCCGTTACTATTCCTAAACGGAATAGGTTTATTTTTACCAAGCAATTATCGCGGTAGTTTTATCCCTGCACGGATGCGGTCCCATGTGGTGTCAGTGACTCCTGATTCTCGAATTCTGGCCTTTTGAATTCTCGCCGTCGCTTCAGTCTTGGGCAGCTCATCCCAAACCTCTACAAACCGCGGAATAGCAAAGCGTGGCATCTTCGGGATGAGAAACTCCATTAACTCGGCAGCGTCAAACTTCGCATTAGGCTCAAGCACGATGGCGACTTTGACCTCGTCTTCGCCCTCTTCCGCTGGCACGGCAACGGCACCGCACTCAGATATATCAGGGTGCTCGTTGATGATCGACTCGATCTCGAAGCTGGAAATATTCTCTCCACGCCTTCGAATATAGTCCTTAGCACGGTCCACGAAATAATAATTGCCCTGCTCGTCATAGGACATGGCATCACCTGTGTGAAACCAGCCGTTGCGCCAGGCTTCATTGGTCTTATCCGGCATGTTCCAGTAGCCGGTGTTGAGTTCCCAGGGTTCACTACGAACGATGAGTTCTCCCGGTATATTCGGTGCCACCTCAATGTCGTGTTCATCAACGATGCGAACTTCAACACCGTTGCGAGCTCGGCCACAGCTTCGGTAATTCTCGTTTGTTGAACGCTCGCCTAGGCTGACAATGGGACAGTTGATTTCGGTCATGTTGTAAGCAGTGAATACATCTACATCAAACCTTTCGCAGAATGCATCGACATCAGGAATTACGGGTGACATGACAACGGTTCTTAGCGGATTCTCAGCGTCGTCTTCCAATTCCGGTTGATTCATCAGCATCTGCGCTAGGGGACCAAGAATGACTCCTGCGTTGGCCTCAAAAAATCGCACGTCATTCCATACTTCACCCAGAGAAAACGACTCACGAATAATGCTCGGTCCGCCGTATGCCGCTGCATAGTAAAACCCAGCCTTCCCAGTAATGTGAAATACCGGATACGGTGAGTAAATACGGATACCATCAAGCCTATCATGAGGGAAAAGACCACTCTCCAGCGATGATTTCATGTGCCCCCAGGGAACCATGACTGCCTTTGAGCGCCCGGTGGTCCCAGACGTGTAGATCAGTGATGAAATGTCCCAGGGGCCGGGCTCAGGACGTTCTAAAACACTAGCGTCATTCAAAAACTCCTTTGCTGAAATAAGCTTAAACGGCAAAGTATCTGGCGTTTCATCGAGTGTGCCAAATACGACCATGTGCTTTAAAAAGGTCAGCTGATCAGCAATATCGAACAGCGGTGCTGCAAAACGTGCGTCAGCGAGTAGAACTTGCGCCTCGGTGTTATTGACCACATGACGCAACCAGTCTCCCTTATAATTAGTGTTGATGGGAGACTCAATGGCGCCCAGCCATGCGCAGCCTTGCCAGGACCGAAAGCCATCAAAGCTGTTGGCAAACACAGTGACCACTGGCTCACCGGACTTCACGCCAAGACGTTCTAGCGCACTCGCCCAACGCAAGGAATCCTCATACGCATCACCCCAGTTGAGGATTGAACCATCTATGTGTTTGAGTGCTGGACTGCCTGAGTTCTCAACAGCTCGCTTTGCCAGCAATTGAGGCATCAGATCCGGATGTTCGAACACCATCATCTATTTCCTTAATTCAGTCACATAAAGGTCTTCGAATATAAAGCAAAATCACTTTGTGTTGAAAAATATATCTGCATAGTTAACAAAGTGCTCTTAAGGAACGAATTGATCTTTGCCTTTTTACACAAGCGGCTATCTGTGCCAGCATGTATAACCTTGGAGAAGGCTTCGATACCGGTCTTCATGAGGATCTAGTTGAGCCTAAAAAACAATTGGCACGCACGACGGAGAAAGCGTCGACCCTATCAGAACTTGATAAGGATGCTTGCGCAGATGTTAAATAGAGTATAAGAGGCAAGACAATAAATATTGTTCTGGATCCACCCTCGAAAGGCCCTCTCTAACCGGAATAAGTTCTTGGCGTGAGTAATTCCAATCCACTTGGTGAAGTAAGACAAGAGGGTTCGGTTCGCGGATAAAATACTCTCACGATTTTCGCCTCGCGAAAATCCTGTGCTTATCGCAGGAATTTAAAACAAATTAGATCTTCATTCGAGGTCTGCGAGATCGACAGTTTCCCTTGTCCGGGCTGATTCCCAGATACCAAAAATTATTTTCATGGTCTCGAGGTTGTCACTACCACTGCTGATGGGTTCGCTCCCGTTTCTAATGCACTCTTCGAAGTGTAGGATTTGATTAACAAAAGGTTTAAGGCTGGGGAGTTTGGAATCACTTGTATCTACATGCTTGAATTCACCCGCAGATTCACCCTTCAGAGGTGCAAACATGACCTGGCCAAAATGTGCGTGTTCGGGTTCACTTTGAGGGGTCGAATGGATAGTTCCGGCGCTGCCATACAAGACATACTCACGATCCGACCTAGTTCGCTTTCCATCTACCATATCTTTAGGGGTATCTCCTGGAAAGGCGAAAATGCTGGCTAGAGCACCATTCTCAAATTCCAGGATTGCCGTAACCAAGTCTTCCGCGCCATTAGTCATAAAATCTGTTACAGATTTGCACATGGCTGTTACGCGTTTGACGTTACCGATGTAATAACGAAGCAGATCGATATGATGCACCTGTACGGACATAAGAATACCACCGCCCCGCGTGGCGTCGGCATAGCGATCGTGACCTATACCAAATTTCTGCATTAGATGCGTTCGCGCTGCCTGAATCTCACCTAATTTACCCTCGTCAATTAACTGCCTGACAGCGACAGCTTCAGGCGAATAACGAAGGTCCTGAGCAACCATAAGGGTTACACCTGCTTTATTAGAGACTTCAATCATGTCCTTACATTCCTTGACGGACATCGCCATCGGTTTTTCAACAATGACGTGTTTACCGGCTTCCATAGCTGCGATAGTCAGTGGCGCGTGTTGCGGGTGGAAGGTGCAATTATCAATTGCTTCGATGTCGGCCTCTTTCAACATCTGGTCAAGGTCGGTATAGATTGCATCAATACCTGCCTTCTGGGCCAGAGCGATGGCGCGTGGCTCATCAATGTCACAAACTGCAACGAGTTTCACCCGATCCGGGTGTTCCAAGTAGGCGGGCAAGTGTGAGCTGGTAATGCCACCGGCACCCAAAATAGCGATTTTAAGTGGATTAGTCATTTTTTCTCTCCCTAATGCATTTGCTAGGCCGCCGAAGACAGTTCACATCCTTCACGAATACTTATAGCATTCTCGGTCGGGAAGTCTTCAGATAATTCCTGTGTCACTTCACCGGTCGCTGCCCATTCGCACCCGCGCTGAAAAGTCGCAATAAAACCAACACATTCCATAGCTTCTGCTCGTGTATCGGCAGGTGTGTTACCCTCTACATTCCCAAGAGTAGAGTTAAAACATCGACCTTTTCCATAGTCAGTGGTAAACAGTACCGGCTCGTGTTCCCGACTACCTTATCCGGTATCATTGTAATGTGCCTCAGCCTTGGGCTCGACATAGGCTGTTGCTAACACATGAAGATTTTTGGCCGGCCCGCGAAGGTTAAAGTAGAGTTCATCTGTTGCGTGAAGCCACCTCTCTGGCAAGCCATTTGTGATGACTTTGTCCGTTAAGGAGCAGTACTTTCATCATGTGCCTTCGATATTCGCATGGCGTAAACGATAGTGTAGCGAGGCTGAAACTAGGGTCAACTTATTACAAGAGCGAAGATAAATAAATGGATTATTATCAAAGCAGTGGTCCTGAGACTCGCGCTCTATGTCATGAAGAGAAAAAATACTTCAATACATTAATCTCCGCATACTATTGTTCGATCAGTTAGACGTGACTCAAGAGGCATTCCCAAAATCGGTTTCTACTGAATATAGGCGAAACTAATAGTATTTATAGCAGAGGACCTGAATTTTATATTTATATTTATTTCTTAAAGGATTAATGTTAAAACTTCAGAAGAACATGGCCCCAATTATTGAAAACTTTTAGCTTTTACATTGCCGCATTTATTCTCCTCTTCTGGTCCGCGTTCGCCGCCACAAAAGAAGATGTAGTTTATCTAGAAAAAGCTCATAAAAGTAAGTCAGGGTTGATGCCTGCTTGCACGCCTCTTCATCTAAAGACAAGTCGCGGAAAGGTGAACTTAAGAGACCCGAATAAGAGCTGGCCTAAATTTAAGCTATCGCGTAAAGATTATGAGCAGCTTACTAAGTTTTCAGATTTCACTACTTGCATTGAAAGTGTCACGGTTTACGATAATCGTTATGAAAACGTCCATTTAACTAGCATAACTGCTGGGAATCTGATGCCTGGTATGCCATCTGAATTTGCTCTGATGATGCTTGGACCGCCCTCTCATCCACCATCAGTTACAAGTTATTTGGATCCAGCAACAGGTCAGCCAAAAAGTTATTCTTTCTTTGTTTGGAACAACCATAAAAGACGAAATCTTCTTGGTTCGGCCCTCACCATCGCTGGAGCGGCAACAGGTGTCTCTGCCGCTGCTGGAGCAATCGCTGTAACACAGGCAGCATCTATAGCTACAACCGCCGCAGCGGCTGCATACAGCTTAGAAAGCCTCAAATCTTCGAGAGTAATCACCATCCAAGTGGACGAGAAAAACGTTATCCAAACCGTTAGTTCCCACTAAGATTAATTCCGACCTGGTCTCGAGTACCCGCGTTAGTACCCGAAGTTTATCTTACATCACCCCATCCCCAAAGACGGTGCCCCTACCTTCCGGGCTCCTCCAATTCAAGCTTGGAACTCTTAGGCTATCTATGTATTAGCATTCTGAATAAACGATTTGGCTGGATAAAGACATAAGCTTAAGAGGTATACGTGAGTGGGCCTTAATATAGGAAACTCTTCAGGCGTCTTCTGGCCATACTTCTTCCAGTACGCCACTCGCCGTCGCCGCACAAGGCCAACCAGCGTAATGTGCCGCCTGTGTGATCATGGCCTCTATCTTGGAACGCGGAATCCCCAGGTTCTTTGCACCAATGAAATGCATGCGTTGTTCATTTTGCCTATAGAGGGCAACTGAGATCGAACAGGTGATTAGCGAACGCTCCTCCAGCGTCAAGTCGTTTTGCTGCCATACGTCACCGAATAGGTGCTCAATCGTGTATTTCCACAGCGCCTTGGGCATGCGCTCGCCACCACTACTCACACCTGCGAAAAGCTTTTGGACCATCGTCTTGCCAAGTTCCTGCCTGTCTTCCACCATGATTTATCCCCTACAGAATTAAATAACGTCCCAGTATCCCTTGTTTCCAGCGGCACAACAATCAACTAGTTAGATTAGTACTAACAGATACACTCAGGGGCTCTATAGACACAAAAATTAGATTAAATCATCTGGTAACCAAATCTATCTAATCTAGCTTCCCAAGAAGCTAGTGGATCATCGACCCATAACTTCCGCAATTCCTTCGTTGACGCGCGCTGCTTTCTGATCGTCGTACCACCAAAGGTAAGGCATGCCCGTCCAGTTCATGTGTGGCACACCTAGTTGAGGATGTCCTAATCTATCCCAATAGACGATATGCCGACCACGAGGGTATCCGTCTGGAATAAGATAAAAGCTAAACAACGCAATACGATCTAATGCGCGTCCTGCGATATTCATTTCTTCTTGCGTTTGCGCTGTAGTGATTTTTTCCACTAGGAAGTCGATTATCGGGTCTTTTGCTCCTGCTAGGTTCCTCATATTGGGAATGTCTGCGTACTGAGAAGAAAACTGTCCACGCAATCGTGCAGGAAAGGGAATATTCCAGCTGAAATACTTGCGGATGGTTGCATCAAAATCATATTTCCTGATTCGATTGAATAGAAGGTTGCTTTCTAATCGCCGCAACGTTGCCTTGATTCCCAATCGCCTGAGATTATCTACGAACGGTACCAGCATTCGCTCATGATCCTCGAATGTGACGATGAATTCTATTTTGAGAGCTTCCCCACTGACCTCGTGGACACGCTCATAATCTTGCAGGATCCAACCGGCTTCTTGCAGAATCTCGTCGGCTCGTTGAAGCGTTGCGCGATTGCGACCAAAGGCATTATTATGAGGAAGTTCAACGGGGTCGGTAAAAACTCGCTCTGGTATCTGACCGTGAAATGGTGCAAGCAGTTCAAGTTCTGCTTTCGAGGGCAGTCCGCTCGCTTGCATCTCAGAGCGAGCGAA
>MDTE01063899.1_pt1 | contig 12209 bp, 19 predicted proteins | sample 811231 | NCBI WGS metagenome assembly MDTE01 (sample SAMN05326651, study PRJNA326480) | marine metagenome | isolation source: seawater | place: Indian Ocean: Red Sea | collected 2010
TAGCAATGTGCATGTCCGTCATCGAACCAAGCAAGATTATCTTTGCTATCACACTCAGGACATGGGCCGTGTCTCAGGTATTTGCTTTTGCTTTTCATTTTTCTCCCAGTGGTGGATCAGGAGTTTTAATTCCTTGATTCTTTTTTCTGCATAGTCAATGCGTTCAGTAACGTTCATCTCTTCTCCAAGGTTTAGGCTCATGACTATCAATCACAAGGCACTTCCATTCTGGATTTTTTTCCTTGACTATCTCAACTGCCTTAGCTGCTGATGATGCACGTTGGAATACAAGAGTGGCCTTGTCATCTTTTTTATCAGGGTCAATAACCTTGATGGTGAACACTTTGATTTGATTAGCAGAAATAAAAGAAGTCTCTTCTTCTGCTATTACTCTTTGTCGTTTAGTCATACCAAGATGAGGGGATAGTACCGCTACTCCAAATGAATCCATGCCTTGTAGCCCAAGCTCCATAGGTAATAGATTTTTTGGCACGGCTGATTTTATCTTTGGCGTTTTGGAAGCACATCCTTATATCAAGTTCAGGATGTTGCTCCTTAACGCATAGCATTTTGCGCCTGTCCTGAGCAGAAAAGAATCCTTTCAGTTCTACTACTATCCCATTACCAAGAATGAGATCAGGTGTGTACTTAGCTTGAATTACATAGTCAAGGACTATCGGTTCATAACTAAAGGGAAGGTTGCGTTGTTGAAGGCTGGTAGCTACACCAGCCTCAAACTTACTACGATATTTAGAAGTCGGATGCGTCCTCTTCCGTTGAGGAAGTCGAGACTTCGCACGCCCCTTGGAAGTTCCCTTCCGTTGCTTCAAAGCCATAACTTGTGGAAGATTTTGTGTATTCTTTTAGGTCAATAATTTGTGCAGCTAAAGGTTGAATCTTTATTCCCACCCCAGTAGAAGGATGGTTATAAGGAACAGCTTCAAACGAGATGCGACCAGTGGAGCCAGGTCCAATCTTGTCTACTCTCTTCTTCATCTCTTCAGACAATGGCTTGCCTTGAGCATCAAAGAGTGCAGGTGGAGTGTTCTCCCATACTGAGCCATCTTTTCTTTGACCTGATACCTTGCGTTTCATCTTGATATAGAAGACAGGCTCTCCTTCTATGTCGTCATAACCAAAGGAAGGAGGTGCTGACTTCCAATTCTTTTTGTTTGGATCAGCTTCTTTGCATTGTTTCTGGAAGCGAGTTAATAATCCTCCAAGCTGTTCTTCCATTTCACTAGCTTGATCGGCTGGGATAAGTGCAGTTACTTTCCACACTGCCTGTTCATACTTGGTGTCAGGTGTGACAAGCCATGCGTACTGATACTTACAAGTTGGTGTTGTGAGTTTGAGTCTTTCAAATTGTTGTGCAGAAGTCATGTGATGAAATAGTTAGAAGTTTGTACGGAAGTCAGATCAAGATCACCAAGCTCAGGCTTAGGTAATAGTTCATCCTTCCTTTGAATCTGTTGGGTGAGCTGTGTTGTGATTGCTGTGAACCAATCCCCTGAATACATATCAGAGAATGATTGCCTAACTGCATCCCTTAGCTTGCTCATTTCTGAGGGAGTAGTGGCAAAGCAATCGTGTACCCCACCTATATTCTTGACACCTAGAGCTATTGCTTTGAGTGTCGAGAATGACATGTGACTTGAGTCAAATGAGTGGACTACATTCGGGCTAAGTGCATTAGCCATCCGACCTGAATCAAGATCGTCTTGATCTATATTTGTTCTGATGTCCATGTGAACGTCAGATAAATACTTGAGTCGGATGCGTGTTTGCTTGACGTTCTTGTACTCCTGATGAACTAACAAACCTGATGGTGTTGTCCACTCAAGAGGGATGTTGTCCTTACCAGCAAGACGACCAAGTTTTCTGAACCACTCCATTGCTTTGACGGCTGGGTTAATCAAAGCTGTTGTCTCTTTATGTAAGAGCTGTGCCATGAAGTGCATGGTTGTCATGGCTCCAGGTTTAGTAGTCCATGTTTTACCAGCGAATAGATCTTTCGATCTCTTCTGAGCCCAGTCATAACAGTAGTAGTAGAAGGCAGTAGATGTAGCTGAGTAAGGACTAGTCATCACGCACGGTTTGGCGAGCGACCTATCTGGCTCAAGCATTAACCACTTCCTTGCTCGTGGATCTTCACTCTTTCTCAATTTCTTAAGGACACTGGTCATTACTTCGGAGTAAATATCCTGTGGCCTATCACTTGAGATGAGGTTGACTGATCTGCCCATGTCCTCTGACTTGAGGAGGGCTGCATAATGTTGGATACCTGAGCACGTGCAGTCCAGCATTATGGGCAGGGTGCATTGATAACCCCAGCCATGTTGTTTGAACTCTTTATAAGTACGAGCGAAAGCAAGAAAGCACCAAGGCTTATCAGCTCTCATCCAAAACTCAGAGTTCAACCACGGGTCATTACCTGCCCCAGTAATTAATTGTTCATGCTCTAGTACCCAGTCAACACGAGTCTGCCAATCTGATTTACCTAATCCATAGAGGTTAGCCCCATGTATTCGTAACCAATTGAGTTCCTCTTCTGTGTTGATAGGTGTGCCTTCAGCAAATAAGAGAAGCGACCTTGATACATCATTACCTTGTGGGTTGAGATAAGGAGGGCGGTAATAGTAACGACCTCTGAAATCAAGGGACATAGGGAAATAAAATTTCTCTTCATCCTTGAATCTGCGTGCAACCCATAAGGTTTTAGCTTGACCTATGCGTGCGCCTTTGGTCTTGTCATTTCTCTCATGTATTTGCTTAGCTCTTTTCCTCCACTTGAATACACCTGGATCGTCTTCATCTAAGTGCTTAGGAAATGGAGGGACAGGCCATCCATCTCTAGGAAATAAGCACCCAATTTCTAGGTTGTTGTCATAAGCATGTTCAACCTGATCAAGCATCCAGTTATTAACCATCCAAGCTACTGATTGATGGACATTTGCTGCCTTGATAAAAGGTTCATCACCTTTACAGTTCTTAGCTACAAGTTCATCATTACTCTTCAGTAATTTGAGGGGTAATTTGTAGTACCCACCATCAGGCCAAGGTCTAGGTTCAATCACCATCGGTAGATAGTTAGGTGTCATCAATTCTTGTTGTGCTTTAACATCCTTAATCCATGCCATGCACTCATCGGTTGCTTTAACTACCCGTCTTGCAGGTTTATAACCGTGGTCCTTGACGATTTGAATTAAGCCTGTCTCTTTAGCAATCAACTCAATAAGAAATACACCTGATGCCATCTTTTCCTTGGGCTGCCAGTTATCAGTCCACTTCATGTGTCTGATGGCTGCCATCTTGTGTGCTTTACGATTACGACCACGCTTGAATTTAATTAGTTCATCTTTCGATGCACGATCAAGCATGGTTTCAATCCAAAGCTTGTCTGCTAAGTCCATAGCTACTGAGTGCAGCGTTGGACATGAGCTAAGACTGTCGATAACAGTGCGAAGTGAACACGCTGCTACCTGTTGAGGTGGTAGGTGAATGATCGGAGAGAGCAAAGCAAAAGATCTACCTGCTACTCCCTTCTCTATTTTCTTTCTGATAGCTCGGAGATGGATAACTATCTGATCTATTCCATGTGCAGTGAGAGCTTCACCCCACTTGGAAAGGGACTCCATCTGTCCTCGCTTGCGTATGTTGGAGAGAAGTCTCACTCGATCGCAACCAAGCGTAAGCATCTCGTCCTCGTGAGCAAGCTCGTCTTGCAGGGTCTTCATCGGAATACCAAAGTAATTCTCGGAATCTGACTGTCACTACGTCTTAGTACTGGAATAGAGAGCGAATTCTCTAGCCCAATTTGCAGACAACCATTCTCCAATCATTGTTCTATTCAATTCAGAGATGCCAACGTCTTTAGCTTCTGCTAATTGAACGACCATCTCGTATTGAGTACGAGTAAGAGCACCTTGTAGCTTTACTAATGGAGAAGGTTCATGCTTAGGAGCTTGATACTCCTGTGTTTCTTGAGTAGTTTCTTCAGTCATGGAAATAGAATTTGCGTAAGGTTGATTCAATTAAAAGATTGTTGACTGTTGGTTCAGGAAATTCTTTTTTTAATAGACGTTGAAAATTCTTTTCCTCTATCTCTTTCCATGTTGCAGCCTCATCAGTTGGAGGCGAGTCAACAATCATTTGCCAATGCGTAGCTTCTTTAGGTATGTGTTCCCAGTTAGCTGACATTGACCAGTCACTCATGCGATAGAGAACATGGTCATCGTTGTTGGCATGTTTAGCGGTTGGTTTCTCTTTACTTAGAGGAACCCAAGGGTGATCGGACATGGTGGGTGGACATAAATTTTTCATGGAGGCCTGTATATAGGCCGTGTTGTGGATGATCAGGAAGGTAACGCTCGTCCCATATATAGAGGGCGTTCATCCTCTTCACTCTCCACTCGTTTTCTCTGATCCAGTTTCGGTCCATTGCTTAGGAGGATTCTTTAGTACATGCCTAGCGAAGTCACAATAAGCAACGGCATGTTGTGTATTTGGATGGTTTCCGAGGCTTTCACTCCACTCTCTAAAGAGGTCGTAAAGCTCACGGTTCCTGGCGTACTCACTCATAGGTAGTGCATAAAAAAAGAGGTGCATGAAGCCTTAAGTATGGTTCAGATACACCTCTAGGATTCCTATATGATACATATTGTTATCTTATAGGGTGAACAGGGGTACTAGGTTGGTTCTGTCTCATCTGTCTCATCTCTATCAATAATCCTAAAGAGAAGAACAATAGAAGGTAAATCATCAGAGACTTAAAGACATCCCACTTAGAAGGGACATAAGGTGATCGCATTGGCCCCCTATAGGTAGTCCTCTTCATATGTGGACAGTTTGTTTTTGTTAAAGCTGAAGCCTTTATATTCGGGCATTGGATGCTGCCTAAATCTTTCTTCTAGTTCCTCGTCCGTAATCTCATGGTGGAACCACTTGTCTACATAATGAGCAGTGATGTCGGCTTCAATTTGTGGATCGTTCATCTTCCATAAGCTCCTATGTTTTTAAGAAGAATAAAAAGGAGGATGCTTACGCATCCCCAGATGATGAATGATTCCATAATTATTCATTTGAATTAGATAGTTCTTCTAGTGTTGTCTTTTGATTATTAGTTAGCCCGTTGTCTAGGTGTTGACCACCTTTTCTTAGGGCTTCACTAGGTGATGTTTTTTCAAGGTCGAATGACTCTGATTCACCGTTGCAATTGACAAAGGTAATAGAAGGCATAGTTGGTAGAACCTAACGTGTTTAAAAAATCCCTCAATTAAGAGGGAAGAGCTAGGTCAGGGCTTGAACCTGACCGCCCGCCTTTACGGATTAGCTTCTTGTTCAATATCAGCAATGAAGTAATAGTGATTGTGATCGTGACCCCGCCCCTTTAGAACAAATTTAAAATGTTCATTGAAGGGCCATGAATCTATAAGGGCCTGAGCTGCTCGCTCGTGGTTCTTATCAGAATCTAGGGCCGAATCATAGCCAACCGTCTTACTCCATTTCGTTTCACTGTCCCTTGTATGTGTAGCTTTAATTCTTGAGCCCCTGTAATCAGTAGGGCCAAGGTATTTAGTGACGATACAAGGGCCAGTTAATGCTTCTAAATCCATGCTGGTAATACCTAGCGAAATGTTGAGGGTGAGTCCCTCAGAGAGGCCCGAAGGCCTCTGGGAGAGAGTCAGTTCAAGACTGGTTTTCTTAGCTCGGCATATCCTTCTTTAACCCATCGGATCAAAGATTGATAACCGCACCGTGCGTCCTTGAAAAATAAAGGACGCTCAACCATATCTTTCTTAACCCGTGGCATGATGAACCGTTTCTGAACATCACCCCAGGTCAGCTCGGATTCACAGTTGGCAACTGCTCGGAGCTCTGCAACTTGGGCTTGTGATTCAATCAATGCAGCGTGCATTTCTGCCAGCTTCCAGACCTTATTTGTGGCTGGGTTGATTTCCTTGAAGCGTGTTGCCATGTCGGTAGTACCTGACTAGGTGGACAGTTGAAGGGCGAACCCTTCAGAGGATTCTCAAGGCTGGTGCAATCCATACAGCAATAGAAACTCATTTGAAACTTGGCTTTGAGATAGGGACAAACCTACATTCATCTCTTGCTCTGCAAACTCTGTCTAGTGCATGGAGATTTCAACTCACTTGAAAATCCTGTGAAGGATTCAACTATTAATTGTCGAGGTTCGGAATGGTTGCCCCTGCGTATTAGCTGCAAGCTGGGGCGGTACTGCGGAACTGCTCGCCTAATGAACCGAGCCTCATACCGTGCATGTCACTTGATTAGAGCTCAAGTCAGTAGGCCCCTGTTGATTAAGGCTCAACTAGTCAAAGCCTGAGAGAGTCTTACAAGACCCCTCATTGATCAATATAGACCCCTCCCCCCTCTTTGTCAATCTTGGGCGACCACAGAGACAACCACAGAAGACCCTCCGCAGACTCCTTCAGGATCTTCAAGACAATATATATGACCCCTATGGGGGAACTGCGGCGGCCCCGTCCCTTCGTAAACCCCTCAGATTTTTCCACCAAAAAAGTGAACTAATGGACCCCTATAGGGGGGAGGTAGAAAGACTTATCTTCTTCATATATGGACAGTAAGTGGTGGACAGGGATTTGGGATAAGGTAGAAATAAGGTGTTGATCCAGCAATCCCCATCACTTAAGATCAACGAAAAAGGGGCTTCCTGTGGTGGGTGGGCCTCTTTTTCATTAGTGTGTAAATGAGATATAGTAAATTACATGGCAAAGAAAACAACAACAGAAGTATTAAGTGAGCTACATGCAGGGTTAGCTCATTTATTCATGGAGAGATTACGGGAAGGGGAATTAGGTACAGCAGAGTTAAATATTTTAAGGCAATTTTTGAAGGATAATCAGATCAGTGCGCAACCAGTAGAGGAAACAGAGTTTGGGGAGTTAGCTAAGGCATTGCCTGATATAGAGAATGTGATTGAATTTCAAAAGAAGAGAGCGTAATCATGCCAAAAGGGAAAGGAACTTACGGAAGTCAAAAAGGAAGACCTCCAAAGAAAGGAACAAAGAAGTAGATGCCAACGAAGAAGTGGCAGAAACTACCTGAACCTTATAGCGAGGACTTCAGATATTTTTTAGTGCTGGTATGGAGGCATCTTCAGTTACCAGATCCGACACCAGTGCAGTTGGATATAGCGGAATATATGCAGGGTGGTCCTAGTAGAAGAATTATTGAAGCTTTTCGTGGAGTAGGAAAGAGTTGGATGGCAGCAGCATATGTGTTGTGGTTATTGAGGAATGAACCGCAGAAGAAAATTATGGTGGTGTCGGCTAGTAAAACGAGGGCTGATGATTTTGCACAGTTTTGTTTGAGATTAATTAGGGAGATGTCGTTATTACAATGCTTGGACCCCGATAAAGACGAACAAAGGAGTGCAAGTAATAGGTTTGATGTAAGACCAGCGATCCCCGATCAGAGTCCTAGTGTGAAATCGGTTGGTATTTTTGGTCAGTTAACAGGATCTAGGGCAGATTTAATACTTGCTGATGACGTTGAGGTTCCTAATACTGCTTGGACAGTAGGAATGAGAGAGAAATTATTAGTTTCAGTCGGAGAATTTAATGCAATTTTGAAACCAGGTGGGGAGATTATGTTCTTAGGAACGCCCCAAACTGAAGAAAGTATCTATAACAAACTACGGTTAAGAGGATATGAGTGTCGTATTTGGCCTTCTAGGTATCCAGAGAAGCCAGAGAAGTATGGAGAATCGCTTGCGCCAGTGATTCAAAAGAAATGTATGTCATCAAAAGGAGCTCCGACAGATCCCGATCGTTTCTCAGATCTTGATTTGTTAGAAAGAGAAGCAAGTTATGGTCGCTCACAGTTCACTCTTCAGTTTCAATTAGATACAACATTGTCGGATTTAGAGAGATTCCCTCTCAGATTATCGGATTTAGTTGTAATGGAAATAAAAGACCATGCACCAGAGAAGATTGTTTGGTCATCTGGGGCGGAATATCGAATAACTGACCTACCTGCTGTCGGTTTTAGTGGTGATTATTACCATCGACCTGCGTTTTTACATGGCGATTGGTTGGAATTTCAAGGTTGTGTCATGTTTGTAGACCCTTCTGGTAAGGGAATTGACGAAACCGCATACTCTATTGTCGCTCAATTGAATGGAAACCTCTTTATTCTTGAGGTAGGTGCATTTAAAGAAGGTTATACAGAGAAGGTCTTAGAAGGGCTTGCACAAGCCGCTAAAAGACAACAGGTAAAACTCATCCTCTTGGAGGATCAGTTCGGTCAGGGGATGTTACAGAGCCTTTTACAGCCATATCTGAGGAAGATCTACCCCTGCACGATTGAACCTGTTAGAAGTAACGTTCAAAAAGAAAGAAGAATCATTAATGCACTAGAACCTGTACTTAATCAACACCGTTTGATTGTTAATAGGTCTGTCGTAGAAAATGATGCGAAGGCTAGAGAGAATGATCCTGTAGAAACTGCTCTTAGTTATCAACTATTTCACCAATTAACACACCTAACTGTTGATAAAAATTGTTTACAACATGATGACAGACTGGATTCTTTGGCTGGAGCTATAGAATATTGGAATGAGTCACTTGCTATAGATGAAGACAGAGCCATCAAAGAACGAGAATCAGAACTCTGGGATCTCGAATTGGCTGCGTACAAGGGGGATATTGAAGGGCTTCTCGACTCACAAATACTTGGGGTTCCTCTTGAGAAAATCCAAAAAGCAAAAGCAGGAGCCGAATGGATGCGAGTCGTGGGTCATTAAAGAACCAAGAGCTTGGGTTATTCGTATCCCTGGTGCTTTTGATGGAACTGTTGAGGAAGGTGGAGGTGGTTATCAGACAACAGTTATTGCAGAAAGTTGGGAATCTGCATGGGAAGCCGCAATGGATGCGGATTCATGGGAAGTTCTTCCCTTTGATATAAAACATATTGCTTGTTTTCCTAAAGAAGTCGTAACTACTTGTGATTAACCACGCCAAGTTCTTGGCTTCATTGTGGCTACTTGTTTTTCCAGAGCATTTACTCTATGGAATAATTCTCGTATATCTCTTTCTTTCCTAGAACTGTTATTACTAATAGCTACTACTACGGTGGTAGCAGCAACACCAATGAGAGCAGCCCAGATTTCAGTCATGCTACATCTTGTTTAATTGTTCTTGGAGTTGTCTATTGCGTTCCAAGAATGTTCCGAAAGTTCCACCTCCCAGTTCTACGTTGGGATTTCCTGTACGAGCTGCTTCAACAGCATCTCTAGTTTTTTTAATTTGAAGTGGATTTAATACATTCCATTTGGATGTAGTGGAATCAGAAGAAGTTTCTTCTTCTCCTTGATTCATCATTTCACCTAAACCGCCACACATAGTCTGAGTTTTGTATTTGTTTTAGTTTATCGCTAATCTTGACTTGTGTTTCTTTTTATTTATGGCAGACCAACAGACCGTTCCTCCTTCAGACAAGAAGGAAGAGAAGAAAAAAGGAGTAATGAATAAGCTACAAGAATTAACTCCAGATAAAGAAGAACAGATAGCAATCATTGGAGTTGCTGTGCGTTTGGGAATTGTTGTTTGGAGTGGATTTTGCTTGACTTTGGCATACATAGATCTACCTGGATTTCCTAAGCAGACCTTTGATCCCACGTTCATAGCTTCGATATTTACATCAACATTAACGACCTTCGGGGTCCAGGCAGCATCCAAGAAGGGTGGTAACGGAATCTCCAAGGAGGATATGCAGAAAATGATGGCAGCTAATCAGGCTGGTGCTGGTGAGCAAATCATTCGTGTCCAAACTCCTATTAAAATTCAGTCACCTGATGGTGGTGAGCTTCAACAAGTAGTGCAACCTCCAACTCAAACACCACCTAAAGACGCATGAAGAAATTACTTTTCCTTTTATTCCTAGCAGCTCCTGCTCAGGCAGATATTCACCATGCTATAACCACGAGCACTCAGCTCACAGTTAACGCTGCTGCGACACAAGCACAAAGAATAGGTTCATCCTTCTCAGCTGCTGGGAGCAACATAGACACAACTGATGGAACAACTGCGAACACCGTCTCGGCAGGGACAATTACGAGTGGCGTTTATTCGCCTGGAACGATTGCTGCAACGCAAGATAACCCAGGAGCCGCCTTCTCGTATTCCCAAAGTTATACTCAAGCAGATGCTGTACCTACTTCCGCACCGAGCGTGGGTGCGGTAGGTAATTTTAGTAACGTAACTTCTACTGCTGCTGGTACTGCTGGTTCATTAGCAGGTACGATTACAAGCCAAGGTGTATTAACAATAACGGCTGGTGGGGCTGGCACTTCGGCAATTGGTAGCATGGAGAGTGCTTTAACTATTAAGTGATGAAGAGGCTTTTGCCACTGTTATTACTTATAAGTTCCCCTGCTTATAGTGTACCCGTAGTCCCAAATTTTACTCAAGGGACTATGCAATCCACCACGAGAACTACATCAGTGGTGACAGAAAGTATTGTCTCTCACGATTACAATACGGGCCATCAATATTCAATTAACGGTAGCAATCTCACGATAAGTGGATCAACAATTTCACCTGACAGTAGCAATGTAACTGGAACTATCAATGGACAATCACAATCATGGACTGGTTTAGACCTTTCTACAAAACCAAACGTGACAATCACGAACACTTCTCAACCATTTCAATACGTGGAAACGTATCGAGGGCCAGGTCTATCCAACATGACAACAATAAACAGAACAACAAATATAGAAAGCATTACAGAAACTACCTCAGTATTTGCGCAGTAGCTCTCCTATATGGAGGGAGTGCTGTAGCACAGACCAGCTCTACAGCAGCTCCCGTAGCTAACAGTAGTGGAAGTGTAACCAATATGGGAATCCAAAATCTACCAGGAAATAGTGTTACAAATCATTACGGAGGTAATATTATTTGCCAAGGTCCAATGTTAACTATCTCTCCATTTGTTACCGACTCACATACATATAGTACGCCCAGAGAATATTGGTATGACAATCCTAGTTACAATGATGATGGGACTTTGAGCCACCATGTTGCTACACGTACAGGGCAAAAAGATAATTTTGCTTTGAATCTAGGAATCTCTGCTAACTTCTCAATTCCATTAGACAATTCACTTCAAAGAAGATGTAAACAAGCAGTAGATAAGCAGCTTGCTTTACAACAAGAATTAGTAAATTATAAGAGACTAGACTTTGAGATTACGAGGCTTAAGAATTGTGGTGAACTCATTCTTGCAGGAATACAATTCACAGCAGATAGTCCTTATAGAAAAATTTGTGAAGATGTAGAAGTAAAAGCAAAGATGGGGCAAGTATTACCTCATCGACACACACTTAAACCTTTAGAGGTGGTAGTCCCTTCTTCTCCCGATAAGCGTTAGCTCTTTTTTCTGATGCAGTTAATGCTCTAACAGGCTTACCAAGTTTCTTTTTAATCTTATTAATTATCTGTTTAACTATTGGCTTTACTACCTTAAGAAGAATTGGGGTTGCCAAAGCGGCAGAAGTGGCAATGAGAGTAATACCAGTAGTGCTAACAACCTGAGGAGCAGTGGGTATAGCATTAATAATTTGTTGTGTCGTTGTTAGTTTCTTGTACTGAGTAACACAACGGTTACCTATTAATTGATATCCAGTTATTTCTTTCCTGCCATCCTCGATTTTAGTTCCAACTTCCGCTGCTCCAGGTGGCGGGCAATCCTCGATTTCCTTGGCGGGAGGTGCATCCGCTGGTGGGATGGGTGGTTGTGGGTATCTTTGCTCCTCGTTCTTTGGTGGATATACAAGTTCTTCTGGCGTGTAATCCATTGCGTTGTAGCTTGGATACTCCGCTTGGCATAAGACAACATTTCCTTTTGGGTCGTTAGTTAGTAATGCACTATTCTCTCTTGAATTCTTTCTTGCTTCAACACATCCAGGCATATCTATAACAGGGAAACCTAATTCAACTGTTACTGGTGCTTGGATATTTAAAGATTGAGGTGGCTGTATCTGCCAAACTCTAATAACTGGAGTCTCAATCTTTGGAATTTTCTCCATCAATAATCATATTGATAAGCATAGTCTTACTGTAATGACTAGGAGTATGGGCTAGTTCTCTTAACTCTCTATTAGATTTAGTACTTAAATAAGAACGATAACTATCAACAGGATCAGGACTTCTATAAACGAA
>MDTE01199379.1_pt1 | contig 12209 bp, 9 predicted proteins | sample 811231 | NCBI WGS metagenome assembly MDTE01 (sample SAMN05326651, study PRJNA326480) | marine metagenome | isolation source: seawater | place: Indian Ocean: Red Sea | collected 2010
GATAAACAGGCCCATGTAGCTCAGTTGGTAGAGCGCATCCTTGGTAAGGATGAGGTCGGCAGTTCAAGTCTGCTCATGGGCTCCACTTACTGGCTTATTAATTTTTAACTGAGATTTAATCAGGAGGTAAAAAATGGCTAAGGATAAGTTCGAACGAACAAAACCTCACGTAAACGTGGGAACAATTGGTCACGTTGACCATGGAAAAACTACAACAACAGCTGCAATTACATGCGTTCAAGGTCATAAAGGATTAGCAGAATATATCCCTTACGACTCAGTTGCTAAAGCTTCAGAATCACAAGGTCGTCGTGATGCATCAAAGATTTTAACAATTGCAACATCACATGTAGAGTATGAATCTGATAATCGTCATTATGCTCACGTAGACTGTCCAGGTCACGCTGACTATGTGAAAAATATGATTACAGGTGCTGCCCAAATGGACGGTGCAATATTAGTTGTTGAAGCCCCATCAGGACCTATGCCACAAACTCGTGAGCATATATTATTAGCACGTCAAGTTGGTGTTCCTAAAATCGTTGTTTTTATGAACAAGTGTGATTTAGTTGATGATGAAGAGCTAATTGAACTTGTTGAAATGGAAATTCAAGAGCTTTTAGCTAAATATGAGTTCGAAGAAGATAGCCCAATTATTCGTGGTGCTGCTCTTCCTGCAATTCAGAATCCTGGTGGAGAAGAAGCAGGGTGCATTCAAGAGTTAATGGATGCATTAGATACTTGGATTCCAGAACCTGAGCGTATTACAGATCAGGACTTCTTGCTTCCAATTGAAGATATTTTTTCAATTGAAGGACGTGGAACCGTTGTAACAGGTAGAGTTGAGCGTGGAATAATTCATACGGGTGATGAAATTGAAATCATTGGTATTAAAGATACCCAAAAAACTACATGTACTGGTGTTGAAATGTTTCGAAAAATCCTCGACGAAGGACAAGCCGGTGATAATGTCGGTATTTTATTACGCGGAACCAAGAAAGAAGAAGTTCAACGTGGTCAAGTACTAGCAAAACCTGGTTCGATTAACCCGCACACTAAATTCAAAGGTGAGGTATATGTACTATCTAAAGATGAAGGAGGTAGACATACTCCATTCTTCAAAGGATATCGTCCTCAGTTTTATTTTAGAACAACGGATGTAACTGGTGATATAACACTTCCAGATGGTGTAGAAATGGTTATGCCTGGTGATAACATCACTATGGATGTTGAATTAATCACTCCGATTGCAATGGAACAGCATATGAGATTCGCTATCCGTGAAGGTGGTAGAACAGTTGGTGCTGGACGAGTTACAGAGATTGTAGCTTAAGGTCGGTATTTTAAGGGTTTAAAAAATTAAACCCTTATAATTAATTTTGGGAGATTTATCACGATGGCTAGAGAAATCATTACACTTGCTTGCACTGAATGTGGAGACAGAAATTATACAGCTACCAGAAATAAGAAGCTGGAAACAGAAAGAAGGGAAGTAAAAAAATACTGTCCTCGTCTACGTCGCCATACTATTCATCGTGAAATAAAATAAAGAAAATATTTTTTTGAAGACAGGTGAGTAGCTCAATTGGCAGAGCACCGGTCTCCAAAACCGGGGGTTAGGGGTTCGACTCCCTTCTCACCTGCCAGTTTTGAAGGAGTAAAGAATGTTTAAATGGATTGGGTCAATTAAAGGATTTGTTAAGGAGGTTAAGACCGAATTAATAAAATGTACTTGGCCAACAAGAAAAGAACTTTATGGTCAATCTGTTGTAGTAGTTTTTGCGGTAATAATTTTAGGAGTTTTTATAGCTTTGTGTGATCGAATTAATTTTGGTCTTTTAGACCTTATAATTCGTTAAAAGGGATATAAGTTAGTAATGACAAAACAATGGTTCATATTACATGCGCTTTCAGGTCACGAGCTGAAAGTTAAAAAAAATATTGCAAGTCGTATTGAGCAAGAAGAGATGAGTGATAGGATCAGTGAAGTTTTAATTCCTTCTGAAAAAGTTTCGGAGGTAAAGCAAGGACAAAAAAAAGAAACTACTAGAAAATTCTTCCCAGGATACCTATTAGTAAATATTAATTTATATGACGATGAGGGAAAGATTATTCCGGAGTCATGGGCATTTATTCAAAATACCCCAGGTGTTATAGGTTTTTTAGGAGGGCAGAAACCAGCGCCTTTAACAGATGATGAAGTTGACACCATAGTTAATCAAATCGAGGAAAAAAAGGAAGTTATTGCTCCAAAAGTTATGTTTGAACCAAATGAAACAATTAAAGTTACAGATGGACCGTTTATGAATTTTAGTGGATTAATTGAAGAAGTTGATCCTGAAAGAGGAAAACTAAAGATATCCGTTTCAATTTTTGGTAGAACAGCCCCTGTTGAATTGGAATATTGGCAAGTTGAAAGAGTAAGTGAGTAATTTTTAAAGGTAAACTATGGCTAAAGAAATTTCAGGTTATATAAAATTACAAATTCCAGCCGGTCAGGCAAATCCTGCTCCTCCCGTAGGGCCTGCTTTAGGGCAGCATGGAGTTAATATTATGGAATTTTGCCAAGCTTATAATGCGGCTACAAAGGATCAATCAGGTATGGTTATTCCAGTAGTTATTACAGTTTATAATGACAGAAGCTTTTCTTTTGAAACTAAAAGTCCGCCTGCTGCAGTACTTCTCAAAAAAGCCGCTGGATTAGCAAAAGGATCTGGAGTTCCTAATAGAGACAAAGTTGGTAAGGTTACTCGACAACAGTTAGAAGAAATAGTTGAAGTCAAAAAAAATGACCTTAATGCAAATGATAAAGAAAATGCAATTCGGATTATTGAGGGAACCGCAAGAAGTATGGGAATTGAGGTTGAATAATTATGGGTTATGGGAAGAAATACAGATCAGTTAGTGAAAAAGTTGACGTTAATATGGATTATGAGTTAGATAATGCAATTTCATTTTTACAAGAAAACCCAACAGCGAAATTTGATGAAACAATTGAATTTGCTTTTAGAATGGGAGTTGATCCATCTAAATCAGATCAAGCAATTCGATCAACTGTTGCTCTTCCTCATGGTACAGGAAAAGATGTAAGAGTCATTGTTTTTGCTTTAGGAGATGCTGCAGAAAAGGCAAAAGATGCAGGTGCTTACGAAGTAGGATTTGAAGATTTAATAAAAAAAGTTTCTGGTGGATGGACTGATTTTGACGCTGCTGTTGCTACACCCGATGCAATGAAAGAAGTAAGGAAAGTTGCAAGAGTGTTAGGGCCTCGAGGTTTAATGCCTAATCCCAAAACTGGTACGGTTACAGATGATACGGGATCTGCAGTAACACAACTTAAAGCTGGGAAAGTTGAATTTAGAATGGACAGAAATGGTAATATTGCAATTCCATTTGGAAAACGATCGTTTGAAAAAAATGCTTTAGTTGAAAATGCTAAAGCTGTTGTTGATGCGCTAAATGGGGCTCGTCCTGCGAGCGCAAAAGGCACTTACATTAAACGATGCACTATATCAAGTACCATGGGACCAGGAATAAGGGTAGCATTAAAAGAAGTTACTATTTAATTTTAAGGAAATACAATGAAGCCGCAAGAAAAAGGAATTCGACCAGAAAAATTAGCAATGGAAGCTGAGATAGTAGAAAATTTCTCCGATGCCGTTTATCTAATTGTAGCAGATTATTCTGGAATGGATATGCCAACTACAACAGCATTTAAGGATTCATTACGGGAAAATGGTGCTAAATTTAGCGTTGTTAAAAATAGAATGTTAGCAAGAACTATGTCCGCCGAAACCCATGATTTATTAACAGGTCAATCAGCTATGATTTATGGTAATGGAGATATTGTAGAAGTAGCTAAAGTAATTAAAAATTTTAGGAAAGAAAATTCAAAACCGGAAATAAAAGGCGGAGTTGTTGAAGGAAAGAAAATTAATGCTGATGAAGTTGATCAGCTTGCAAAACTACCTTCAAAAGAAATTTTATATGCTATGCTTTTGGGAACACTACAAGCACCAATGTCTCAATTAGTAGGTGTTATGAATAATAAGTTGTCAAGTTTAGTATATGTATTAGAAGCTGTTCGAAATAAAAAAGAAAATTAAATTTAATTTGTCATAAAGGCAATTTAATGGAGGTAAATATGTCCGAAGAAGTAAAAGAAGCTACTGAAGTAGCAGTTGAAGAGGCAAAAACTGAAGAGGTTGTTGAGGCTCCTGTGAGCACTGAGCAAACAGAAAACAGCATTGCTTTGGATGGAAAAATGGCAGAATTCGTTGATTGGATTGAAACTATATCTGTTCTTGAATTATCTCAACTAGTAAAAGCACTCGAAGATCGTTTAGGTGTAACTGCGGCTGCACCTGCAGCAGTTGCTATGGCTGCACCTGCAGCAGGTGGCGACTCTGATGGAGGAGCAGCAGAGCAATCAGAATTTGAGGTTGTTCTTACTGCAGCTGGTGGATCCAAAATTCAGGTTATCAAAGAGCTTAGAGCAATAACAGGATTAGGTCTAAAAGAAGCAAAAGAGTTAGTTGATGGCGCTCCATCAAGTGTTAAAACTGGTGTTGCTAAAGAAGAAGCCGATTCAATTAAAGAAAAACTGGAAGGTGCTGGCGCAACTGTAGAATTAAAGTAAATAATGTACTTTATTCTTCTATATTTGCACCGCATTTTGCGGTACGAATGTTTAGTTTGTAATTAAAATTTACAAATGATTTATTTTGTTTATCAGTAACCTGAAGGTATAAAAATGGGTATAAGAAAAAACTTTGGAAAATTAAAAGATGCATTAGACGCTCCTGACTTAATTGAGATTCAGTTAAATTCATATAGCGAGTTTCTTCAACTTGAGACTAAACCATCAAAAAGAAATAAGAGAGGATTGCAAGCTGTCTTAAGTGAGGCTTTCCCAATTGAGAGTTATGACGGACAAATAGCTCTTGACTTTGTTAGTTATGAAATTAAAGAACCAAAGCTTTCAATGCTTGATTCAGTTCGTGAAGGTGAAACTTATTCTGCACCTTTATATGTTACATTTAAATTAAGGGAAGGTGAGGATCAAAGAGAAGATACACTTTTTATGGGTGAAATTCCTTTGATGACTGATAGCGGAAGTTTTGTCATTAATGGTGCAGAGAGAGTAATAGTAAGTCAGCTTCACCGATCGCCCGGAATTTGTTTTGAACAGTCTCAGCACGCAAATGGATCTATACTTCATTCCTTTAGAATTATACCTGATCATGGTTCTTGGATCGAAGCTCAATTTGATACAAGTGACTTGATTTACATATATCTAGATAGAAAAAGAAGAAGAAGAAAATTTTTAGCGTCAACATTCCTAAGAGCGCTTGGATATGCTACAGATAAAGAAATATTAAATCTTTACTATAAATATGAGACGTTTTCTTTATCTAAACGATCGAATCTTTACAAGGATGAAGAATTAGAAAACTTAGTTCTGAGTGAGGATATGATTGATGCCGATTCTGAATCTGTAATTGGTAGAAGGTACGATGCATTAACTGTTGATATGATTGGTAGAGCCAAATTGGCTGGTTTTAAAAATATTGATGTTGTTAATGTTGAATGGGATGACGGATTGTTTTTAAAGAGCGTCAAGGAGGATACAACAAAGACTGTTGACGAAGCTCTCAAAGATTTATACCAAAAATTAAGACCAGGCGATCCTCCCACAACAGCTTCAGCAAGACAGATGATAAAAAGATTATTTTTTGACGAAGCCAGATTTAGTTTAAGTAGAGTTGGTCGTTATAAAATTCAACAAAAATTAAATGTTCAAAGTGAATCATTAACTCTTGAAGTTGACGATGTTATCGAAGCGATCAGATACATGATTTCTATTAGAAATGGAGAAGGAACATTAGATGATATAGATCACTTAGGAAGTCGAAGAATCCGAACAGTTGGTGAATTACTTGAAGGTCAATGTAGAGTCGGACTTGCAAGAATTCAACGTTTAGTAAAAGAGAGAATGACAATATTTGATACAACAGTTGATAGAATTTCTTCTCAAAAACTTATTAATCCAAAAGCACTTTCGGCTGTAATAAAAGATTTTTTTGGAAGAAGTCAACTTTCTCAATTTATGGATCAAACAAATCCATTATCAGAGTTAACACATAAACGAAGACTTTCAGCTTTAGGTCCGGGTGGTCTAAACAGAGATAGAGCTGGATTTGAAGTTCGAGACGTACATAGTTCCCATTATGGGCGCATCTGTCCAATTGAAACGCCTGAAGGGCCTAATATTGGATTAATTTCGTCTTTATCAACATTTGCTAAAGTGAATGATTTTGGCTTTATCGTAACCCCTTACTTAAAAGTTTCAAATGGAAAGGTAAGTAAACAGATAGATTATCTTACAGCAGATGAAGAAGAAAGATTTGTTATAGCACAAGCAAATGCACCTTTAGATGATAAAAATTGTTTCATAAATGACCGTGTTATGGTTCGAATAATGGGTGATTTTTTAGAAAAATCTCCCAATGAAGTTGAATATATGGATGTATCTCCAAAGCAAGTCGTATCAATTGCTGCGGGGTTAATCCCATTTCTGGAACATGATGATGCTAATAGAGCTTTGATGGGTTCAAACATGCAGAGACAAGCAGTACCCCTAATGAAGTCAGAAAGACCTTATGTAGGAACTGGTATAGAAGGTAGATTAGCCCGTGATTCAAGAGTTTTAATGATGGCAACTCATCCAGGAATTGTTGCCTATGTTTCAGCCAACAAAGTAATAGTATCCTCTGATGGAAAGCTATCCTCAAAGAAAAATGATTCTTCAGTTCAAGAATATGAATTGAGAAAATTTATGCGTTCAAATGCGGGAACTTGTTTAAATCAAAGACCATTAGTGAAGATTGGACAAAAGATAAAAGCTGGAGATGTTATTGCAGACGGTTCTGGTACGGATCAAGGAGAACTAGCTCTTGGAAAAAATGTGGTTGTAGCTTTTATGCCATGGGGTGGTTATAACTTCGAAGATGCTATTTTAATAAATCAGAGCATTGTTCGTGAGGATGTTTACACTTCTATTCATATCGAAGAATTTGAATGTGGGGCTCGTGATACAAAATTAGGTCCAGAAGAGATTACAAGAGACATTCCAAATGTGGGCGAAGAAGCATTAAAAAATCTTTCTCATGATGGTATCATAAAAGTTGGAGCAGAAGTAAAACCTGGTGATATTCTAGTCGGTAAAATAACTCCAAAAAGTGAAACTGAATTGGCTCCCGAAGAAAGATTGTTAAGAGCAATCTTTGGTGAAAAAGCTGCAGACGTCAGAGACACATCACTTAAGGCATCTTCTGGAACAAGTGGTATCGTAATGGACGTTAGAGTTTCCTCTAAAAATGATAATGATAATCCAAAGGAAACAGCGGATGATGTGAAAAAAAGACAAAGTGAAATTAAAAATCGTCACAATGACGTTGTAGTTCAGTTAACAGAAGATTTAACTGAAGCTCTCTCAAATATTCTACTTGGTGAAAAAATTCCATTAGATGTAATTAATGGAGAAAATGGAGATATTTTAATTCCAGCTAATCGAAAAATAACTAAGACATTATTAAGAAAATTAGCGGCTCATTATCAGCACGTTGAAATCGATCCAAGTCCTATTAGAATAAAAATAATGGGAATTATTGACGAATATCGAAATAAGTTTGTTGAAGCTGGTCAAGATAAAGATCGTTCATTAGATAGAGCTGGAAGTGGTGAAGAATTAGACGCAGGTATCGTAAAATCTGTAAAAGTTTATATTGCTACTAAAAAGAAATTATCTGTTGGTGATAAGATGGCTGGTAGACATGGAAATAAAGGAGTTATTTCAAGAATTGTGGCTGAAGAAGAAATGCCTTTTCTTCCTGATGGTACACCAGTAGACATTGTTCTAAATCCTTTAGGTGTTCCTTCTAGAATGAATGTTGGACAAGTGTTAGAAACACACTTAGGCTGGGCTTGTAAGCACCTTGGTATGCATGCAGCTACTCCGATATTTGACGGTATTTCCGAAGAAAAAATTTGGAGTATGCTCCATGAGGCAAATTTAAGTGAAGATGGTAAAACTGATCTTTACGATGGTCGAACAGGAGATCGTTTTGAACAACGTGTTGTTGTCGGAGTAATGTATATGTTGAAATTACATCACTTAGTAAGTGAAAAAATTCATGCTCGAGCAGTTGGGCCATATTCTCTTGTGACTCAGCAGCCGCTCGGAGGTAAAGCTCAGTATGGCGGACAAAGATTTGGAGAAATGGAAGTATGGGCTTTAGAAGCTTATGGAGCTGCTCACGCTTTACAAGAAATATTAACTGTGAAGTCTGATGATATTGCTGGAAGAACTAAGATGTATGAAGCTATTGTAAAAGGGGAAAATGTCTTAGATTCAGGTCGTCCAGAATCCTTTAACGTTCTAATAAAAGAGCTACAAGGTCTTGGTTTGAATTTTCAAGTGAAAAATGAAGATGGTGATTCAATTCTTAATTAACTGTTAGGAATTTATATTGAGAGGATTATTTTATGATTAAGGTACGAGAAGGTAGTGCGCCAGATTTCGAAGATTTACAAAAACAAAGATCTGTAGAGGATTTATTTGGAATTTCTCAACAAGATCAAACAGATTTTGCTAATATAACATTAGCTTCTCCTGAAGCTATACGCTCATGGAGCAAAGGCGAAGTTAAAAATCCTGAAACAATAAATTACAGAACATTTAAACCTGAGAAAGGGGGATTGTTTTGCGAACGAATTTTTGGTCCAACTAAAGATTGGGAGTGTTCCTGCGGAAAGTACAAAAGAATTAAACATAAAGGTGTGATTTGTGATAGATGTGGGGTTGAGGTAACTCTGTCTAGAGTGAGGCGTGAAAGAATGGCGCATATTGAGCTCGCAGTTCCTGTTTCGCATATATGGTTCTTTAAAGCTACTCCAAGTCGTATGGGTTTAATCCTTGATATGACAATGAGAGATTTAGAAAGAGTTTTATATTATGATAATTATATTGTTACTGATGAAGGAAATACGCCATTAAGTAAGAAGCAACTTTTATCTGAAGAAGAGTATAGAGAAGCAATTGATAACTTCGGAATTGATTCATTTGAAGCAAAAATTGGCGCCGAAGGCATAAGAGAATTATTAACTAAAATAGATCCTGATACAGCTCTAAAAGAGCTAGAGGAAGCTATGATGAATACTCGCTCTAAACAAACCCGTAAAAAACTTGTTAATCAAATGAAAGTAATGGAGGGTTTTTTAAAGAATTCTTCCAGACCTGAATGGATGATTCTTGAAGTTTTACCAGTAATTCCTCCAAATTTACGTCCTTTAGTTCCACTAGAAGGCGGAAGATTTGCGACATCAGATTTGAATGATTTATACAGAAGAGTAATTAATCGTAATAATCGTTTAAAAACACTTTTAGCGTTAAAGACACCAGAAGTAATAATTAGAAATGAAAAGAGAATGTTGCAACAATCTGTAGATGCATTATTTGACAATGGTAGACATGGAAGAGCTGTTACTGGACCCGGAAATCGTCCGTTAAAATCATTGAGCGACATGTTAAAAGGAAAACAAGGTAGATTCCGTCAAAACCTTCTTGGAAAACGAGTCGATTACTCTGGCCGTTCTGTAATCGTTGTTGGTCCATCATTAAAATTAAATCAGTGTGGTTTACCAAAGAAAATGGCACTAGTTTTATTTGAACCATTTATTATTAGAAGATTAAAAGAACGCGGAGTAGTTCATACTGTAAGAAGTGCTAAAAAAATGATTGAACGAGAAGTTGATGAAGTTTGGGATATTCTTGACGAAGTAACCAAAGGCCACACAGTAATGCTTAATAGGGCTCCAACTTTGCATAGATTGTCAATTCAGTCATTTGAACCAATATTGATTGAAGGTCAAGCAATTCAGCTTCATCCATTGGTTTGTACGGCTTATAATGCCGATTTTGATGGTGATCAAATGGCTGTTCATGTTCCTTTGTCTGTAGAAGCTCAAGTTGAATCCAAGAGTCTTATGTTGGCAACAAATAACATTTTTTCTCCTTCAAGTGGAAAACCTGTTACAACTCCTACTCAAGACATTGCTTTAGGTTGTTATTTTGTAACTTCTGAATCTCAACAATTTCAAATGGAAAGAAAAGGAGTTCGGTCTAAAAAAGATGAAACCTTAAGATTAATGAATGATATTGAAGAAGTTCAAACAGCTTATGATGAAGGTGTTTTAAAACTACATGATAGAATAAGCTATCGAAATCCCGATTATCAAAGAGAAACAAGAAACGGTGATTTTGATCGTTCAATTATTAATACAACTGTAGGTAGGGTATTTTTTAATCAAATATGGCCTGAAGATATGGGTTTTTCAAACAAAACCGCTACGAAAAAAGTTGTTGGAACTCTTATAGAACAGTGCTATGAGATAGCTGGTCATGCAGAAACAGTAATTGTTTTAGATAAACTGAAGAATCTAGGGTATGAGCATGCTACTAGATCAGGTATGTCAATTGGTTTGAGTGATATGATTATTCCTCAAGGAAAATCTGAAATGGTTGCTAAAGCTCGAACTGAAATAGAAGAAATTGAAGAAAAATATAGAAAAGGACTCATTACTGAAGGTGAAAGATACAATATGATTATTGATATCTGGACAGATACCAACGATAAATTAACAAATAAACTCTTTGAAGTCCTTGAAGAAAATGATGATCCAAAAAACGAAAGATCTCGAGAAGAACTAAACCCAGTTTATTCTATGGTTGATTCTGGTGCCCGTGGTTCTAGACAGCAAATTAGACAGCTTGCTGGTATGAGAGGGTTAATGGCGAAACCATCCGGTGAAATTATTGAAAGACCAATTCTTTCTAATTTTAGAGAGGGATTATCCGTTCTAGAATACTTTATTTCTACTCACGGTGCTCGTAAAGGTTTAGCTGATACAGCTCTAAAAACGGCCGATTCTGGTTATTTAACAAGAAAATTAGTTGATGTATCACACGATATAATAGTCACTGAAGAAGATTGCAACACATTAAACGGTATCGAAATTGGCGCAATAACCGAAGGAGATGAAGAGCTAGTTTCTTTGGGAGTTAGAATTTTAGGAAGAACAGCCGCCGAAGATATATGTGATCCTCATGAACCTGATAAAATAATTGTTGCTGCTGGAGAATTAATTGATAAATATTCTGCACAAAAAGTGGAAAGTGCTGGTGTTGAAAAAGTCATTATTCGAAGTGTTCTTACGTGTGAATCAAGAAAAGGAGTTTGTGCTTTATGTTATGGGCTAAATTTAGCTACTGGAAAAATGGCGCAGCTAGGCCAGCCAGTAGGAATAATTGCTGCCCAATCGATTGGGGAACCAGGAACACAGTTAACAATGAGAACGTTCCATATTGGCGGAACAGCAAGTTCAGTTTTTAAACAACCAAGAATCATATCTAAGTCTAATGGTATAGTAAAATATGATAATATCCGTTCAGTAAAAGTTGATGAAAATAATATTATATTAAATAAAAATGGTAATATTATTATTGTTGATGAGGAAGGAAGAGAGCTTGAAAGATATGCAATGATGATTGGCGCACAGGTTTCTGTCGATGATGGAGGAGTTGTTAATTCTGGAGATGTATTTGTTGAATGGGATCCTTATTCTGTTCCAATTTTATCTGAACATGAGGGTAAAGTTGAATTTATAGATTTTACAGAAGGTGCAACTGTAGAAAAGAAAATCGACGAAGCCACGGGTGTTGAGGGTCTAGTAGTAATGGAACATAAAGAAGATCTTCATCCACAGATTGTGATCAGAGATCCTAAAGATAAGGACAAAGTCGGCTTCTATTCAATTCCAGCCGGAGCTCAAGTGATGATCAAGAAAAATGATATGGTCAAAAAAGGGTTTGCTTTAGCAAGAACACCAAGAAAAACTGTACGTACAAAAGATATCACTGGTGGACTACCAAGAGTTGCTGAGTTAGTTGAAGCAAGAACACCAAAAGATGCTGCAGAAATTGCAAAAATCGAAGGAGTTGTTGAGCTTGGTGGAATAGTAAAAGGTAAAAGAAAAGTTTTAGTTCGTGATACAGTAACTGGAGCTGAAGAGGAACATCTAATTCCTATGAATAAACATGTAATCGTATTTCCTGATGATTTTGTTAAAAAAGGTCAGCAGTTAACTGA
>MDTE01137759.1_pt1 | contig 12208 bp, 12 predicted proteins | sample 811231 | NCBI WGS metagenome assembly MDTE01 (sample SAMN05326651, study PRJNA326480) | marine metagenome | isolation source: seawater | place: Indian Ocean: Red Sea | collected 2010
CGCACCACCGTCGAAAATAACTGTATTGGCAATCTCTCTGAGGCGTGCAATCTGCGTTTCCAGTTCTGTGTCCGACGCGTGCGCCAAATGCACCGAAACGATCCGGCAGGGACCACCGGGAATGTCGACAATGGTTTCAAGCACGGAGCGCTGAAGACTGAGCGCGTTGCCGAGGTGCAGTTTTGGCAGGAGATGGTTCCGTGACATCAACAGCGGCCACCGCGCCAGCACCATGTTTCCAAATTGCCGTCGACGATTGATCAAGTGTCCGTCTGTATCGCGAAAGCTTGCGTCGAGGTCGACACCGGCCCCATAGGCCCAATAGCGGCCCGGGAGACAGTTGGTCAGCTCCCGGACCTGGTCCACGTCGCCGCTCCTGCGCCAGCACCTGTCGACCTCCTACAGGCGGATCACATCTGCGTCCCGCACGGCGTCAACGATGCGCTGAACGTCGGTCACACCATCCAGTCCCGTGCACCACTGGGTGTTGTAGGTGACGCACTGAATCATGTCACAGCGCCCGATTTCTCCTGCAAAAAACGAATGGCGCGTCGTGTCACCGGGCGCGGCAACACCCTCGACCCCCACACGAGCACCTGATTGCGCAATCCCGGCAGGACGATGGCGCGCCCCGAGCGCCAGCCGTCATATCCCAGGCGGGCCACCCGCACCGCATCCATCATGCCGAGACGATATAGCGGCAGGTCCCCGAACCCTGCTGTCTCGAAGAACTCCGTGGCGGTGACGCCGGGACAAAGGCACGACACGGTGACGCCCGTACCACGACATTCCTCGGACAACGCCTCGGAGAACGACAGCACATAGGCCTTGCTGGCGTAGTAAACCGCCATGAACGGTCCCGCCTGAAAGGCGGCGGTGGAGGCGACGTTGATGATCCCGCCACGCGCGCGGGCCTTCATGCCGGGCAGCATCAATCCCGCCAATCGGGTCAGAGCGCTGACATTGACGTCGATCATTTCGCGCTGTCGGACCTGATCAAGTGCCTCGAAACGGCCGACCCCGCCGAATCCCGCATTGTTGACCAGAAGGTCGATCGTTTGGCCGGCCTCGTTCAGTTCGTCGTAAAGACGTTGTGGTCCGGCCGGGTCGGCAAGGTCCGCGGAAATCCCGCTCACCTTCACTCCGTGTCGTTCCGTCAAAGAAGCCGATAGCACACGCAATCGCTCCGCCCGTCGTGCCGTCAGGATCAGATCGAAGCCCTCAGCAGCCAGGAGATTGGCAAACGCCTCTCCGATCCCGGCCGATGCGCCGGTGACCAACGCCGTTCCACGCTCCATGCTGACAATTCCCCTCGGCTTTTTTGGTTCTACGCTCTTGTACCCAATGATGCCCGACGGACGCGACCACGGGGATGAAATTCGCCTCACGAGCGGTACGTAGTGACGCGCGTTGACTCCACTCTTGGGCGGACATATTCTGCGCCGCGAAAACCGGGGGATTTCTCCCGGTTTTGCGGCTTTTTTGGGCTCGGCTCTACGTAAATCCGCTGCCCACTGGCCTCATCGTTCCGGAGCAAGCAAGACATGAAAGTACTCGTCGCGGTAAAGCGCGTGATTGACTACAACGTCAAGGTCCGCGTGAAGGCCGATCAAAGCGGCGTTGAGACAGCGAACGTCAAGATGTCGATGAATCCCTTTGATGAAATCGGTGTGGAAGAGGCCATCAGGCTTCACGAAGCCGGCAAGGCGGAGGAAGTTGTCGCCGTCAGCCTCGGACCCCAGCAGTGTCAGGAGACCATACGAACAGCCCTGGCCATGGGCGCGGACCGCGGCATCCACGTCAAGACGGACGACGAACTCCAGCCTCTGGCCGTGGCCAAGCTGTTGAAGGCGGTCATCGAGGCGGAGCAGCCGGGGCTCGTCATCCTTGGCAAGCAGGCAATCGACGATGACTCCAACCAGACGGGTCAGATGGTCGCGGCGCTGCTCGGATGGCCCCAAGCGACCTTCGCGTCGGAACTGGACATCGGCGACGGCAATGCGCGGATCACGCGCGAAGTGGACGGAGGTCTGGAGACGGTCGACGTTCAGGTCCCCTGCGTGATGACCACCGATCTCCGGCTGAATGAGCCGCGATACGCCAGTCTTCCGAACATCATGAAGGCGAAGAAGAAGCCGATCGATGAGAAGACGCCTGAAGACCTGGGCGTAGATATCGCCCCCCGCTTGAAGACCCTGACGGTCACCGAACCTCCGGGGCGCGAGGCGGGCATCAAAGTCGAGTCCGTAGCCGAGCTTGTCGACAAGCTCCACAACGATGCGGGAGTAATCTAATGGCAGTCCTCGTCATTGCGGAGCACGATAATGTCGAGCTCAAGGACCCAACCCTCAACACCGTGACGGCTGCCGCAGAGATCGGCGGTGATGTCCATGTTCTGGTTGCGGGATCGAATTGCCGTGCCGTCGCCGATGCCGCCGCGGCGGTGGCCGGCGTGGCCAAGGCTCTGATCGTCGATGATCCGGCCTATGAGCATCATCTTGCCGAGAATATGGCGCCCTTGCTCGTCTCTTTGGCCGGCGACTACGACGCGATCCTGGCGCCAGCGGATACGTTCGGTAAGGACTTCATGCCGCGCGCCGCCGCGTTGGCTGACATGGCTCAAATCTCGGATATCCAGGAAGTCGTGTCCGCCGATACGTTCGTTCGCCCCATCTATGCGGGCAACGCCCTGGCAACAGTGCAAAGCGACGATGACACCAAGTTCATCACGGTTCGCACAACGGCGTTCGCCACCGCCGAGACTTCTGGTGGTTCCGGATCGGTGGAAGAGGCTTCCGCCGCTGAGAATCCGGGCATTTCGACGTTCATCGGCAGTGAAGTCAGCAAGAACGAACGCCCCGAACTCACATCAGCCCGCGTGGTCGTCTCGGGCGGTCGCGGCATGCAAAGTGGTGATAACTTCTATCTGATCGAAAACGTCGCCGACAAGCTGGGTGCAGCCGTGGGCGCGTCACGGGCGGCCGTTGATGCGGGATTCGTCCCGAACGACTATCAAGTCGGTCAAACCGGAAAGATCGTGGCGCCGGAGCTTTATGTTGCGGTGGGAATTTCCGGCGCCATCCAGCATCTTGCAGGCATGAAGGACAGCAAGGTCATCGTGGCGATCAACAAGGATGAAGAGGCACCGATCTTCCAGGTTGCCGACTTCGGCCTCGTGGCAGACCTGTTCGACGCATTGCCCGAACTCGAAAAGGAGCTCCAGAAGATTGGCAACTGAGATAACAGCAGCCGACATCAAGCAGGTCGGTGTGATCGGCGCCGGTCAAATGGGTAATGGCATCACGCACGTCAGCGCGCTGGCTGGCTACGAAGTCATCCTGAACGACATCAGCCAGGAACAGCTCGACAAGGCCGTATCCACGATCGAGAAGAATATGGCACGTCAGGTCTCGCGAGGGACCATCGGCGAAAGCGAGTCGGCGGATGCGTTGGGCCGCATCACGGCTACGACCGACATGGCCGCACTCGGGACAGCCGATCTGGTCATCGAGAGTGCCGTTGAGAATGAGCAGATCAAGCTCGAGATTTACACGGCTCTCTGCCCCTTGCTGAAGCCCGAAGCCCTCATCGCCAGCAACACATCATCCATTTCGATTACACGACTGGCGGCGGCCACGGACCGGCCTGAGAAATTCGTTGGCATGCATTTCATGAACCCGGTTCCCATGATGGAACTGGTCGAGGTCATCCGGGGCATCGCCACGGGCCAGGATACGTACGCCTGCGTGACCGAAGTCGCACGAAATCTGGGAAAATCCCCGGCCAGTGCAGAGGATTTTCCGGCCTTCATCGTCAACCGAATCCTGCTGCCGATGATCAACGAGGCCGTCTACACACTGTACGAGGGCGTGGGCAACGTCGAAGCCATCGACACGGCGATGCGCCTGGGCGCCCACCACCCGATGGGGCCACTGCAACTGGCCGACTTCATCGGTCTCGATACCTGCCTCGCCGTGATGCAGGTGCTTTACGACGGCCTCGCTGACTCGAAATACCGACCGTGTCCCCTGATGGTGAAATATGTTGACGCCGGTTGGGTCGGACGCAAATCGGGACGCGGGTTCTACGATTACTCCACAGAGCCGCCAACGCCCACCCGATAAGGCGGGTGTCAGCGCCGGGCGTGGGCCGACTGGCGCTCTGAGTCCTGGATGACCGACTTGATCAGGCGCGCTGCTTCATCGGAATCCCATTCAGCAGACCCGATGAGGCGGCCGATAATTTGGCCCTGCCGATCGAGAAGCACGGTGGTGGGCAGCCCGATCGCCCCCAGGCGACGAGCTGACCGAGCCGACGAATCGACATAGATGGCGAGATTCCAGGTACCGATCTGAGCCAGGAATTTCTCGACGATGGCGACGCCTTTGCGATCCTGGGAGAGCGCGAGTACCGTGAAATCGCTTCCCGAGAGTCGAGCTTGCAGTCGGTCGAGGGACGGCATCTCACGACGACAGGGCCCGCACCAGGTCGCCCAGAGATTGACAAGGACGAACTTGCCGCGAAAATCGCCCAATCCGAGTTCGCGGCCATCGCTATCGATGAACGAAACCTCGGGCATCGGTTTGGGAGCATCAAAGAAAGTGAAGTTTTGCATCTGGCCAACGGACAGCTCGCTTTGGGCGGGATCAGCGAGTGCCGAGGCGTGAATGGCCAGCAATCCGGTCAGTGCGAGGATTGCTCCCCACATGGCCAGCGAACCCCTTATTGTATGTCCGTGCTTCATGTACGTGCGATGTGTGTGGCTGAGGTAATCCAATGAACGATGATGCGACTGACCGGTCAGGGGGACAACAGACCTCCCCAGGGTTGCTGCGCGACCGGTTCAGCAGCGAGCCTCACGCGGTCATGGAGCGGATCAACGCTTCCATCGACTTCGATCGGCGTCTCTACGCTCACGACATCGCAGCGTCGCGGGCGCACTGTAACATGTTGATCGCACAAGAGATAATTCCAGAGGACGACGGTCACAAGATTTTGAAGGGCCTCGACCAGATTGAAGACGAAATCGCCAGAGGTGAGTTCGCCTTCACGCCAGCCCTGGAAGACATCCATATGCACGTCGAGGCCCGGCTTACCGAAATTGTGGGTGAGGCCGGAGGCCGGCTCCATACCGCCCGGTCACGCAACGACCAGGTCGCGACCGACTTCCGCTTGTGGGTGCGCGATGCCGTTGATGACACACGGGATGTATTGAAGGCACTCCAAGAAGTGTTGCTGATGCGAGCCGAAGAGCACGCAGCCACGGTGATGCCCGGATTCACGCACCTGCAAAGTGCCCAGCCCGTGACGCTCGGCCATCACCTCATGGCCTATTTCGAGATGTTCGAGAGGGACCGCTCGCGTCTCTCCGATTGCCGCAAGCGTCTGAACCTCAGTCCACTGGGCGCAGGTGCGCTTGCGGGCACTTCGATCCCCATAGATCGGAACGCAACCGCCGACGCACTCGGTTTCGATGGACCCAGCCGAAACTCCATGGACGCAGTGGCGGACAGGGATTTTGCCGTCGAGTTCCTGGCCTCACTCTCGCTGTGTGCAGTACACCTGTCGCGGCTGGCAGAAGAGATCGTGATTTGGTCAACGTCCCAATTCGGGTTCATCACGTTGCCGGACACGCTGGCAACGGGGTCGTCGATGATGCCGCAGAAAAAGAACCCGGATGCGGCTGAGCTGGTACGTGGGAAGGTCGGACGAATCGTTGGTGCCGTGAACGCTCTCCTCATCCTGATGAAGGGTCTGCCCATGACCTATTCAAAAGACATGCAGGAAGACAAGGAACCGACCTTCGATGCCGTCGACTCGATTTCGCTCTGTATCGCCGCTGTAACCGCGATGATTGCCGAGATGACTGTGAATACAGAGCCCATGGAGGAAGCAGCCGGACAGGGTTACGCCACAGCCACCGATCTCGCGGATTGGCTGGTCAAGGAACTGGCCCTGCCTTTCCGACAGGCACATCAGGTAACCGCCCAGATTGTTCGGATTGCCGAGTCGGGAAATCTGGCACTCGAAGACGTGCCGCTCGGTGACATGCAGAAGATCGAACCGAGAATCACACCAGCCGTGCTCGACGTTCTCAGTGTCCGTCAGTCCATTGAAAGCCGGACGAGTCTGGGCGGCACATCTCCTGCACGCGTCCAGGAAGCCATCAGCGAAGCCCGGCAGCGATTGGCAGAATCATGACCTTCTGCACCGGTCGAATCCTGCCAGTCATCATGGCCCTGGTCATTTCGATCGGCTTGGCCAGTGCGCTTTCGGCATGCGGGAAAAAGGGCCCGCTCGAACCGCCACTCAAAAAGGAAGAAACCAAACGGCGCTGAACCAAGCCATTTCTTGCCTCTTGCCGGGTCTTTGCCCATGCTGCGCAGGATGGGCAGGCAAGAGCGATTGAACCGGATTCATCATGGATCACTTCGCATATCGTAACGGCGAACTGTACGCAGAAGATGTCCCTCTCAGCCGTATTGCGGCTGAAATCGGGACCCCGTTCTTCTGCTATTCGACGGCGACGCTGCAACATCACTACCGGGTCTTCACCGGAGCATTTTCGGGCGTCGACGCTGCGTTCTGTTACGCCGTCAAAGCCAATGCCAATCTTGCCGTCATCCGGACACTGGCTGAAATGGGCGCGGGCGCCGACGTGGTTTCGGCGGGTGAACTCGAGCGCGCGCTCGCCGCGGGGGTCGCGCCAGCACAAATCGTCTTCTCGGGAGTTGGGAAGAGCCGCGAAGAACTCTCGCACGCCCTCGACAAGAACATTGGACAATTCAACGTCGAGTCGAGTGCGGAACTTGACCTCCTGTCCGATATAGCGGCCTCAAAGGGACTGACCGCTCAAATTGCGGTGCGGGTGAATCCTGACGTCGACGCGGACACACACGAGAAAATCTCAACAGGTCGACATCAGGACAAATTCGGAATTCCCTGGCCCGCCGCCCGAGAAGACTACGCACGCGCCAAAGTGCTTCCGGGCATTGAGGTCGTCGGCGTGGCCGCGCATATCGGATCCCAAATTACGAGCCTGGCGCCCTTCGATGCCGCCTTCACCAAGATCGTCGGCATCGTGGACCAACTGCGCCATGACGGACACGATATTCGCCGGTTGGATCTCGGTGGCGGACTGGGAATCCCATACGAGGGAGAGACTCCACCCACACCTTCCGAATATGCGGAAATGGTCAAACGCGTCACAGCGGCCGTCGATTGTGAGTTGGTGTTCGAACCGGGCCGTGTCATCGTTGGCAATGCCGGGGTTCTGGTAAGCCGCGTGCTCTATATCAAGGAATCGGCCGGCCATACATTCACCGTGTTGGACGCCGCCATGAACGACCTGTTGCGGCCCAGTCTCTACGACGCGCACCACGCAATCGTCCCCGTCCGCGAGTCCGCGGCTGACACGGATTTTCACCCTACGGACATCGTTGGCCCAATCTGCGAGTCCGGCGATGTTTTTGCGCATGGACGGCCCATGCCGCCTCTCGTCACGGATGATTTACTGGTGATCCGGACCGCTGGTGCCTACGGTGCCGTCATGTCGTCCAACTACAACAGCCGCCCGCTCGCGGCCGAAGTACTGGTCAACGGAGACATCTTCGAGATTGTCCGCCGGCATCAAACGAACGAGGAGATGCTGGCGCTCGAGGAGATGCCATCCTGGTTTGACGACCGCAACGTCAGCCGCACGCGAGGTGTCGCATGAAATCTCGTGAGATTCGCGCATCGACGATTGTCAAGGCACTGGGCCGCAAACTGGTTGTCGCGCGCGTCGCACTCTTCTGGGAACGCCTCTGGCCAGCTCTCTGGCCTGCGACGGGCGTTTGCGGATTGTTCATTGCGCTGTCACTCCTCGACACCTGGACTGTCCTGTCCGGTTGGATCCACGTCACGGGGCTCCTGATTTTCGTTGCCGCCTTTGGTGTCGCTCTCTGGCATGGCCTCTCCAGGCTCTTGCCACCAGATCAGGAAGACGCGCGCCGTCGCCTCGAAAGGCATAGTGGGCTCCTGCATCGTCCGCTCACGACCCTGAACGATTCCCTCGCAACAGCCGGAACCGACGAGGGGACACGGGAATTGTGGCGACTCCACCGCCGCCGAGCACTTGCCAGTATTCGCCGATTGAGAATTGGTCTCCCCAGTCCCGGCCTCGCGCGGTTCGACACGCGAGCGATTCGGGCGGCGGTCGGGTTGCTTCTCTTCATCGGATTTTCGGTGGCGGGCGGTGAGTCCTGGGACCGCATCGTATCGGGCGTAGCTCCAAGCTTCGCCGGCGAACGCGTGGCACCCGCGATCGTCGAAGCCTGGATCGCACCACCGGCCTACACGCAGTTGCCGCCCATCCTGCTCAAACAGCGGGAAACATTGACACTGTCCGAGGCCGACTCCGATGAGACCATGCAAGTATCGCAAATCATCGAAACCATTCAGGTGCCGGCGGGCAGCGAACTCCTCGCGAAGGTGAACGGTGGCAAAGGATTGCCAACAGTGCATCTCGACAGGCGGTCCGTTCCTTTCGCATTGGTCGACGGTGATGTGTTCGAGCTTCGAACCAATATCGAGACCGCGCGCCGCCTCGTAATCCAGCAGATGGACGAGCCCCTCGGCGTGTGGAAGCTAGACATCGTTCCCGACCGGCCACCGACGATCGCATTCAATGAAATCCCCGTGGAAACTCAGCGCTCGGCGCTACGCATCGACTATAGCGCCGGAGATGATTACGGGCTCGCCGATGTGCACCTGGAAATCCGTCTGTCCGAGACCGATGAGTTGTATGAAATAGAAATGATCCTTGCCGGACCCAATGTGAAGACCGCGAACGATACGGTCTTCCAGGATTTGACGCCGCATGCCTGGGCGGGCTTGCCGGCCCGGGTGCGTCTTCGCGCGGAAGATCAAATCAATCAACGAGGGTTCAGTGAGGAGTTTGAAATCACGTTGCCACAACGCTATTTCAGTCACCCTATGGCCCGCGCCATCATCGAACAGCGCAAGAGGCTTGCGGTTGAACCCGAAGCTCGCGAGGACATCGCCCGCGCCATCGGTGCCATCGCGGCGTTACCCGAAGAGTATTACGACGACTACACGTCATTCATGACCATGAATTCGGCGCGGCGGCGTCTGGAGCGAAGCGGTGAAGACGCCGTGATGGACGATGTTCGCCAGATGTTGTGGGACACAGCCTTGCGCATCGAAGACGGAGCGCTTTCCATCGCCGAACGCGAGGTCCGCATGTTGGAGCAGGCGCTGTTGGAAGCGCTGGCCCGCAACGCGCCCCCACACGAGATCGAACGGCTCATGAACGAGCTGCAGGAGGCGCTCGATCGTTTCCTGCAGGCCCTGGCCGAGCAGGCAATGCAGACCGCGGAGGATACAGCAGGCCTACAGGCCATCGAGAACGACATCCTCGCCCTGAGTCGCGACGACCTTCAGCGTCTGCTCGACCGAGCCCGAGAGCTGAGCCGCATGGGTTCAAAGGATGCGGCCCGGGAACTGTTGTCGCAGCTGCGAAGTATTCTGGAGAACCTCCGTGCCGGAGTGATGTCTTCTCAGCAGCGGGAGGCCCAGCGTCGCGGACAACGGAATCTGCGCGATCTCGGTGAGTTGATGATACGTCAGCAGCAGCTCCTGGATCGCAGCTTCCGGCGTGCCCAACAAGGCCAGCAGGGGCACCAGGGCCAACGCGGACAACAAGGGCAGCAACCACCCGACGCAACGGCGGATGCCGGCATGCAAGAGGCGTTGCGCCGCATGCTCGGCGAAATCATGCGGCGCCTGGGTGAGAATTCCGGCGACATTCCCGAGGCGCTCGGCGAAGGTGAGCTTTCGATGCGGGACGCACGCGAGGCATTGTCGCGCAATCGCAACGATCAGGCGATTGGCCCTCAGACGAATGCCCTGGAACAGTTGCGCGCGGGTGCGGGCGCCATCATGCAGCAGATGCTGAGCGATATCGGCATGGAGGAAGGTCCGGGCACAGGCGACGATGACGTCGATCCCCTGGGACGGCCCATGCAGGGCGCCGGCATCGACACCGGTGACGATGTCAAGGTGCCCGACAAGGCATCACTGCAGAAAGCGAAGGAGATCCTGGACGAGTTGCACCGGCGGGCCAGTCAGCGCACCCGTCCGCAGCCCGAACTCGAATATATTGATCGCTTGCTGCGCCGCTTCTGAGCTGTTTCCCATGTTCATCACGCCGCGCGCCACGATCTTAGCGCGTGGAACGGATCAAGACAGCAGAGCAATAATCTGCGGATGACTACGGCGTGGGATTGTCGAGGACGCCGATGTAGGGAAGCTCGCGATAAAAATGGGCATGATCGAGGCCGTAGCCCACGACGAATTCATCCGGACACTCGAAACCGACGAAATCTGCTTCAACCTCCTGGACCCTTCGAGCCTGCTTGTTGAGCAATACACAGAGTTGCACACGGCGGGCGCCGCCATACAGCAATTGCTCACGCGCGAAAGCGAGCGTGCGACCGGAATCCAGAATATCGTCGACGATCAGGACATCACGGCCCTCTACCGGGTCGGTGAGATCGCGAATGATCTCCACTTGCCCCTGACTTTCAGTGCCGGTCCCATAACTCGCCAACTGCATGAAATCGATCTGGGGCCGAACGCCCGCGCGGTGGAGGGCGCGAATCAGATCTGCTGTGAAAACGAAGCTACCTTTGAGAATAGCGACCACGAGAATATCCGCGGTGCTCTGGGCGCTGATGTCCCACGCAATCTCATCAACTCGCGTCGAGATCTCCGCCTCAGAGAAAAGGGTGCGCACGTCCCCGTAGGGCACCGCCGATCCAGATTCTGTCGTCACTGGGAATGTGTCCTGAGGCGAAACGCCCGAGATGAAAGTCTCATGGAGGCGATTCAGCCTTCCTGACCTTCGACGAACGTCACTGCCAATCCACTTGCCCCTTCGGGCGGGTTCGGTACCCGCGTGTTGAATGAGCCCGACTCGCCCGGTGCAAGCTGGTCCACGGCCATTGAGAAAGTCCAGCTGTGGATTTCGTTTTCACTTGCGTCCAGTAGTTTGCCCTGGAGCTTGGGTACCGGCCGCGGGCGAGACGTCGTGTTGGTGATTTCGCCGCTAATGACCAGAACCACGGTATCTCCCTCGCGTTCCTGCGCAGGAGAAACATTGCGTAGTTCGAGGCCGTATCCAGGCTCCTGTCCGAGTCCCACCATGCCGTAAAGCATGGACGCCGGCGGCCAGACGTCGATGATGGCGGCCCGACCGAAAAAGCCGCCACCAAATATAATGCCGAACACCGCCACGATCCCCACCCACATGAAGATCGGGCCACGGCTCTTGGCCTGGCGCTGTTGGCGCCGGGTACGCGTTCGCGGGGTAAAGGCGGGCAGTTCGAAGTCATCTTCGCTCGGTGCGTCCGCTTCGATGCTCTCGATGCTCGGGACTTCGATTTCTTCCGCTTTATCCGAGACGGTCTCTTCGCGCACGTCCTCGTAGTCAGGATCGCTGTCGAAGTTATCAGGAATCGGGATGACGGGTTCCGGCTCTTCCTCGACCACGCGCTTGGGCATGTCCTGAGGGGGGAGTTCTTTCCATGTGTGCGCGCACTTGCTACAGCGAACGGACCGACCGTTCGGCAGCAAGGCCTCGGGTTTAATGTTAAAGCGCGCCTCACACGAGGGGCAGGTGAGTATCATTCCACAATCCCGCAGCCCCGGAATAGTTACGTTATATGCGTTTGCGAATTACCAAGCAAGGCTGCCCGGACACGACTGGACGCCGAGTTAGCCCTATGGAATCCTTAACTTTCTGGCTGATTGCCGGATATGTTCGAATTTGAGGGAGCGAACCATTTGGTCCGTTTCGAGAATGTCGGTATGCGCTACGGGGATGAACCCGAAGTGTTGCGCGACATCACCTTTCATCTGGAACCCGGTTCCTATCATTTTTTGACGGGGCCGAGCGGCGCTGGAAAGTCCTCCCTGCTGCGCTTGATGTACCTGGCACACCAGCCGTCGCACGGCAGCGTGTCGATTTTCAATCATGACGTGGCAACAACTCCTCGCGAGGAGCTGCCAAATCTGCGCCGCCGGATCGGCGTCGTTTTCCAGAACTTCCAGCTTCTTGACCACCTCTCGACCCTGGACAATGTGGCGCTGCCGCTACGAATCGCCGGGGCCCGCAGAGAGACGATTCAGGAACACGTCGCGGAGC
>MDTE01176565.1_pt1 | contig 12208 bp, 13 predicted proteins | sample 811231 | NCBI WGS metagenome assembly MDTE01 (sample SAMN05326651, study PRJNA326480) | marine metagenome | isolation source: seawater | place: Indian Ocean: Red Sea | collected 2010
ACTTTATGAGATGAGATTTTTGGTGCAGTCCAATTCATTCCCATTGTCTCTTCCCTCCAACAAAGATTTGGCCCCGTATGTACTGCTCATATTGTAGAGCCTTTATAGAAATATGGGCAGTGAAGTGAAAAAAGGGCTCTGACCAGCGTTTTCTAGTACCTAACAATATTGAAAAAAGTTTATTTGGGGTGTAGGGAATCCGCCAGTTCATCGTCTACCTATCACAAACACATAGCCTAGGAGGCGAAAATGAAAACACGAACAAAGATCACAGTAACCCTAGCGGTAGGAATAGGCCTGCTCGTTGGCTCCATGGGAGTCGCTTCAGCAAGCCCACACTATTCCGACTGGAACGGTAAGACCGGCTTCTCAGCACTTGATAATTCCATATCTCTAGGGTTTTCACATAATCTCGAATGGGATCTCAAAGCACCTGTTAGTTCCTACATAAAGTTAGGGGATATCAAAGGGGCGGTCGAAGCACCTGTTAGTTCCTACATAAAGTTAGGGGATATCAAAGGGGCGGGACGTCTGTCTGGATTTACCCACCATGCAAATATAGACAGACTTCATCAAGAAGTAGTGTCGTTTGAAAGCGGTCCAGTTCGACCCCTTGCTTAGATCTCAGTCTTAGGAAATAGCATCGACGTAAAGTTGGAGGCTTTCCCATGCGGAGTCAATCGGCATTCCTCCACAGAGGGGGTGGTGAATGATTTGTTCAAGGGTTGCCGCCTCGGCTGGAGTGATAATTTGATATATTCCCTCCGCCCGGAGTTCTTCAGGTGTTGTTGCATGAGAATGAACAGCTGAAGAAATATCGGAGGTTTGCCAGCTGGAATACATTGAGGCTTCATTCAGAAAATATTGTCCGAGTTCTGCCCAAGCCTTATCAGGATCTTCAGCGACAAGTGTCATTTTTGTCTCGTCACCTGGCATAGCGCAAAACCCTTGAGTTCCATGTTTTTCGCATTGTTCGTAATAGTAGGCCTCAAGTTCGGGCATGTTCGCTGCAGGTGAAAGAGGTAGGCCAAAACGTGCAGCACGCCGGGCAGCGACTTTACTCGTTCCTCCGATCATAATGAACGGATGCGGTTTCGTTACAGGTGTTGGCTGAATCTGGTGTGTTCCCCCGTTGTATTCAAATGGTTCACCGGACCAGGCTTTGAGAAGAATCTCTATAGATTCATCCATGATCTTTCCCCTCCGATCCCAATCTTTCCCTAAGAGTTGGTATTCGCTTGGTCGGTATCCAAGGCCAAGGATGACAGTAAGTCGACCGCCACTCATGAGATCGATCACGGCAATGTCTTCGGCTACGCGAATTGGATCATGTAAGGGTAGGAGTAATGCCGATACTGATGCGGCGAGATTCGTCGTCCGAGAAAGTACCGCTCCAGCGTTTAAGAGAGGGGTAGGGCTCCAGGCGTTCTCAGCACCGTGGTGTTCTTCAAATGTTGCCATGAAAAACCCGTTTGTATCAGCAAAGGCCGCCATTTCTAGCATCGCCTTATAACGGGCAGAGATGGAAGCAGCATCTAGGGAAGGGTCAATAAGGTTGAAACGGACAAGTGACATTGGCATATATGGTCCTCCTATCATCTCTTTATGCTCAAAGTAGCCCAAATGAGCCGCCCGAGACACATGGTAGAAACGATAGGAAGGCTAGAGGGTATATGAACGGAGTAGATGGTTCCATGAACACTGTGCACATACTTCAACCATGTAACAAGTAAAGTTCCCTTTTCTTTTACGGATGCGATCTAGATCACCCGAAGAATTTACACATCTCCCATGGGAAGGTAAGCGGGGACCGAAAACATATGACACTATTCGAATCGCCTCCTTGCCGCACACAGGACATGGGTCTGTAGTGTGTTCGGAATAGTGATGTGCGGCACGAAGAAGTTCAGGATGTGCATCACAAATATCATTGCGAGTGAGTTCACCTCGCTCATATTGTCGAAGAATCCGATTACGTTCCAAAAGGAAACTGATATCACCAGCAGAATGAGATTCTGCAAGCTTTGACGGAATAAACCCCATGACGTAACACTAGTGCTCAAATAGAACAGTATCGGTGCCGACAGTGTAATTATGATTTTCTTTTACTTCTGATTAGTCTCTTCTGGTTTATTTGATCTGATAGTCCACCAATCTTGAAGTATTTCTCGAGCATCTTCACTTGAAAAAGGGCCATTATCAAAACGGAACCTTTGAAGATATTGGATAGCTTCACCGATAATTCGGCCCTCTTCAACATCTAGAAGTTCAATAATTTCATTACCGGTAACCGGAAGTGAAAAATCATCTAAGTCATTGCCAAGTCGTTGTCGTGTTATTTCCATTTTTTCCCATATATCTTCAACATTTTCGCTAAGTGTTAAAGCAATGAGATAGCTCTCCACACGCTTATCACTTATCTGGTAATACCAACGTCGATAGTCAGAGTCGCTACTCGGATTATTAAGGATACCGTTTGCTCCAGCTATGACTTGTTGAATAGATGAAATTCGTTCATTTGAATACCTTAGTTGGCGTAATCTTTTCACATATTTGTCTGGCTGAGTCTCAGCTAGAAGTGCTGCTACACGAATGTTTGGATCTAAGGGAAGGCTCGAGAGGTATTGGAATCGATGAGAGGCAACTTCAGGCAAAAAGGCTTTAAGAAGCCCAGTGTCGTGCAAGAGGTGTAGACCTCGGTCAGGATTTTCGGCTTTAAGGAGTTTGTCTAACTCACCGATGATCCTCTCAGCTGACACGATAGGAAATCGATCAATGAGGCTATGGATGGCATTAATTAATTCTGGTGCAGGATTGAGATTGTAAACTGCGGTGAACCGAGCTGCTCGTAACATTCTTAAGGGATCGTCGGAAAATGACTCTTCTGGAGTTAGAGGAGTGCGCAAGAGTTCTTCAGAAAGATCATTTTTCCCATTAAATGGGTCGATCAAAGTTCCTTGAGGAAGTGAAATCGCCATAGCATTAATCGTGAAGTCACGGCGAGATAAATCTTCTTCAATATTGGTGGAATATGTGACTTCAGGCTTACGAGAGTTGGAATCGTAGCTTTCTGCTCGATGTGTCGTTATTTCATAGGTTCTGTCGTTGTGGTGAATCCCTATCGTCCCGAATTTTTCTCCTGGTAACCAGAGATTCTTTGCGATAGGGGAAACTATCTGTTTAATTTCTTCGGGTAACGCATCAGTTGTGAGATCAAGGTCTACTTCTGAAGTGATCTCACTCTTGAGAAAGAGATCGCGGACAACTCCACCAACTAAATAAAGTGATTTATTCGCAGTAAGGAACTGGTTTGTAAGTTCTTCAGTTTCTTGGATGAGTTTGGGTAAATTATCCATAGTTACGGGTTTGTAGCGTGAAATTTGGTAACAGATTCAAGAACTTCTTTTCCTGGACCATTCTGAGTAGATTTCTCAGGATAAAAAGGATCTCCAGCAAGTGTTCGTAGTACTGCTGCCGTTGACAGTCGTAAGGCTTCAAGGTTATATCCTCCTTCAAGAAATACTAAGCGCCTGCCTGGTGGAACAGCGCTGATTATTTCGGAAGTGAGGTCAGCGTAATCTCCAGAAGTCAACCCAAGGCTTGCAACTGGATCATTTCGATGCGAATCGAACCCTGCAGAAATGATCAGCCATGAAGGATCGAAATGATCTATCTTTGGTTGAAGAATGGTCTCCCACGCTTTCCGATAGTGATCACCTGTTGTCCGAGAGGGAAAAGGAAGATTCACTGTGGTCCCTAAGCCTTGTCCTGCTCCTATCTCTTCTACTTTCCCAGTGCCGGGATATAAGGGCCACTCATGAAAGGAAACAAAGAAAACATTTGGATCTTCATAAAAAATCTCCTGTGTGCCATTCCCATGGTGAGCATCATAATCTACTATCAAAACCCTTTGGCCTGCATTCACTAGATGTTTAGCAGCAATTGCAACATTATTGAGAAAACAAAACCCCATAGATTGGTTTGAGGTTGCGTGATGTCCCGGAGGACGTACTGCACAAAATGATGCTTCATAAGAACCTTCAGTCAATTCACGGACTGCTTGTATGCCTGCCCCTGCAGATATTCGAGCTGCAGCCCAAGTGTGTTCGCTCATTTTAGTATCTGGATCTATACGGCCCCCTCCTTGCGCATTGATTCGTTCAAGCTCTTCAATAAAACCGTCATCATGGACTTGTAGAATTTCTTTCCGTTCGATTGGTTCAGCCTCTACATAAACAAGTGAGCTTCCTAGGTCACTTAGAACAGCTCCTTCCTGAACAGCCGATAGTCGCTCGGGTCGTTCAGGGTGCTGCCTCCCTGGATAGTGATCAGAACATAGATCATTCGTTAAAAAAAGAATAGGCACATCAAAACAGTACTGCTCTATTGCTCCCCTAGCGACCAACTGCACATAATGCGGAAAATGGATGATCCGGATCGGATCAGAAAAGTATTTATAATAGCGATGAAAATATCGAACTGAGTGTATGTCTAGTATTTAAAATACCTGTTCAGAGCCATTTCTGTAGAAAAAACTTGTTAATTATGGGAAGTTCTGAACTTAGCTACTACCCTCATGCTTTGAAATCCGAGGGGATATTATGACTGTTCGAATAGTAACCGATAGCGCTTGTGACATTTCATTGGACGAAGCTGCTCAACTAAACATTAAGATCGTTCCTTTGTCTATACGGTTCGGGGAAGAAGAATTTACCGATCTAGCGGATATTTCTGTCACTGAGTTTTATCAAAAGATGGAAGCTAGCGATCTTCTGCCTGCTACGGCCGCTCCATCACCTGGCGCTTTTGAAAGTGCTTTCCGGAAATGTCATGAAGAAGGTGCAACAGGGGTAGTTTGTATAAATCTTTCAATAGCACTCTCAGCAACTGGTCAAGCTGCTCAATTAGCTGCAGATGGCGTCAACGAACTTATAGATGTGGCATGTGTTGATTCGATGTCAATTACTGGAGGATTAGGGACAATTATTCGAAAAGCAGCAGAAGCAGCGAATGGCGGGGCTTCAGTAGAAGAAATAGTGTCTTTGGTAGAGGATCTTCGGTCTAGAACTCGTATTATCGCCACGCTCGATACGTTAGAAAATTTAAAAAAGGGTGGACGTATTGGCGGTGCCAAAGCGATGTTGGGAACTATGGTTCAAATCAAACCTTGCCTTGATTTGAGTTCTGGTGAAGTAGTGGAGGCTGGAAGACAGCGGACACGTAAAAAAGCTCTCCAATGGTTACGCGACGAGCTTTCAAGAGCTGGTGAAGTCGAATCAGTCTCAATTATTCATGGCAACGCCCCAGATGTTGAAGAGTTCCGTGCTTCCTTGTCAGACATTATCCCAATTGATGAGATTCAAGTTATTCAACTCGGTGCTGTAATAGGCACGCACGGAGGTCCAAGGGTTCTTGGCCTGACCTTTCTCGTCAAATAATTTAAGATGGACCGAAGGACAATTTGCCTTTGGGAAATCTATGCCTGACAATCCTCTCCACCCTGATACACCAATTTTAACTGGAAGAAAATTATCCGGTCGTTATGTATTAAAAACACCGATTTTTCTCGGCAAGACAATTCAGGTGTGGGAAGCCGATGACCTTGTTTTGACTAGAAAAGTTGCTGTCAAACTGACACACCCGCACCTGATCTATGAGTCAGCATTCATACGTGAGTTCAGAACAAAAGCACGAACAACTGCTCAATTAAATCACCCCTCTATTGTGACGATTTATGACACGACTGGGGATGAAGAAATGGAAGCAATCGTTATGGAGCTAATCGAGGGCATGACATTGAGGTCATACCTCGATGAAGTAGGCACAATGTCTCCAGCAAAAACACTTAACGTCCTCACACAAGTTGTAGATGCCCTACAACATGCACACCAACATGGAATTGTTCATGGTGATCTAAACCCAGAGAACATCTTTCTATGTTCCGAACAGAAAGTGAAAGTTTCGGGGTTCGGATTGTCTACTGCGGAAAGCATACTCCGAGAAACAAATGCCGACTTTAGGGAAACCTTCAGCAATTATCTTTCGCCTGAGCAACTCCTTGGTAAGAACCCGAATGAGCAAAGCGATATATATTCGCTCGGCCTTATCATTTTAGAACTAGTTACTGGAATCCCTCCCGAAAAGATAACTCAGAGCTCTCCAAATTCTTTGGAAGACAAGTTCAAGCAACCACAAACAGAAATGCCGATCCCATTTCTTGAAGCTCTAAGAAAAGCAATCTCTGCCGAGCCGAAAGACAGATTTACGACTCCTGTAGCTTTTCGTTCGGCGATGAACCCCGAAACGCCTCAAGACAATGGTAAAAATGAAGGCATGGACTTTAATCCAAAGACAAGGCAAAGGGACTTTAACCAAGCCGTTACAGCTTTGTTAACAATAGGAATTGTCTTTACATTTATTTTTGGAATTATTTATGCGGCTGGTCTCGATGATGATCTATTCGGAAATAATTCTTCTGAAACGGTCGAGTCATCTGAAAATAATGAAGAAAAGGCTATAAACGGGGAAGAAAATTCTGAAACTGTTGTAAGTGAAGAAGCAAATAACAACGAAGAAGGCACAACCGAGGCAATTCCAAATCCACAAGCACAGGAGGTTTTACCCTCCCCCATCTTTGAAGAAACACCAATTGTCGCAGCTGAGGACTTCGACCCGCTCGGTGATGGAGTTGAGCATCCTGAACTACTTGCAAATTTATTTGATAATGACTCATCAACTGCTTGGAAAACTGAAACATACGGCCACAGATCTCTTGGATTCCTCAAGCCAGGCGTTGGGGTAGTCGTTCAACTAGAAAAATCGATAGCCCTGCGAAGCGTTGAAATTGAAACTGCTGCCATTGGGTGGTCTGGAGAGATTTACGTCTCTAATACTATTGGAGCTTCTCTTGAAGCATGGGGGAATCCTGTCGCTCTAATTGAAGCAAGTACTGGCACGGCCGATGTTGACTTAACTGGAAATAATGGACAAATGATCCTTCTATGGATAACTGATCTAGGTGATGCTCCTCCTTCTTTAAAAATAGAGATCACAGAAATCCGAATTAGCTGAGCATTGCCCCTTCTTCTCCTAGCGTAACGCTGTAAAGTTTTACTATCGAAAAGTCTGAAGAGTTACGATTAGTCCACTTAGCACAGTCGGGAAACACTGATGCCCTTGAGACTCTACTTCGTCAAAACTATGGAAAGATTTATTCAATTTGCCGAAAATTAGCTGGAAATGATGCTGATGCAGATGATGCGACTCAAGAAGCATTACTTTCCATCGTGCGAAAAATATCTTCCTTTAAAGGTGAATCTAGATTTTCTACATGGTCTTATAGAATTGCGACAAATTCTTGCCTAGATGAGCTCCGAAAGCGTAATCGTCGTCCTCAATTGGAATTCTCAGAAAACAACGAATCAAGACTCTCAACCTCGAAAGGTAGCCAATCTATTGAAGATCAAATTTCTGACCGCTTACTCATCGAAGAATCACTAAACGCCCTTCCAGATGACTTTAGAATTCCATTAATTTTAAGAGACTTGACAGGCATGAATTATCAAGAAATAAGTACTGTTCTTGCCCTTCCCGAAGGAACTGTGAAATCCCGAATAGCGAGAGCAAGAGAAAGATTAAAAGTTGAACTTTCTGGGAACCAGGGAGTAGACCAAAACGTCAAAGGTTTGGAGCATGAATAATAAATCGGATTCTTTTGAACATTATGAATTAATAAGCGCTTACCTCGACGGTGAAGTGACGAAGAAAGAACGCGCCTTTATTGAAGAAAGTCCTGACTTACTTAAAGAGGTCGACAAGCTAAAGGAAATAAAGAAAGTTACTTCCTCTCTAGTCCCTATTGATCCAATTCTTCAGGAGAAACATCTCGCCAATGCCGTTTCCTCCTTACCAAAAGATGGAAAGGTTATTCCATTTAGACAACAGAAATTGATACAACGTGGAGCTTTCTTAGCCGTAGCTGCTGCAGCTGCTGCATTCATTTTGATCCCAGTTATAAATTCACAAAACAATGAACCCGATAGCGAAAGCGATTTAGCAACAAGCTTTATAGAAAATTCAACTTCTACAACCAGATCAGCACAAAGTACCGATACCCAAGAATTAGAATCTGAGTCTGCCATTTCTGACTCAGAGGTAGATTCCGGAACAACTACCGGAGCGCCTCAAAGCACCGAGGCTTCTCAGAAGAACGAGCCTGAATCTGAGGCAGCTAGTGCTTCAGGTGTCGTCTCTGCTGAAGTTGAAGATCAAACTTCAGATGAGGAAGTGGAAGAAGTCATAGAAGAAGAGGCGATAGAAGAAGAGGCGATAGAAGAAAGCGAAGTTGAAGCCCAACGACTCATGACCGCAGATGGTACAACAGGAGAACTAAATTCTAGAGTTTTCGAAGAAGAAAATGAAACTGTAAATTCGCTCCTTGAAACTGCCAGATTTGTGGAAATAAATACGGAAATTTTTTCTAGCCCGCTATCACCAAGTCAGATAGAGAATTTCTTTAATGAAAACAGTGACTTTTTTACATGCTGGATTGATGAACCTTTCTTTGATACCAGTATTCGCACTCCCCTATTCCTTCAACAGTTACTACTTAGTGGCATTCCATCACTAGTCCTAATTTCTGAAGATCTCCAATCTGAGTTAGATCCTGTTCTTTCGGTTTACCAAGTGGATTCCTCATGTTTGGTTTTATTTGAAGCCCCTATCTCTGGCGAAATACCTCTCGAATAACAGGGTTGTTTTGTATAAAGAGTCGCTGTTTGACTCGTCTCGCGCTAGCCTCCCGAGCATGACTGAAATACCGTCTTTCGGCAAGAAATCACAGAACCAAACCTCTGCTGGCCTAGACGACGATTGGCCAAGGCAAATTACAGAGCAAATTGTTTCAAAGGTTGACGATATTAGAGATAAAACTTCGGGGCCAGCAATTAAAATTAGTCGCTCGGTTGTCTATGGCTTGACAGCTTGCTTTCTTCTTCTTTTAAGTATTCCCTTCTTTGTAATTGGGACTAATCGGGGGCTTATTGAAATCTTCGATACCTGGATTGTCTCAGATAGAAGCTCTGCGGTATGGATTGTGTATCTAATCACTGGTGTTCTATGGTTAATTATTGGATTACTTCTTTGGCGTAAACGCCCCAAAAGGGCTGCTCAGCCCAAAAAAAGAAAATAAGAATAATGGAGAGAAATGCCTGAACACCGACAAGTGATCATTATCGGCTCTGGTCCCGCAGGACTGACCGCAGCGATTTATAGTGCAAGGGCAAACCTCTCTCCACTGGTTATTGAGGGAGAGCCCTCGTCTACAAGTGATCAACCAGGGGGACAATTGATGTTGACTACCGAAGTAGAAAATTACCCTGGCTTTCCAGAGGGGATTATGGGTCCAGATTTGATGCAAAATTTTCGCTCGCAAGCAGAACGATTTGGTGCCTCTTTCCTAACTCAAAAGGTGACTCGAGTTGATTTTTCACATTCTCCTTTTCAAGTATGGATAGGTGACCCAAATGCTGAAGAAGCTTCTTATTCTGCTGATTCAGTTATCGTATCTACTGGGGCGCGCTCAGTCATGCTAGAGCTCCCCAATGAATTTGAGTTAGTCGGACATGGACTCTCAACTTGCGCTACTTGCGATGGATTCTTTTTTCGCGATCAAGAAATAGCAGTTGTAGGTGGTGGTGACTCAGCAATGGAAGAGGCTACCTTCCTCTCACGCTTTGCTAGCAAAGTAACAATTATTCATCGAAGAGAAGAACTGAGAGCCTCAAAAATTATGCAAGAACGAGCATTCTCTAATCCAAAAATTGATTTCTTATGGAATCACGAGGTGATCCGGTACATCGGCGAATCGAAACTTGAAGGAATTACTGTTCGTGATGTTAACTCCGGTAATGAAAAGAATATAGACCTTTCAGGTTTGTTTATAGCTATAGGACATAAGCCCAATACTGATATATTCGTCGGCCAACTCGACTTATTAGATAACGGCTATGTTGCAACGAAGTCTGACTCTTCTTTAACAAACGTCCCCGGTGTCTTCGCATGTGGTGATGTCCAAGATTTTACCTATCGCCAAGCAATTACTGCTGCGGGTTCTGGTTGTATGGCAGCCATAGATGCTGAACGGTGGTTAGAAGAACAAGAAGACTGAAAAATTTGTCCAGTAGTTTTCAACCGTTCAACCTTCAACCTATTTTGGAGGCTACCGTATACGGACCGAGAGAAATACCTTGGACAACTTAGCTAGGAGAATTTGTATGTCTGGAACTATTACAACACTTTCAAGTACAACTTTTGATGAAGTGATTGGAGAAAGCGAAAATCCAGTCCTTGTTGACTTTTGGGCTGAATGGTGTGGACCGTGCAAAATGATTGCTCCTATCCTTGAAGAAATAGCTTCTGAACAGGGTGAAAAGATCCATATTGCAAAACTTAACGTTGATGAAGCAAATGAAATTGCAGTTCGATTTGAGGTCATGAGTATCCCGACCCTAATAGTTTTTGATAACGGGGTTCCTACAAAACGTATTGTGGGGGCCAAAGGAAAAGCAGCACTTCTCGAGGATCTTGACGAATATCTTTAGAGTTCCTTAAGACCTTCATTTTCTTCCCGCCATTCTTCGTGATATACCGGAAAAATGAACAGTTTTCCTAGCGAACGTTTGCCTCTTGAGATTGGGCATATTGGGAAAGTTATAGAAGATCTCCATCGTCTTTTAGAAGAAGCAAATTTTCCTACCCCTGCCGATAAATCTCTCTTCACAGAGGAAACTGCTGATTCTCTTCGTTCTTTCCAGGAAAGCCGTTACTTGGAGACTACTGGGGTTTGTGATATTCACACTTGGTACGCACTAGTTGAAGCCGGATATAGACTTGGCGACCGACTCCTTTATCTGCAAAGTCCAATGCTTCGTGGAGACGATGTTGCAGAACTACAAAAAAGATTAGGAACTATTGGATTCGATTCTGGTCAAGTTGATGGGATCTTAGGAGAGAACACAGAACGGGCTGTTCGTGATTTTCAAAGAAATGCTGGCTTACCGGTTGATGCGATTTTTGGCCCAGATAGCCTTCATATGCTAAATCGTCTTGGGGACGTAGGTTCGGGACAACCTGTAGCTGCAGTTCGGGAACACGAATCTCTTTTAACAAGAAATACCGATCTCGATAATAAACAGGTAGTTCTTGGAGAAAGAGGAGGTTTAGGTTCTATTATTAACGAATTCTCAAGAGAATTAACTGGTAGAAGTTTACGCGTGGAAGTAATTTCTCACTATGACGAGCATGAACATGCTCAATTGAGTAACTCTCTCGACGTTGATTTATATTTTGGAATCACTAGTTCTTTTCAGGATTTAAGTTCTATCTCTTATTTTTCAAATCAACGTTATACCTCACCTGGAGGTGTTTCTCTTGCTAATACTCTTCATGAACGGTTTCTTCCGATTCTTGGCAAAGAACTTGAGACTGTCGGAAGAGCGAATCAAGTTTTGAGAGAAACACGAATGCCAGCAATAATTCTTTGTGTCGGTCCGACCAGCGACCTAATTGCTCGTGGACCGGATTTAGCTGCAACGGCTGCTGACGCTATTGTTTCATGGTTAACCGAACCATATATAGAGGATAAAGACGCCTTATAAAGTGTGTGGATGAGTTTTTTACCCCATTTACGCGCTAAGAATCATATAATCCCTGTTCAGAGCCTATTTTTTACTATCTAATCACAGGGTTTTCCCCAAGTTGGGGATAAAAAGCTCTGAACAACTTCAAACCCTTAACCCTCACTTTAAGGTTTAAGGTATAATTTGAATAAAATCCCTTTAATTATATGGGTTTATTCTTCTTTAATAACGGAAAATATTCTGCCTAAATCATCTAAATCAGCAAATTCGACAGATATTTTGCCCCGCTTTCCTGAAGTAGAAATAGTAACTGTCGTATTTAGATATTCGGACAATTGTTGCTCTACTTCTAAGACAGCAGCCGATTTAGTTCTTTTTGTATGTCTCCCCCTTTGAGGAGATAAGCCTTCTCGAACAATTTTTTCTACATCGCGAACTGAAAGAGCTTCCTTAACTATTCGATGCGCTAGCTGGTCTTGTTCTTGGCGGGAAGTTAAAGCTAACAAAGCTCTGGCATGGCCAGCTGAAATATCGCCAGATAGAAGATAATTTTGGACGGAAGATGGAAG
>MDTE01020520.1_pt1 | contig 12207 bp, 7 predicted proteins | sample 811231 | NCBI WGS metagenome assembly MDTE01 (sample SAMN05326651, study PRJNA326480) | marine metagenome | isolation source: seawater | place: Indian Ocean: Red Sea | collected 2010
CCAGAGAAAATGGGAATTTTTGCAGATGATCGTACTACTGGCTGGCCTCATTTGACAAGTTCTAATGCCGGTGATTTGAATCAAAGTTTCCCCGAACTGGAAGAAATTTGGGGCAATTATAATGTTAGTTTGGAGACATATGACGCTGGAGGGGGGGAGTATCTGATACAACATTCCTTGCCGATTTACATGTTAGATAGGGAACATAACAAGAGGGTCGTTTGGTTAGGTTCAGATTGGGATCCATTTATGTTTAAACAAGATTTAGTGTATCTTATTCACGAGAATGAATAGAATTCATTCAAGACAAACTCCTTTTTAGTATGGTGCCTGCCTAAGGTTGTGCCAGAGTTACCAGAGGTTGAAACCGTTCGCAAAGGACTCGCCAAACAGTTACTCAGCGAAACAATTGCCAATGTCGATTTGAGAAGGGATGGCTTGAGATTTCCTTTCCCTAAAGGGCTCAAAAGGGCTTTAGAAGGGAGAAGGATTTTGAAAATTGACAGGCGCGCAAAATATCTCCTCATTCGTTTTGATGACGGAACAACTTTGCTTTCTCATCTTGGCATGACTGGAAAATTTTCTCTTTATTCTGCTGATGAGGTCCCTAGGGAATTTGGAAAACATGATCACGTTATTCTTACAATGGATAATGGAGGTGTTGCAGTTTACACAGATCATCGTAGATTTGGATATATGGATTTAATCCCCTCTGGTGGTGAGCAAGAAAATCGCCACCTTAGAAAACTTGGTTGTGAGCCACTTTCCGAGGATTTTGATGCAAAGCTGCTTTGTGAGAAATTACGGGGCAAGAAATCGCCAATCAAAACAGCACTTCTGGATCAACGTGTTGTTGCTGGTTTGGGGAATATCTACGTGTGCGAAATTCTCTTCCGCTCAGGAATTTCTCCACGCCGTATCTCTTCCACTGTTTCAGGTAAAAGTATGAAGGTGACGAAAAGAGCTGAAAGGTTAGTTGAGGAAACAAAACATGTTTTGGTTGAGGCGATTCAGGCAGGAGGTTCGACAATTTCAGATTTCGCAACTGTTGATGGCGATATGGGTTATTTTGCACATTCTTTCCAAGTTTATGGGAGGGAGGGCGAGATGTGCCATAATCCAAATTGTTCGGGCGTTATTTCCAGAATATCACAATCCGGCAGATCCACATTTTTCTGCCCTAAATGCCAACGCTAGCGTTGGCAAAAATAACATATCTATTTTTGAAACTACGTTTCAATGTGATTCTTTTCTTGAACTGCCAAATTTAATATTATTTTTTCAAATATTAGTCACTAAATGGGAGAAAACCCCATTTTTTTACGTTTTTTGCTGTTTTTAGGGCGGTGTTGCTAGCCACACCTGATACATTTCACTACACCGGCATTCCAAAAAATGTCCTAAAACATCATTTCTTCACATGGCTCTAGGGGAATTGTTCATAAGCAAAACGTGAGAGACTCGCTCAATCGCCAAAGTGCGATGGGAAACAAAAGGTGAGAAAAAATGGAAATGAATTGGAAAGATTGGATGGGTGAGTTCTGGGGCTGTCTAGCCTTGACTTGGGTAATTGCTGGTGCTGCTTCTGGTGGTATTGGTGCAACAACGCTAGGTCTAGGTGTGGCAATGATTATCCTATGGGCCACCTTTAGTGGAGCGCACATCATTCCAGCACTAACTGCTGCGAAGATGTTCAACGACCAAGATTGGGAAACTGGTGGCATGAAATTGCTATGGCAGATCCTCGGAACCGTAGGTTTTGGCGTACTAGCCTTAATTTGTGGTAACGCAGGAACTGCTGGTGCAGATGCAGCAGCAATCCCATTTGACGATATTACACATATCGTTACTATGGTAGTTGGCGGTGGTATCCTATACACTGTATGGAACCGCTGTGATGCATGGGTTACAGCATTCGCTGTAGCTGCAGCATTTGGCGCAATGTCCCTTGGTGGTGGCGTGGCTGTCGGAAGTATGTTGGCTGGTTTGGCTAACGAAGGTAGCTTCGGCGTCAATACCCTTGGTACATACGTGCTAGATGTTGTTCTAGCTGGCGTTGGTGGCCTATTAGCCGTCAAGGTCGAAGAACAACTCTGATTATCAAATACAGGTCGGCAATAAGCCGTCGAACGCGGTAGGCCAGGGGGGTTTTACCCCCCGGCCTTCCCGCCTTTTTTTCACTATTTTTTATCTGGTGTGTTTTGACACACTTACTTTCATTAAATTCACCGGCGATTTGCAAATTTAACCTATTTTGTTTATTTTTGCTGTTTTTTTAAGAATTGATTATAAGTTACCAGTAAAAACAGTAGTTCAATCGCAGAGTAGCGAGACAAAGGAGTAATTGAAATGGATAATAAAAGAGCGTTAACAGAATTGGTAGGCAGCCTAGCGGTTGTTTACTTTGCTGTAAGTGGTGGAGCTATGGCTACTGGACTGGTCCTTGCAATCTTTATGATTGCAATGGGTGGTACAATTTTGCCAATGTTTACCTTAGCGAAAATGGCCTCAGGCAGGGACGAGATAGAAGATGGAGCGATGGACTTCCTCATGCAAATTCTCGGCGGTGTCTTAGCGTACAGTTTCGTTTGGTGGCAGGCATCTGCAACTGGAGATATGACATGGGCCGGAGTATCGGAATTAGATCCCAACACAGCGATAGCATCGTTGTTTGCCGGGTTCTTGATGATGATGGTTTATGATCGCCGCGGTGGCGGATGGGAAGTTGGTATCCTTGCATGGATGGTTGCACTTGGCGGTGCCACCATCTCAGGTGCAGGAGATGTTGGCGGAATGCTGGTTGATTCAGCATGGACCGGCGCTAACATCCTAGGTGTCTTTGGTGGCATGGTATGTGCTGGCCTAGGTGCTTATCTCGCCGTCATGTTTGGCGAATCTGTACTTGGCGAAGAAGAATAATCTTCATTCAAGACTTAGCTTAATTGCAAGTAATGCGAACGGCACAAGGCGGAACTAGATTCCGCCTTGTGCCCACACTTTTTGCGTATTGTGTCGCCTTTGTTTTAGCGTGCTTTTTCTTAACAGTATTAACCTACAGTCTCTTGCGAGTGTTTGTGGAGCAACCAGGGCACGAGGCTAGCGCCCCTTGGGGTGAAACTTCGGAAAGCAGTGAATCGACATCAAATAATGCACCTCAACCAATTGTTTTGAGCGGCGCTGAAGGAATTTCTTTGAATACACAGATGCAGCAACAAGAAATGCCTAATCAGTTTTCTTCCTCTAGTGAATCAACTCTAACTGGAACAGTCGGGACAATTGACTCCAGTGTTTGGGCCGCCCATGAACAAAGCGCAGGCAAAGGTTCGATTTTGAAGGGAATTGGAATAACTTGTTTGTTTGGAATGTCAATGATGTTAATTCCAATGTTATTTTTCGGTTATGCAGAAAATTCGTGGGATGATAATTGGAAAACAGAGACATTGGAAATAGAATGGGATGAAAGTGGTTTGAATGGAACCTTCCAACTCAGTGATTTTCCACTTTCATCTTGTGACCTAAACCTCCGTAGTGAAGATCCTTGGGCCAACTCTCCAGATAACTTGGAAGTTTACGACAGTTGTGAGGGCGTATTGACGTACCATACTGTTGAGCCTATAGCAGAGTTTGCTGAAGGTCAAGGAGAAGTTACTAGAGTTAATTTTAGGATTATCAATCAATCTTCAGGGGAGGCAGTGTATACAGTTTATCCTCTAGATTACGATGAACCAAGTTATTCAGTGACGATACAAAATGATGAGTTTGTAGGAACACAAACATTCGATGAGAATTTGACGCCTTTGATATTCCCTGTAAATACTACAGATTGGGCTCAACCTTGTCCAGATGGAAATGATTTGCAGGTTATGGACAAAAAAGTTACCCAGAGTTATGAGGCCTCGGCATCAGGGTCATCTTCAGAATGTAATTTGAATTACACAGATTACCATTATGAATTTACATTTATTCCAGGTTCTGATGAAAGTGTAAATGATTCAGTATCATTATATCTAATTGAACAAAATAACCTATTTCTTGGCACTCAAACCATAGATGAAAATATGACACCTTTGGTTTTCTCGGCGTATACTAATTCTTGGAATGAAAATTATTGTGCTCAGGAAATTAGAATAGATATTACTGGCCAAGGTACTGATTGGCATTACCCCCATTACAATCGATGGGGTAACCCTCCGAATTGCCCTCAAATGTCATATTACAGTCATTATGAAACAACTATTGGTTTAATAGACTATGAATCAGGATTCGGAGAAATTTTTCTTGATGAGCCTGTTGATGATTCGAATACTATAGAAGCAAATTATTGGATAGATCAAGAATTTGAATATCTTATGATTGCAGAAGAGTGCCTAATTCCATTGTTTATATTAGTAATGTTTGTTGTTTGGCTTGTTCAAACTATTCGTGCTTTCCAATCAGGTTTGACAAATAAAGGAACAGGAATGTTGATTGGAATTGTTCCAGCATTCATCATCTCGGTGATTGTTACATTTATTTTAGCAATCATAATTTATGGTTTCTAGTTATTAGAATGAAATCACATGTTACGTCTGTATTGTCCGCCCACCTCAAACAGTGATTCAGTGATTTGACCAAGAGATGCAACTTTCACAGTTTCCATTAATTCTGCAAAAACGTTGCCCCCACTTCTTGCCACTTCCTGTAACTTAGAGAGTGCTACAGGGGCAACATCAGCGTGCTTGTTATGGAACTCTTCCAATCGTTCTAGACATCCAATCTTCTCTTCAGGGGTTGCTCTGCTTAGTTCCATATCGAATGAGTCCGCAGAAGACTCATCAAACGATTCTGCATCTGGGTTCTCAAACATATTTACTCCAACAATTGGCAACTCTCCAGAATGTTTCAATTCCTCATAATACATCGATTCATCCTGAATCTTAGAGCGCTGATACATCATTTCCATACTACCAAGGACCCCGCCACGCTCACTTATTCTCTCAAATTCTCTAAGTACGGCCTCTTCAACCATGTCAGTCAATTCCTCAATTAGGAATGATCCTTGCATGGGGTTCTCACATTTGTTCCAACCAAATTCTTTGTTGTTAATCATCTGAATAGCCAATGCCCTACGAACAGATTCCTGAGTGGGTGTGGTAATTGCCTCATCGTAGGCGTTAGTATGCAATGAATTCGCATTGTCTTGAATTGCAAGAAGAGCCTGCAAGGTGGTTCTAATATCGTTGAATGACATCTCTTGAGCGTGTAATGATCGCCCTGAGGTTTGTATGTGCATCTTACATTTCTGAGCCCTTTCATTACCATCATATAGGTCTCTCATAGCTATTGCCCAAATTCTTCTAGCAACCCGCGAAATTACTGTGTATTCTGGATCCATTCCATTTGAGAAGAAGAAAGAAAGATTTGGGGCGAAATCATTCACATCCATTCCACGAGACCGGTAATATTCCACATAGGTCAAACCGTTTGCGAGAGTGAATGCTAGTTGAGAGATTGGATTTGCCCCTGCTTCAGCAATATGATATCCTGAGATACTTACTGAATAGTGATTTTGAACATCATTTTCAATGTAAAATTGTTGAACATCACCCATTAATTTCAGGCTGAAATCAGTTGAAAATATGCACGTATTCTGTGCTTGGTCTTCCTTAAGTATGTCAGCTTGAACAGTTCCACGTACAGTTGAGAGGGTATTAGCACTAATTTCTGATAATTCATCAGCGTTAGCTTTTCTACCATGTTCTTTTTCGAATTTATCTTCTTGTTGTCTAATTGCAGCATTGAAGAACATTGCCAAAATTATGGGTGCCGGTCCATTAATTGTCATAGAAACGCTGGTATTCTTATCACACAAATCAAATCCATCGAACAATTGACTCATTTCATCGACTGTGAAAATAGAGACCCCTGACTCTCCAACTTTACCATATACATCTGGGCGCTCATCAGGGTTCCGACCATACAAAGTTACGGAGTCAAATGCAGTTGATAGACGAGCATATGGGGAAGATTCGCTAAGCAGGTGGAAGCGTTCATTTGTTCTAATTGCAGGACCCTCGCCAGCAAACATTCTCGTTGGGTCTTCATCAGTTCTTTTGAACGGGAAGACTCCTCCTGTAAAGGGGAAACTACCTGGTAGATTCTCTTTTCTTAACCAATTCAACAGAGTGCCCTTGTCTTCAGTTCGGGGTAGAGCTACTCTAGGAATTAATGAACCGGAAAGTGATTCTACTTTGGTCGGAACTGAAAAGGTGTTTCCTCGAACATCGTAGGAAAACTCACCACTATCGTACGTCTCAACTTTATCAGACCATTCTTGCAGGAGTTGGAGAGCAGTTGGATGTAAATCATCCAGTACATCTTTTGCTTCATCCCTTAATTGCGAAGCATGTTCCATTTTACCAACGGCTTCTAGATGGTTTGCAGATTCTGCTAATTGTTGAGTAAGGCGTGCTTTCTGAACTTCTCCGTAGGTCCTCTCGTGGTAATTTCTTACAGAAGCAGCAACCTCTGCTAGGTAATGAACACGTTCAGGGGGAATTATATGTCTTGGTTCAGGCATCCCTGAAGTAGGTAATGCGGGTTCTTTGGCATTTGGTTTAGTGCCATCGGATAGAGAGAGGGTCGATGCAAGTCTATGCCATAAATCATCAACACCAGGGTCAGCAAATTGGCTCGCAATTGTTCCACAAACAGGCAATTCTTCATCTTCAATTCCGAATAAATTTCTATTACGTCTGACTTGCTTTCTAACTGCTCGAAGTGCATCGACAGCGCCTCGCTTCTCAAATTTGTTAATGACAACAATATCTGCAACATCCAGCATCTCAATTTTTTCGAGTTGGGTATGGGCTCCATATTCTGCAGTCATCACATAGAATGTATAATCGACTAGTGAAGTAATGGCATCATCCGCTTGTCCAATACCACTAGTTTCTGCGAATATCAAATCAAAACCTACAGCTTGGCAAACTGAGATGGCTTCCCCTAATCGATCACTTACCTCTTTTCCTGAACCTCTACTGGCCAAACTACGCATGAAAAAATTAGAATTTGAAAGAGCATTCATTCGAATCCTGTCCCCTAGGAGTGCCCCTCCAGTTCGCTTACGAGTAGGGTCTGTACATAGGAAAGCGACTTTCAAATCAGGTTCATCTCGAATTATTCTTAGCATCAATTCGTCAAGTAATGATGATTTTCCAGCCCCTCCGGTACCTGTAATTCCTATTACAGGGGCTTTGTTTTGACTATTTTCTGAGCGACACTTTTCAAGCGTCTCTTGAAATTTAGAACCATCATCATTTTCTGCCAAAGTGATTAGCCTAGATATCGCTCCATGGTTATCTGTATTGATGGGGCCATCTAATTCTTCTAGCATCCCACTTCCAAGTAGATCAAGATCGCTGCACTTCTGCATCAAGTCATCAATCATCCCAACTAGGCCTAGAGTTCGTCCATCATCTGGGGAGTATATTCGAGTAATTCCACGTTCATGTAGATCACGGATTTCTACAGGGGTAATGGTACCACCACCACCACCGAAGATTCGGACGTATTGCCTACCTGCATTGTCTAGAAGTTCTCTAATGTAACTAAAATATTCTACATGTCCCCCTTGATATGAAGAAAGAGCAACTGCGTGAGCATCCTCTTGGATAATTGTATCAACAACATCTTGTGCAGAACGGTCGTGACCTAGGTGGATAACCTCGGCCCCAGCAGCTTGAATTAATCTGCGCATTACATTGATTGCAGCATCGTGGCCATCGAACAATGATGCTGCAGTAACAACTCTTCGCGGAGGCTTGCCGTTGCTTAATAGAGTCTCAGAATCAGCGTCTTTACTGCCCTCATCGTGACTCTTCATGTTATATCCGAGTCGGACGACACTCATCATACCTACTCTTTGGCGGCCTACGGCCGCCATGTTTCACTTGTCAATTGAATTTGTCAATTTCAGCTTGATGTCTAGAAAACAATGCACGCCTCTTAACAGAAAGTTTAGGGGTAATCATTTCATTTTCAGTAGTCCATTCTTCAGGATCTAATATTACGCCCCCTGAAATTTCAAAACCTTTCCAGTTAGGTGCCATTATTTCTTCCTTTAGCGATGATAATACCCATGTTCTAACTTCTGGAGAAACACATAATTCTTCGAATGTCCCACTAGAATTTATTCCTGCCCCACTCAATCCATCTCTCAATGCTTTTTCATTTGGGTGTAGTATTGTAAATGTCTTGATTTTGTTTGTACCATCTACGCAGCACTGCTCAACTAAATCTGAAAGTTTGAGAGATTCTTCCAATGGTGATGGTGCTACATATTTTCCGTTCTCTAACTTGAACTGTTCCTTGACTCGGCCAGTAATTCTAATGAATCCATCATCTAATCTTCCGAGGTCTCCAGTTCTGAACCCTCCGTCATCTGTCATTACCTCTGCAGTTGCCTCAGGTTTTTTCCAGTAACCCTTCATGATGTTTGGTCCATAAGCTACAATTTCACCATCTTCACTATCAGGATCATCCCAAGCATCACGGTCAATGACTACACGTACTCCGGGCACAGGTCGCCCTACCGTTCCTAATTTGCATGGGTGTCCATCTTCCCAACCATTTAGTGAAATTAGTGGCGAGGTCTCAGTTAGTCCATATCCTTCAAACATTGAGAAGCCGACACATTGGATGAATGATGCCACTTCTGGCGAAAGTGCAGCACCTCCTGATATACAGAAGCGCATTTTTCCACCGAATCTGCCGCGAACTTTCCCAAGCACAATCTTGTCTAACCTCTTGTCAAGAAACCCCTTGGGTTTAATTTGAATACAATCGCGCCCATCTTTTTCAATTCTTGCTCTTGCCTTCTTGAATGCCATTGCGCCAAGTCTCTTCTTGATTGGGGACGCATTCAAGCCTGCCATTACCTTTCCATACAATTTGTTCCAAACTCGAGGTACAGCGAATAGTGCATGCGGTTTGATTTCTTGGCATTCATCAGCGATTTTTAGAACATCGGAAATTAGGTTGATATGAATACCTTGGTGCACCATATAGTGCAAGTCTCCCATTTGACCAAATGAGTGCGCCCAAGGTAAGAAAGAAGCCGTTCTGTCACCCTTGTAAATTGGGAATCTTCCCTGCATTACCAAAAGATTGTGCAGAATATTCCAATTACTCAGCATTACCCCTTTGGGATCTCCTGTTGTACCACTTGTGTAAATCAGGGTAGCCAATGCATGTGGGTCATCAGCGATACTTTCCAAAGGTTCTGAATTAGTCCCCTCTGCTACAAATTCACTCCACATAGTTACATTCACCCCTTCTGGGGGTGTAGCATTAGGTGCTTCATCACCAAGAAGTATAATTCCACCAGATGGCCAACTTTCATCTCCAACATGTTCGCATAATCTGTCTAGCACATCAGTATCTGATGCTACCAATACTGACGGTTCAGAGTCACAAATGATGTAATTCCATTCAGCACCATGCTGGTGCGTGTACATTGCAGTATATGCTGCCCCTAAAGCATTCACAGCATAAGATGTAGCAGCCCACTCAACCGAGTTATTGAGAATCATTGCAACCCTATCTCCAGAAGAAACACCTCGGTTTCGAAGAGAACGAGCACACGAATCAACCAATCCTTTGAATTCATTGTAGGTTACATGAATTCTAGGTTGTTCAGGCCCTGGGATGTACCCGAATAAAGGCGCATCTCCATTCCATGAAACAGCATTTGCCATTACATTGTATAGCGTTCTAGGGTCATCATCAGTAGGATTATTCCAATCCCTGTCAATCGGTAATTTGGGTAACGAGATAAGTTCAGGTCCATCAGTCAAAGGCTCACCGCCTCTACGAGGATACTGTCCCCCTCATGAGCCTTCGGGCGATGCTTTCAATCCTCGAAAAACGAAAATTATGTATTTTTATTAGTAATTCACACATTTTATTGAAGATTATAGATTTGAAAGGATATTGCTAACTGCCTCACGCCAATCCGCTCCTTTGTTCCTATTCGCCATTGGGTTAGCTGGCGATGGGTGCGGAATTCTACCGATTTCAATTTCGTAGCCCGCAAGTGCTTTTTTGGCTTGTTTTTCAGCATAGGCTCCCACACCAATTACTCTTTCAGCACCGAGGATTGATGTCACCTTTCTTAGATGTTCATCACAGTGAAAAAGCAATTCTTTTCCAGAAACTCCTCGTAATTTATCTGGAGTAATATTTGTTCCTTTCTCGTCAAACATTAGAAGTGGGCAGTGATTGATTACGAAGAACTTTTCATGAGCTTTCTCAGCGGATCCAAAAATCTCTTCAATGAGCCCCCATAAACGGGTTCCAGACACCTCTCCTCGTTCACAACTAAGTCCAATCACAGGTCGTTTTGGATGCAGAATTTTGGGTTGGGTAACATCACCTTTGAGGCCAAGATAACTGGTGGTTTTAGTAACGTCTCCGAAGGGGACGCCAGTTTGTCCCATACCCCATGGTCCAGGATTCATCCCCAAAATGATGGTTTTTGCACCTAATCCCCCATATTTACTCAAGTAGTTGTTATGTACATCCCAAGCATAGTCAAGTGGATTGTAAACCACACTAACAGGTTCTTGTAATTGGGATGCAACAATGTTACATGATTTACTGAGGTCTTTTGCTGCTTGGGAGAGATTGGACATTTCAAACCACCAATACCTGTTTTCCAATTTCAGGAATATCAATTCCAACCGAGTCGAAAGCCTCGCCCACACTCTTGAATCCCTCCCCCTTGTGTCTTCTTTTTACTCTCTCGGATATAATCCGCCAAGCAATATTTTCACCAATTCCGGGGACGGCTTCCAACTGTTTTTGTGATGCCATATTGATATTAATCCCAACTTCAACTGCTGTAATTGATCGTTTTCCATGTCCAGTAACAATAGCATCCGAGACTGATTCAAGGGGTGCGTGATATGGCAAACCAACCAAGATAGGATAAGCTCCAACCTGTCTTCCAAAGGTTACTCCTGCATTGCCTCGACATTCTTCAGAGCGATGCCCCTCATCTTTGATTTGTGAGGGCAATCGAATTCTACCGTCATGAGATTCCCAACGAATATCCTTAATCAGTTGCCCTAGTGGAAACAACTTGGAAAGTAATGGTTCATCAATTTCGTTTCTTACAAATTGTTTGAAGGAGTTAAAATCTGATTCACAAATATCCTGAAATCCTTCTCCTTGTACTTGGCGAATGTTGATTCTACGTAGCCACAAACCCTCTTCTTTTAGTTCGCGGAGAAGTTGGCGATTCATGTCATATGTTGCGGCAGTTTCTCCATTAAGACCAGAGATGAAATTTAGACCAGGTAATAATTTTGGAAGCCCTCTTTCTCCACGCTCCCTGCCATATTGGTTGATGTGGCGAATAGCTGTTTTCAATTGATTAGTATCGCAATTTAACCAATTTGCCTCATGAACTGCAGGATCGGCGGATTCCAAACCAAATGAAAGAATACCTCCATCACTAAGAGTATCGCACAGAGTTCTAGTAATTTCATCAGCAGGTTCCAAGTTCTCAGCAATTATGCTTGGGTTAGCATTGTCAGTATGTAGAATTTCAATTCTGCCATCATCTCTAAGTCCATGCAAAAGTTTTGCAATAGGTTCTGGATTTGGAATAGGGTATTCAAGTTCAACAACACCCTCAGCCATGTAAGTATAGATATCAGTCATCCCTCCAAGTCGAATATTTGTAACACCAGAATCTAGGGCGATTGAGACCTCATCAATTACTTGTTCGGGGGTCCTCCAAAGGGGGACTCCCTTTTTTGGTTCAATACAGAATTTACATCCTCTCTTATATCTCACACAACCTTGGTAGACCTCTACTTCGTAGGTCAAAGGACCAGGTGTTTGCTCCCCATTACATAGGCTGAATAGGTCAGGGTGTTGAGTAACTGCCTTGCTTGAAGCACCCAAATTTGCAAACAAATTCCACTGTTCAGCAGTTCTACGTCTATGTTTTAACTCTCCGCTATTGAGGAAAAAGTCTAGCGTAGCGTCAGTATCTTGGACACATAGAAAGAGATTCGCCCTCAAAGGAGTCCAACCTTGTTGCCTCCATCCACGTATCGCCCAACCTCCAGCAATTAGGGGCACGCTTCTTGGCAGAGTTTTCAGCAACTCATTGGTTTCCTTCAATGAAATGGGAGTTCCTCTGAGATATTTACCAGG
>MDTE01097696.1_pt1 | contig 12207 bp, 16 predicted proteins | sample 811231 | NCBI WGS metagenome assembly MDTE01 (sample SAMN05326651, study PRJNA326480) | marine metagenome | isolation source: seawater | place: Indian Ocean: Red Sea | collected 2010
ACTAGACTCCGGCTTTTCCTTCATGCCAAGCTCACCGCAAACGTCGTTAATCATGCTGACCGTAGCCAGACGTTCGCGATCTGACATGGCTCGAAACATTTTCTCAATAGACTTAATCATCACTTCCATTGCTCTTCTCCTCGTCTTTCGGTTTTTCGGTTTCGTAATGTTGGCCATCGTCTACGGCCCACTCGATCTCATGCTCTGGTACTTCTACCCTCACACTTATCGCACCGCCTTGGTACGACGAAACACGGTACTCAAACGGGCAAGCCTTCACCCATTCGAGCACCATCTCCATGTTATGTATTTGATTTATGCTCATGATGCTCTCCTTGCTTTATGAACTAGGTTGTAATCGTGGGTGATCGTGCCAAGCTCGGCATTGCCCACCCATTGCTCTTCAATCCACCGCGTAGACACACGACCGTCCTTGTGCTTGAACCGTCGCCAATGCCCACGTCTGACATGCCTTCGCTTCTTGGCTCCACCGCCTTTGAACATCCGTTCGTATTGCGTAGTGCCTCGTGGTTTCGGCAAGTCTATTTCGAGAACCCGGAGTTCGTTCCGGGGGACGCTGCGGCCATAAGCCAGACGTCGCACTTTGGTCTCGTCGTATGCACGTTCGATGATGGTGTGTGGATAATTGACAAGTGCCAAGACCGCCCAGATGAACCGCAAGTCTCCGGCCCATGCTTGTGCTGAACCGTCCTTAATTTGCTTCATCATCAGTGAAGACTCATGCTTATCACGCAAGGTCATGGCTTGCAGGATGGGACTACCTGCAAACTTTCCGATGGTCATGCAGGTTCGCATGAACACGTCTGTCATTGGACGTCTGTGCCTACCTCCCCACTGCTCCATGTATGGGCCGCCCATGAGGATCTCACCGTCCGCACATTGCTGAGCCTCGAACGCAACTGCGGTGTTCTCGACACCACCATACTGGCCGACCACTTTCTGCGATAAGGTAGAAAATGGTATTGGCCCATCGTTCGTGAACTGGATCGAGTAAGGCACAGTCCCGATAGACTTTCTGCTCATGTCTGCGATGTAATACTGGTCAGCCGTGTACCCGACGTCGCTGTTCTTTTGGATGTGAAATCCCACACGTTCAGACCATTTACTCTCATCCTTCTCACCCTTGGGGATGACACCCATGCCATCCCACGCGTCGTGTAATTCGCCCAGACGTACCCGATCATCCCACTCGATCCACATGTTATCGAATGGGGGTATCGCTATCTCAAGCATGTCGAGCAGACGTTCGGGTGGAACCAGACTTGCCATGACTGCATGGGTCATGAGGTTGTCCGACACCACAAACTTCTGAGCACCGATCAACTCCTGACGTGCCAGACGTGCCTCGCCAACGATCTGCTTGCGTATGGCTCCCTTGGTCGAGAAACATGGATCCTCGAAAGCCTTGTGAGGCACACCCAATCCGGCAATCAGTAGGTTCAAAAGGTCATCACTCATCTGGTTCTTCCTCCACTATGAAATGCACAACGAACACACCCTCCATATCCTTGCCGTAGTAGGCTGACAGCTTGTTCTCGACGACGAAGTTCGTCACAAGCTCCTCGACCTTGGAACGAGGCCGCACTGCTAATTGGTATGGGTTTATCCTTCTAGGCATCGTCTTCCTCCTCCCAAGCATTGTCCCAATCCCAATCGCCATCGTATCCATCTTTGATCAGGCTCGGGTCTATCCTAGAGGCTTTCGCAAGCGCATCCTCTTTGCTGTCGGCCTCAACTTCACAATGAATAGGTACACACCTATTGCCAGTTACTATCCACTTACTCATCGTCTTCCTCCTCTGGTGGACGTGTTAGGTTCACGAGCTTCCAAGCCAGCTCATGAAGCTGGCTCCTCCGCTCTTCGACAGTGAGCATGTCCTCGTAGAGAACCCACTGGACATGCTCGATTGTCATGTTGATCTCGACGATGTTCATGGCTTGCGCTCATCTGTGTCGATGCGACCGTCGACGCTGATGCTTCTCGGACGTTGGTCGTAGGGGTCGTGGTGTGAGAAGTTTTGCTGTAGCAGGAGCGACAAACCATCCCGAAAGTTGTCGGGGCAAAACAGGCCGCCCTTGTAGATCAGACCTGCACCCTCAACGACGTCTGCCATGTAACGCGCCACGACGTAGAGCAGTTTGTCCCACTCCTCACGGGTGTATCCGGCATAGCCTTTGATGGGTTGGTCTGGTGTGGGCAATTCCTGACACGCAAGCAAGGTCTCGTCTGTCTTGCCCTTGCTCATCACACTCGGAGTACGCGCCTCTGGGTGCATCTTGATCCAATCTTCGCGTGACATCACTGGCCGCTTGGGTGCAGAATATGTCTTGCGTCTTGGCTTGTGTACGCGAGTCGCAATATCTCGATTGCTATGGGGCGCAGAGGGGAACAGGTCATGCTTGGCGGCTGTCTGTTCCTCCTCGATCCCGTAGCTAGATAGCTTGCCCTTCGTGATCTTTTCGATTGCTTGATCTGCGTCGTTAATCTTTTTCATCTATCGTCTCCTTGGTTCTGAAAAATCCCTCGTACTGAGGATGGTTGTGCATGAAGTACCGTGCGTAGTAAGCACGATGGTTGTTGGATAACTTGAACTTCTCACCGTGCGTCTCGACGTCTGTGTGCCATCTGATGCGCTCAAACACCGAGTTGATGGAGTAGTTATCAAACCCACGTCTAATCACGTCGAACGTGAACCGTTCCACGAGTGAGTACACGTGAGGGTTTTGCTTGTGGTAATCCCACCATTTGCGCTTGAGTGAGTCAGCCATGAGGAACCTCGCTGATTACCTCGGTCAACCACTCTGGTGCTTGTCGGTTGGTATACACATGGCAAGATGTCTTCTCGCATCTGTAGAAATCACGGTACGACTGGACGTGACATGCGATGTCACCTTTCCACTCGTCATATGTGATCTTGTAGATGTCTGGCATACACCTTGGTGGATTGCGCCACGGTGCTTCCGGCATGTGATGATGCACTGCCATGCTGAGCACTGGGAGCATGTCCGACGTCTTGTGCGGGTGTCCGTACCGTAACTCGAACTCCTTGGCGAGTTCGATTGCATGGTCGAGCAACCACTGCGCGTGTCGATAACACTTGGCTACCCACTGCGTCATGGGGTGATGCTCATACGCAGACTTGTAACCGCCGCCGTCATAACCGTGTTGACGCACTGCGGTAAACAACATCTGCGCTGACTCGACAAGCATTTTGCCGACGTGTTTGTCACCCAATGATTGCGCGGCAATCTTGGGATCTTCGTCTAGGAAAAAGATATTCACGTTAGGTCTCCTTTCAGTTGGTTGATTTGTGAGTCGACTTCCAAACAGATCAGTTTGATCTTGTTGAAATCCTTGTGGCGCACACCTCTGGTCTTGATGCGCAATGCAACGGCAAGCCAAAAGCGCATGTCTTTTCGTGGGTGCAGGACAAACCACTCTGTTCGCACCTTGACACGTTTCACACCACATCCATGAGCTTGGAGTTATCAACCTGATACCGCTCACCCATGAGAGCACGAGCGAGTTGATCCATGGCCGCACCTGCAAGGTCAGCCACCTCGTTGATAACCGTAGACTTGGGATAGAACCGCTCGACTGCGTCGGACATGATGCCGATGCCGATAATGTCCGTGCCAGACTTGGCCGCATCCTGCACCGCATTGCGAGTGTACTGGTTGATGTTGTAGCGATTGCCAGCACATGCTGGCATACCATCCGACAGCACGAGCATGACACGTCGCTTCTCATTGCGCTCACGTAGTCTCATGTGTGCATTGGCTATGGCATCGCCATCGCTGTTATCCCACAGAGCCATGTTACGCATGGATGCAAGACCACCTTTGGCCTCGAATAGACGTTCCTCGAACTGCTTGAAGATGAACATGTGCAGAGGTAGCAGACGGTCGTAATCCACCTTGCTACGTCTGAGTGCTCTCAGCTCCTTGTACTCGTTGGTAAACCCAAGCACCTCATGAGGTATACCCGCCTTGTCCAAGCACTCGCAGATCGCAATGCAACACTGCGCCGCAAGGTAGATCTTCGACTTCTCGTAACCGCCGGACATACTGCCGCTCAAGTCTACGAGCACGGACACCGCAGTATCCAAGTCTGTGCGATCAGTACGCATCTTGAATACATTGGCTCGACCGTTGAACGCTTGCGTGAAACGCTTGGTATCAAGCCGACCATCCTCACGACCGTAATCCCAGTCGCGCTTTTGCTTGGACATGAGGCCACGCATGAGCTTGTTGCGCATCGAGTTCACCTCGCCAGCCATCTCCGCAACCATCTCGTCGTACATCTCTGGCTCGTCATTCTTGAGGAAATGTTGAGAGTAAGGTGTGTCGAACGTGCGGTGATGCCATTCATCCTCTGCGTCATACGGCACGTAGGTGTACGCACCTTCCTTGGTGATCTCACCTCGCTCGAACATCTTGGTTACGATGTCAGAGAGTTCACAATCCCACGGCTCTGGGTCTGCCTCTGGTTCGACGTCGGCATGACTGTCACCATCACTGGCGTCGCCGACAGTTCCATCGTTTTCAGCACCTCCGTCGCCATCTTCATCAGCTCCGGTGTCTTCGCTCCCGTCTTCTGTATCGTGATCGTAATCGGAGTCTGGGTCGGGTCGTCCTTCTCCATCACCTGCATCGTCACCTGCTTCTCCGTCATCTGGCTCGTCCTCCTTGTAGTCTGCGTCGCGCAATGATTTCTCGACTACCTTGGCGAGCGCGATTACGTCCTCGGTAGTCCTGCAATGATCCAGTGCGTCGATCCACTTGGGTATCTGACGTCTGAGATCTGGGTTGATTTGATCCAAGCACTCGGTGCATGTGTCGCCGCCATATGCCTTGCGACCTTCCCACGTGATAGCCACGGGGCCGACGACCATGTCCTTCTTGGGCATGTCTGGATCCTTGGCCGCCGCCTTGAGGAACTCGTTGTTCACGGCTGTAGACGTGGCCTTGAGATTGTGGGCCGCACCGGGATAGTCCTCGATGACTTTACGTTCGAGCCAAATGTCCTCCAGTGCGTTCCACACAGACTTGAGGTACATGTTGTTCTTGCGTCTGCACTGGGCGGCAAATCGTTTGACTGCGTCATGGTTCGTGTGTCTGACGTGGCCAGCCTCGTGATCTACATACCCACGCAAGACGTCCATCTGCTCCTCGGACATGGTGCTGTTATGGTCGATGGCAGGGAGCTTGATTGTCTCGCCATTGGTTGCGGCTTGGTCGCCTTTGAACTGCACCTTGATGTCATGCTTGCGACCGAACACTGCGCTTGACTTGGTCAACTCGTTTACGAATGTTGATGTTTTCATGATTACCCCCATACTCGCTGTGAAATTGCCTTGAGCACCGCACGGTCGTTGGTCGACGCACGGTCAAGGATTGTGGTTGCTATAGCCTCCTCGACCGCTCGCTTCTCGTCGTCGATGAACGAGAGATAAGCGCACATGGCTTGGCCTAGTGAGAGGAAACCGCGTGGTGAAATTGGTTGCATCACCTTGGACTTGGTGAACGCCTCAAGATGCTCGGTCACGTAGTTGTTCAAGCGATCTGCTTGATCGGACGCGAGCTTGGGCAGACGTGACTTGATGAGCTTCAGTCTGTCGGCAGGTTTGAGGTAGTCGACCTTTACCCACACAGTGAAGCGATCAAGGAAGGCCATGGACTGAGGTCGTGCGCCTTGGTACATGCCAAACTCGTCGCCTTGCCCGACCGTGTTACCAGTCGCAAACATGCGAAAGAGCTTGTGTGGCTTAACCATGCGACCACCATCCTCGGTGAGCATGAGGCCGTTACCCTCGGCGGCACGTTGCAATACGTAAGCGATGTCTGGACGCACGAAGTCTATCTCGTCGAGACAGCCAATGTACGGGCCGGACATCATCTGTGGCAGGATACCGTCGACGAACTTGGACGACGTCACACCGCTCTCGTTGGTCAAGACGTCACGACCGATGAGATCCATACGAGTGATTTCGCTGTCGAAATTGACACGCATGAACGGCCAGTTGAGATGAGCGGCGACTTGCTCCACGAGTGTGGTTTTGCCCGAACCCGTGTGGCCGTGTAGGTAGCATCGCTGATTGGTCATGATCGCGTAGAGCACACGCAACAACTCGAACGGACGAAAGACGTAGTTCTCGTCGATCTCTGGTACGTGTGGGTGTGGAGAGTCCCACTGCCACATGGGGATCTTGAAGCCGAATTGCTTGCGACCACGAGTGAGCTTGAACGCGTCCGCCGCATTGACGGTGGTGAGCTTGCCGCTCGGAATTGTGCCATCGTGTGCGGATGGCTCAGACGTCTCCGTGATGGACATGGTCGGTGCGGCATGAGCCTTGGCGACTGCCTCGGTCAACGTGTTGATCTGGTCGATGATGTCTGCGATGGGCGGCAGATCAGACTGCTTGAGTGCGAGGTCTACGAGTGCAGTATCCTTGGGCAAGGTGTACTTGATGGCCTCGGTCTTGGGTTCCTCGACCTCCGGCTCGTCCCCGTATGAAGATACAGACGCGTAGATGGCTTGGTAGATCTTCTGCTCTTCCTCGGACTGTGCGCTGATGTCTATGTCCGACATCGTGCGAGGCACGTCCTTCTCCTCGCGGATCGAGACGAGTGATTTCACACCGTCAGACGTGGTCTCGTCGGTCGCCTTGGCGATGTCCTCCCAGATGGTGGTCTCGTCCATGTAACCGTTGATGCGTAGTGCGTCGTAGGCGTTGAGAGCGGCTGTCATGCTCATCGGCTTCTCCTTTGTTAGTGTTGCGAAGTAATCTTTGTGGTTGGGATGCTCGGCGAACGAGGGCTTGCCGTAGCGGTTGGTCGTCGCGTGGTTGATGGGATCTTCAATCGCGAGTAATGCGTCGGCTAAAGCCTTTTTGTCGCCTTGCTCGAATTTGTCGATAATCGTGGCCATGGTAGCCACGGTCATGTTGTCCCGAATGACTGAGAACGTCTGACGTTCTCGAACGGTCTTGGGGTGATGTTCGCAGGGCTGAACAGTCCTCACCGCCTCGACCAGTGCATCTCTGTCCTTCCACTTATTGTTAAGGGTTCGTGTGAATAGCTCACGAATACCCTTCCGTTGCTCGGCGAAGTCCTTGATGGCGAGACGTGAACGCAGCTCTGTTTGCGTTGGTGTCATATAAGCCTCCTTTGGGTTGATGACAGCACTAATGGTGTCGGTGTATACCTAACGATACACACTTGACACCTTTAGCGCAAGGTTAAACGTAAAACGACGAAAAGCCAGTCGACAAGTCGACCAGCTCTTCACCGTAAAAAGTTCCTTTTAAAATTGCGCACATGTGTGTGTGCGTGTGTCCGTGAGACGTCAAATCACCTCGAACTCGCCGGAGACGGAATTGACTTCGTCCCAGTCTGGCGGAGCATCTGCTCCGTCCTCCCAGTCGATGGTCTCGCCTCTCCACTCGGCCTCGGCGATCTTGGCGGCATCTCTCTCGCTTGCGGCCTTGATCGTCTTGCTCCAGACGTAAGTTTGCTGAACTAGGATCTCGTACTCGTCCATCACCACCTCCATGGCAAGATTGACAAGCACTCGCCCATTACGCGTGTGCCATCGGCTTGTGGGAACGACTCTCCGCACCCCATGAGCCAGTTGATGACGATCCACGCGAAGAAGAGCGCGAACAGTGCCATCGTGATAAATCCGGCGACGTGCTCCAGTATTCGTGACGTCGTCGTCGTCGTCCGACGTGGTTGGTGTTGTGTGTCCATGTGTACCTCCATAAATTTTGGACAAAAAAAACCCCCACACCCGCGAGGGTGTGAGGGTTGGGTTGGGTTGGTGCGCTTACTTGTCGAGGCGCGTCTGCATTACGCGAGCGAACAGCGCGGTGAACGCGGCTTCGTCCATGGCGAGCAGGTCTTCCGCAAGCGCGTCCATGCCGTTGGGCTTGGGAGCCGTAGGCTTCTTCGCCTTGGACTTGGTCGGCTTCTTGGGCGCAGGAGCCGTAGGCTCCTCTGCGCTCGCCTCTGCGGCACGGACTGCGGCCCATGCGGCATTGGTTGCCTCGCGGCCTTCGGCGGCGTATGCGGCCATGCGCAAGTCATCGCCGTTGACGGCGGCCTTGTGCGCGTTGAGCCAGCGATCTCGCTTGGTCACGGCGGCTTTCGCCGTGAGGTACTCGATGGCGGCCTTGCGCGTCTTCGCGTCGGCGTAGCCTTTGGCTACCTCCGTGAGTGTGCAACCTGCGAGCTTGTGTGTGTTGATGATTTCTTGCGCTTTTTCACGTGTGAGTGTCATATGCGTGTCTCCGTAAGTTTGAGTTTCGGAGGTCAGCCGACTGCCGACCTCTCACCGCTAAAAGTTCCTTCGGATTGCACACACACGTACACGGGGACGACACCGCCGAGCTGTTTTCGTAAGCTCTTGAAATGATTGAGGTTGGGGTCTGAAAGACCGTCGATTGTGCGCTCGCGGAGATCAGTCCCAAAACGTGCGCCAGCATATGTGATCGCACACCCCTACGAAGGGAGAGGAAATGGAGCAAAATCAAGCACTTAGCCTCGCATGTGTCACGTATGTGACGCACACGAGCGGAATCGCAGGAGGGGGGCGGCAGGGGTCGTCCCGCCGATGGAGTCCCACGCGTAACCGTCACCTCCCCACCCGCTCGACTAAGCGCAGCATATTTTGAAAACGTCTAATGTCAGGAAGTACGGTAGAAATAACATGTCAAAATTGTGGAAAGACTTTCCGAACCAAGGCGTATCACAAGGATCGCCGCAAATTCTGCTCTATGGAGTGCAGAAAGACGGCTCCACATTTGAAAAAGGCCAGTGAAATGACGACATTATCAACAACACATAAACTTACCCCCGCAGAGAGCGGTAAAATCCGGGCAGAAATAGCCAATTACATGCGCGATCAGCTTAGTGATGCACATCAGGTCGTAATGGGGGCCAAAGAATGGAATCCTACACAGGCTAGAGTCTTCGGAATCCTGCTGAATAAAGTAGTTCCAGACTTAAATGCGAGTTTTCACCAGCATGAGCACACAACAAAGATGATTACAGACTTATCTCGCGATGAGCTGGAGGCGATTGTGCAAGGTGTATCAGAGATAGAGGTAGAAGGAGGCAGTGTTATAGAACATGAAAGTTAAAAACGTGCAGAAAGACGCTCTTGAGAGCAATATTACGGTGGCAGAGTTTGGCAACGCCATGAAACAGCTAGACCTTGAGTCAGTTCCCAAGGAGAGGGCAGCAGAAGCCATTAAAGACCATTTAATGAAGATCGTTGGAGATACCATTAAGGACAAGCAAAAGGCGCAAGAGATACATATAAGCCGTATCCTGCGACGAAAGCATTATTAATGGCGACAACGCTCTCCAAGGCTCAAGTAGCAAAGTACCTACTGAAGATCAGAGATGCTCAAGACAGCTTTGAATCTTTTGTGCGGCTTATGTACCCGGAATGGGAACTCGCAGACTTCCAACTCGAACTGATTGACGCCCTAGACAAGCTCGAAAAGGGAACACTAGGCGTAAACAACCTACTCATTACAATGCCACCCAGACACGCCAAGTCTACATTTGGCACAGTATTGTTCCCCTCATATTACATGGCACGAAACCCAACACGGTACGTCATGTCGTGCAGCTACAACGCGCAACTGGCCACAGACTTCGGTCGTCAAGTACGAGCGGTCGTTGAGGCAAAAGAAATATCACAGGCTTTCCCAGACTTCACCCTATCCCAAGAATCCAGAGCTGCTGACGTCTGGCGTACAGAGATCGGCGGCGCATACTTTGCGGTAGGCGTAGGTGGTACAACATCTGGTAGACCTGCCACGCTGTTAATCGTGGATGATCCGATCAAGTCACGTGAAGATGCGGAAAGCATGACCCAGCGCAACAAGACGTGGAACTATTACGCATCTGCACTGTCTACCCGTCTGCAACCAGAGGGCAATAACGACGATCCAAAGCAAATCATAATCCTCACACGCTGGCATCCAGACGACCTAGCTGGACGTCTTATGGACTCAGACGACTGGAAAGAAGGCAGGTGGAAGCACATAAACTTTCCTGCGATCAAGTCTGTACCCGGACAGAAGATAAGCAGACGTATGCTCCCAGAAGATGATCCACGCTATCTCACACCAGAGGAATACAGATCCGTAGCTCCGGGCAAACGAAATGTTGCTGGCACTGAGGAAGAAGAACCCTTGTGGCCTGTCCGCTTTCCATTAGAGGATCTCAAGAGACGCCAAAGACTAAACCCACGAGAGTTCGCATCTCTATACTTACAGCAACCCTACATCGAGGGCGGTAACATCATCCGAACAGAATGGTGGCAGAAATATCCCAAGGACTTAGCACCCGAAAAATTTGCGTCATTAGTCATAACTGCCGACACAGCCTTTAAAAAAACAGAGACAGCAGACTACAGCGTTCTCATAGTTGCTGGCTGCGATACGAACGGCGACATGTATATAGTAGACTTACTGAGAGGTAAGTGGGACTTCCCCGAACTCAAGCAACGCATGATCCGACTAAACAATCAATGGCGAGGCAAGGGACTCCGAGCCATGTATATTGAGGACAAAGCATCTGGCCAATCTTTGATACAAGAACTCAAGCGCGAATCTGGCATGTCTGTCATTCCGTACAAGGTGGTAAACGACAAAGTCGCCAGAACAAATGCCGTGCTCCCTATCATTGAGGGCGGTAGAGTTTTTCTGCCAGAAGAGTCTACATGGTTAGACGACTTTATCGACGAGACAGTGAGCTTCCCTAACGGCAACCATGACGACCAAGTCGACGCAATGGTTATGGCTGTTGACGTCTTATCACGCACTTCAATTTCACCCGAAGCGTGGCAACTTCATTCGGATACTTCACAGAGCTTGAACAACAACACGCCCGACTTTGGCAAATCGTTAGCAGCAAGTGTGAAGGGCGTAGCTGCAAAGTGGCAGGGTTGGGGTTTGTAAGGACGACCACCAATCTCCTGTAAGTTATCTTTGTGGCATAGAAACGGCAGGTAGAGCAAATGACTCCAACAACGAACTATAGATCCGCAGAATATCAATCTGGCCCGAACGACGGCCTTATTGTTGATCTATCAGAACATGCTGAAAAACTTATTAACTATGAAGACATCTCCGACCTCCTAACAGAAGAGCAGGAGCGTAGGCTTGTCGACTATGTGAAGTCGATGGCCGACATGTCTTATTTCAAGATCAGGAAAAGATATGACCACTGGAAGGAGGCTGATCGTGCGCATGATGTTTATGTACCTGCGGATGCTACAGAGTTTCGTGAGAAAGCTGTTATGGCCGATACTAGAGCCATCGCTGACACCGTTCTCACATACCTCATGGCGGCCATGGGTGGACGAAACCCGATGTTCCAGCTTGAAGGACTCAATCGTAAGTCAAGAAATGCCAGTCTTATCCTCGAAAGAGTATTACACCAGCAAATGCGAAGAACCGCAGGGGAAGCGCGTTTGGCTCAATTACTGCTGGACAGTATACGATATGGCTTCGCTCCCACGAAAGTTGTCTGGGATGCAAAAACCAACCAAAACAAACTTGTAAACTTCGACCCACGACGGTGTTTCCCAGATCCGAGGGTGAACTGGGGCGACTGGGAGAATATGCAGTTTGTCGTATTCTCTGACTACATGTCATTCAGTGCGCTAGATAGCAGTGGTTTATACCCAAAGCTACGCAAATACCCTGCACTTAGACATAAGATCTCGCCACCTAGAAATGCTTGGAACGCACATCACTGGCACAAGGAGGAAGGTAGAGGTTTATCAATCGACCCAGCGCAACCGCACCAGAGGGAAAGGCAAGACCATGCTTACTTCACTCTTGGTGATGCGAGGGTAGTTGACGAGGCATGGGTACGTCTAACTGGTTTTGAGATAGGCATCCCCAGCATTGACCACATCTTTATTGTTATGACCATTCTTGATGAGAATGTCGTCATAAGATTCCAGTTAAATCCATACGGTCAGCAGTTCCCTGTAGTCTTTGGCGGCCTGTATCAGGACAACCACAAGACTTACGGGCAGTCACTCTACGACCTCATCCTGCCGATGCACGACATCGCCACATATCTGATGAGATCGCGTATCGACAACATTAGTGCCGCGCTAAACAATCTGATATTTGCAGACCCAACGCAGGTCAGTAT
>MDTE01008195.1_pt1 | contig 12206 bp, 11 predicted proteins | sample 811231 | NCBI WGS metagenome assembly MDTE01 (sample SAMN05326651, study PRJNA326480) | marine metagenome | isolation source: seawater | place: Indian Ocean: Red Sea | collected 2010
AAATGAAGCTCAACTGGGAAACAAAAAAAATATTAGATGAAAAAATTAATGTAACTTCCACTTGCGTAAGAGTGCCGGTAAAAAATGGACACTCTGAATCAGTTTTTATAAAAGTAAGAAATGAAGCCTCAAGATTAAGCATAATAAAGTTACTTGAAGGCAAAGAGGGCATAAAAGTAATTGATGACCCATCAAAAGAAGCTTTCCCAACTGCTCTTGAAAATGCAAATAAAACAAGTGATGTTTATGTTGGAAGAATTCGTTCAAGTAAAATAAATAATGAAGATTGGATATCCTGCTGGATTGTAGCTGATAATGTGTTTGGTAAAGGTGCTGCTTTAAATGCAGTCCAAATCTTAGAATTAATGAAAAAAGCTGATGAAAATTAAAAAGATAAGTTTTTTTCTTTTTTTTATAATTTTTTCATCACTTTTATCATCAGAAATTACCTACTTATCTTCAAAAACATTTCAAGATGAAAATGAAATACAGATAGTAATATCAATTAATTCCACAGAGGAGCTTGATAAAAGCGATATCAGTATTTTTGAGTATCAAACATCATCTTCGATAAAAGATTCACTTTTTAATTTGAGTCTAAGTAGAGAAAATATTAATGAATACAATTTAAGTTTTGAGAAACTAAAAGATACTGATAGTCCTTATGCCCTATTCACAATTGAGATTAAAGATAACAGAAAAGATTTTTTTATTTTTCTTTCGGACGATTCATATACTTCCATTCTTCAAAACGAAACTGCGGAGGTCCTTAGTCCTCAAATTATTGAGGAAGAAGAAACTTATAGCGAGCTAGTCATATTAGCTGATGAGATTACTACCGTTTGGTCTATGGCTGAATCGCTTAAATACGATGATCTAAGTATTTATCAGGTTATGTGGAGTATTTTTGAGAATAATAGAGATGCTTTCATTGACGATAATATTAATTTAATTAGAAATGATATGGATATTCTTATTCCCAAATTTCAGTCAATTAGAGAAATTGATAAGTCTTATGCAAAGTTTAGTATTAGGGAGATGATAGATACTAATACTTTTGAGACACAGCAAATGCTTACATTGGTAGCTCCAGAACCAGAAGCAATTTTTGAACAGGAAATTGAAGTTATTCAGGAGGAGAAAATCCAAAATTTTGATATTCAAAATCAAGAACAAACTGCTTTAGACCCTCAAGCTATAATTGAATCTCAAACAAGAATAATTGAAATTGAAAGAAATGGGGAAATAGAAATTTCAAATTATGAAATAAATTCCGGAGAAAATATTTTGCAACTATTAATAGTAAGTTTAGTGAGCTTAGCAGTTGGATTTTTGATAGCAATTTTCTTAATAAAAAGAAATTCAGTTACTGCTAAAAATGAATCTAAATCAGATGACGATTTATCATCGATTCCTAAAGGACTTAGCATCAAAAATGATCCTTTTATTCAACAGTTTGATTTAGCTATAACTCTATATGAAATGAAGGATTATGAAAAAGCTAAAATTTTATTAGATGAAATAATCGATAAAGCAAAAAATCAAAAACTTATTCAGCAGGCGGTTGATCTTAGATCAAAAATATAGGGGTGAAAGTTGAAACTAGCCTTTAAGATTCAATATAAAGGAACTAATTATTCTGGTTTCCAATCTCAGAAAAATGCTAACTCTATTCAAGATGAGCTTAAAAGAGCTTTCAAGAATATTTCTGTTGATAATCCACAGATGAATTACTCTGGTAGAACTGATAAAGGCGTTCATGCACTTGGTCAGGTTTTCGATCTAGTTGTAAGTCAGGATAGATCAGATATGCAATGGATCAATGGCTTAAATTCAAATCTTCCTAATGACATTTCTATAGTTGATGTAGATAGAGTTGAAGACTCATTTCACTCAAGATTTGATGCAATTGATAGAACATACTCCTATCTAATTTTTAATAGTTCATCAAGGAGTGTTTTGCTTGATGATTTTTATTATTGGGAACATTCAGAGCTTGATATAAATAAAATGAAAGAGGAGTCAAAACACCTAATTGGAAAACATGATTTCACATCATTTAGGAGTTTAAGTTGTGGATCTAATAACCCAGAAAGAAATGTAAAAAAAATAGAAATTAATAAATTTGGGGATATCATAGAAATAAAAATAACTGCAAATGCTTTTTTGCAAAATATGGTTAGAATAATTGTCGGGACTTTATTAGAAATTGGAAAATACCAAATTAAAATCTCACTAAAGGAAATACTTGAAAGCAAAAATAGGAATAATGCTGGAACAACTATAAATCCCAGAGGACTAATTTTTCTTGGCCCAAGTTATGGAAATATTACAAAGCTTAAGCCGGAAAAGAGTCCTTTAATTAGAATATGAAAATAAAAATTTGTGGAGTAACAGAAATAGGAATACTTAATTTTCTTATTGAAAATGGAGTTGATTATGTTGGTTTTATTTTTCATGAAAATAGTCCTAGGAATGTTACGCACGCATTTATAAATGAGATAAAAAATATAAATTTTCAAAAAACTAGGCCTGTCTGCGTATTTGTTAATCCCAATAAGTCATTTGTTAGCTCTTCACTGAGTCACTTTGAAAACCCAATCATTCAATTTCATGGCGATGAATCAGAAGATTTCTGTGACTCTTTTGATTGTGAGTTTTGGAAAGCATTAAGGATAAAAGATTCAAAGTCTCTCGAAGACATTAGACATTTCAAAAATGCAGAAGCAATTTTATGCGATACCTTCAAAGAAGGCGTGTATGGAGGAACTGGCAGCAGTTTTGATTGGAAAATTCTTAATTCAGATTTATTTCTTAATAAAAAGATTATTCTCTCAGGAGGATTATCTATTGAAAATCTAGAAAATGCCTTAAAAATAGATCCATGGTGTTTAGATTTTAATTCTGGTGTAGAATCCCGTCCAGGCTTAAAAGATCACTCAAAAATTGTTGAAATACTAAGCTTAATAAAGAAATGAAAGAAAATTTACCTGATAAAGATGGATTTTTCGGCGAATACGGAGGTAAGTTCGTTCCAGAAACTCTCATGTATGCTCTAAGTGAATTAGAACAGACTTATAAAACCTTAAAAGATAATAATGATTTTAATGCTGAGTTTCACAGAGATTTAGCTGAATTTGTAGGTAGACCATCTCCTTTATACTTTGCAAAAAGGCTTACCGAGCACTACAACACTGCTTCAATTTGGTTAAAAAGGGAAGATTTGAATCATACCGGTGCTCATAAAATAAATAATACAGTCGGACAAATTCTTTTAGCTAAATATATGGGAAAAAAAAGGATAATTGCTGAAACCGGTGCTGGTCAACATGGTGTTGCAACTGCAACAGTTGCAGCAAGACTTGGGTTAGATTGTCATATTTATATGGGTTCTGAGGATGTCAGAAGACAATCGCTAAATGTTTATAGGATGAAACTTCTAGGAGCTGAAGTTCATGAAGTTAATTCAGGTTCAGCTACTCTTAAGGATGCACTTAATGAGGCTTTAAGAGACTGGGTTACTAATATTGAAGATACATACTACATTATAGGGAGTGTTACAGGCCCTCATCCTTATCCGATGATTGTAAGAGATTTTAATTCTGTTGTTGGATACGAGTTAATTGAACAATCGCAGGAATCATTTGGCAGAATGCCAGATTCAATAATTGCCTGTGTTGGTGGCGGTTCAAATGCTATGGGTATTTTTTATCCCTTTATTGGTATGAATGATGTCGAACTCATAGGTGTTGAAGCGGCAGGCAAAGGAATAGAAACAGGCGAACATGCTGCTCCATTAAATGATGGAACGCCTGGAGTGCTTCATGGTGCCAAAAGCTATCTAATGCAAGATGAGAATGGCCAAGTAAAGGGAACAGCCTCAATTTCAGCAGGTTTAGATTATCCTGGAGTGGGACCTGAGCATTCGTGGCTCAAAGACATTAAAAGAGCTAAATATGTAGCAGTTTCTGATGATGAGGTCATGAAAGCTTTTCATATGGTGAATAAAATGGAAGGCATATTACCTGCTCTCGAAACAGCTCATGCATTTGCTCATCTTGATGAATTAATGCCAAAAATGAATAAAGATCAACATATCGTTATCAATGTCTCAGGAAGAGGTGATAAGGATCTAAATAGCGTCGTCGAAATAGAGGATATTAAGCTTTGAAAAGAATTGAGAGGAAGCTTGGAGAGCTTTCTGATAATAATCAAAAAGCGTTTGTAGGTTATATAGTTGCAGGAGATCCTGATTTAGAAACCTCTCTTGATCTAATGCATTTGAGTGTTGATTCTGGTGTAGACATTTTAGAAATTGGTGTTCCTTTTACGGATCCAATAGCCGAAGGCCCTACAATACAACAAGCTCATGATAGAAGCTTAGAGAATGGTACAAATCTCAAAAAAATTGTAAATCTTGTCGGCAGGTTTAGAGAAAAAGATACTGATACACCTATTATTTTAATGGGCTACATTAATAATTTTTTAACCTATAAAGATCTGATCAATAGATCGCATGAACTTGGTATTGATGGAGTCTTGGTAGTTGATATTCCCGGAGAACTTTCATTAAAAGATTATGGAATAGATAATCACAATCTAGATATTATTTCTCTTATATCACCAACAACTTCAAAAGAAAGAATAACGAATATAGCAAGTAATAGCTCAGGTTTTATTTATTACGTGACATTAAGAGGAGTTACTGGATCATCTAATCTTGATGGAGATGAGATTGAAAGAAATATTCAATATATAAAATCTGTTTCACAAACTCCAGTGATGGCAGGTTTTGGTATTAAAAACAAAGATGATGCTCAGCTCCTTTCCTCATTTTCTGATGGCATTGTTATAGGGTCTTCAATAGTTGAGCTAATTAATAAAAATTCAGAAAATAAAGACTTTCATGAAGTAAGTGATTATATTAGAGATATGAAAGATGCAATTAAATAATGAATTGGCTCACAAAATTAATTCCATCAATAGGAAAAAGGCCGTCTAAATCAAGAAGCAAGATTCCTGATGGTGTTTGGACATCTTGTCCAGCATGCGAGTCAGCGCTTTATAAGCCCGAATTGCAAAAGACTTTATATGTTTGTCCAAAATGTGATCATCATTTAAGGATTGGTGCAAGAAAAAGATTTAATATTTTCTTTGATAATGGAAGTTTTACCGAAATTGCATCAAATATAGAGACAACTGATCCCCTGAGGTTTAAAGATGTTAAAGCCTATCCTGCAAGGATTAAAGAAGCAAAAAAGAATACAGGAGAAAATGAGGCTCTTTTAGTAGGATTTGGAAAGCTTGATGGACGGCTCATTACTGCTGCAGCATTTGAATTTAAGTTTATGGGAGGCTCAATGGGCAGTGTAGTTGGAGAGAAATTTGTTCAGGGTGTTCAGCATGCAATAGAGAGTAGGACACCATTTGTTTGTTTTTCAACAAGTGGTGGTGCGAGAATGCAGGAATCAATGGTTTCTCTTATGCAAATGGCAAAAACATCTGCCGCAATTCAAAAATTAAAATCAAATAAACTACCTTATATTTCTGTAATGGTTGATCCAATATTTGGAGGAGTGTCAGCAAGTTTAGCAATGTTAGGTGATATAAACATTGCAGAACCAAAAGCTTTTGTAGGTTTTGCAGGTCGAAGAGTAATTGAACAAACTGTGAAGGTAGACTTACCAGAAGATTTTCAAAAATCAGAATTTTTACTTGAACATGGTGCAATAGATATGATTGTTCATAGATCAGAAATAAGAGGTAAGATAATTGGGATTTTAGATAAAATATCAAAATGAATATGGAAAAATTTGTTGGCTTAGTCCTTGTTATTTTGATGGGATTAATAATTTTTATTTTTGTATTATCACCACAACCAAAATATCAAGATTCAATTAGCTATCAACTGGCCCCAAATACAAGAAATCTTACTAAAAATGATTTTGAAATATATGTAGTTAGAGTGAATGTTTTTGAAAATGAAGAAAATGCACTGGCTCTCAAAAAAAATATTAATAACTATTTTCCAGCATATATTGAAGCCTTACCAGATAATAATGATTTAACTGCTGTTTATGTAGGTCCTTTTAGAACAAAGGAGGATATTGATAAAAATATAGAATTTATATATGAAATTTCACAGACTGACTCAGGTGAGGTTCTTTTATGGAAACCCTAGGTCTTAATGTTACAGATTTAGTCATATTATTTATCATTGGTTCCTCTGGAATCATTTCACTCTTTAGAGGATTTACTAAGGAATTTCTATCACTATTGCTATGGATTTTTGCTTTCTTCGTTGCAGTTGGTTATGAGGGTTATGTGACACCAAAAATTCAAGAGATTGTTGGAAATCCCGAAGCATCAAAAATCATAGCATCTGTTCTTATCTTTTTAATTTCTATAATAATTGGCGGTTTTTTGATCAATTTGATTTCAAGAATTGTCAAATGGTCAGGAATGTCTGGCTTTGATAAATTTATGGGTGTATTATTTGGAATAAGTAGAGGATTGATAGTTATTTTGGCTGTTTACTTTCTATTGCCTTCGAATTTAAAGGAATCTGAAGTTTTTACTTCTTCAAAGATATCACCTATTTTCGAGGATTTTTTACCAGTTTTAGAAAGTTACATTAAAAAGTTATTAAAAGGATCTGAAATAGAGGGTTGAATTAAAAACGAGGAATAAAGATGTGCGGAATAATAGGGATTTCTGCAGAAAACAATGTTGCTGAAGAGATTTATGAATCTCTCTTAATGTTGCAACACAGAGGACAAGATGCTGCTGGCATGGTAGTTTGTGAACCCAGCGGCAAACTAAACAGCAGAAAATCAAAGGGCTATGTGAGAGATGTTTTTCAGCAAAATCACATGAACAATCTTCAAGGCAATCTTGGCATTGGGCATGTTCGATATCCCACTGCAGGAGGAATAGGTAAGGAGTTTGCTCAACCAATGTATGTGAATACACCCTATGGTATTAGCTTGGCTCATAATGGAAATCTTACTAACTCCAAAAAATTGGCTGCTGAATTATTTCATGCTGAGCGCCGTCACATAAATACAGATTCTGATTCAGAAGTCTTGCTTAATATTTTTGCTTTGGAGCTATCCAAACAGGAAGCTGTTTTTCCAAAACCAAAAGATTTCTTTTCAGCTGTTGAGAAGACACACTTAAGAATTAATGGTGCATATGCTGTGGTAGCTTTAGTTACTGGATATGGAATTTTGGCCTTTAGAGATCCACTTGGGATCAGGCCTTTATCAATTGGTATTAGAAAAGGAAAAAATAGAAATGAATATGTTGTATCCTCTGAAACTGCACTTTTCTCATCAACTGGTTTTAAATTTTTAAGAGATGTTGAGCCTGGTGAAGCAGTTTTTATTGATAATGCAGGTAAGATCTTCAGTCAACAATGTGCAACTTCTCCCCAAAAAAGGCCATGTATTTTCGAATATGTATATCTTGCTCGACCAGATTCAACAATCGATGAAATATCAGTTTATAAATCAAGAATGAGAATGGGCCTAAAGCTTGCAGAAAAAATAAGAAGTCTTAATCTAGTTGATGATATTGACGTAGTAATACCTATTCCTGACAGCTCAACAACTGCCGCTTTGCAACTTGCAGCAGATTTAAAAAAGCCTTACAGACAGGGATTTGTAAAAAATAGATATATTGGTAGAACATTTATAATGCCTCTTCAAGAAGAAAGGAAAAAGTCAGTCAGAAGAAAGCTCAATATTCTCGATCTTGAGTTTAAAGATAAAAATGTTTTGTTAGTTGATGATTCAATTGTTAGGGGGACAACAAGTAAACAAATCATTGAAATGGTTAGAGAGGCAGGAGCAAAAAAGGTTTTATTTGCATCTGCAGCACCTCCAGTTAAATTTCAAAATCTTTATGGTATTGATATGGCTGCTACAAAAGAATTAGTTGCAAATGACAAATCAGAATCAGAAGTTGCTGAGATTATTGGAGCGGACGAATTGATTTATCAAAATCTCAATGATCTCATCAGCTCTGTGCAAGAAGGCAATCCAGAAATAAAAGAATTTGAAACTTCCATTTTTACTGGAAATTATCCTACTGAAATTGATGATGGGTATCTTGAAAACCTTGAAGAAGAGAGAAGTGATATTATCAAAATGTCGAAAACAGAAAACTAATTCTTAGGAAACTATATTTACTGCAGAAATTTCTGCTTTTTTTGCATCATTAAGATATTCAGGAAGCTGATCAAAATTTAAATATCTATATATTTCATCTGAGAGCGGATTAATTTCATTCATGAATTCAAGATATTCCTCAGGAGTTGGCAATCTTCCAAGAACGGCAGCAACTGAAGACAGTTCTGCAGAAGCAAGAAAAACATCTGCACCATCGCCAAGCCTATTTGGATAATTTCTCGTTGATGTTGAAACAACTGTAGAGTTTGCGAGAACTCTTGCTTGATTGCCCATGCAAAGAGAACAACCTGGCATCTCAGTTCTTGCTCCTGAAACGCCAAAGATATTATAAATACCTTCCTCCATAAGTTGTTGTTCATCCATTTTAGTAGGTGGCACAACCCAGAACCTTGCTTTAGTCCCATTATATTTTTTTAGAAGATGTCCCGCAGCTCTAAAGTGTCCAATATTTGTCATACATGATCCAAGAAAGACCTCATCTATTTTCGTATTTTGAACTTCAGAAAGAGGCTTAATATCATCTGGATCATTTGGACATGCTAAAAGAGGCTCTTTGATTTCATTTAAATTGATTTCAATTATTGCTGCATATTCAGCATCCTTATCTGGCTCAAGTAGTTTTGGATCCTTTATCCAATCTTCCATTGCGCAGGCTCTTCTCTCAAGCGTTTTGGAATCACCATATCCGTTAGCAATCATCCACCTCAACATAACTATGTTAGAGTTTAGGTACTCAATGATTGGCTCTTTATCTAATCTTATAGTACATCCAGATGCAGATCTTTCTGCTGAAGCATCAGAGATTTCAAAAGCCTGTTCTACTTTTAGATGAGGCAAACCTTCAACCTCCAAACATCTTCCCGAAAAAATATTTTTCTTGCCTTCTTTAGCAACTGTAAGATGTCCTTGCTGTATTGCAGCATATGGAATTGCATTAACTAAATCTCTAAGTGTAATACCAGGCTGCATTTCACCCTTAAAACGCACTAGAACGGATTCGGGCATATCTAATGGCATAACACCAAGAGTTGCTGCAAAAGCTACTAACCCTGAGCCTGCAGGGAAACTTATACCAATTGGAAACCTCGTATGACTGTCACCACCAGTTCCCACAGTATCAGGTATTAACATTCTATTTAGCCAAGAGTGAATTATTCCATCCCCAGGTTTTAAAGAAACTCCACCTCTTGTTTTAATAAATTCTGGAAGTGAATGTTGAGTATCAATATCTATTGGTTTTGGATATGCAGCAGTATGACAAAAAGATTGCATTACTAAATCTGCAGAGAATCCAAGACATGCAAGCTCTTTCAACTCATCCCTTGTCATTGGTCCCGTTGTATCTTGAGATCCAACTGTGCTCATTCTCGGTTCGCAGTAATCTCCTGGTCTTACTCCCTCAACCCCACATGCTTTACCAACCATTTTTTGTGCCAAAGTATATCCTTTTTTTGAGGTATCATTTTGATTAGGCCTCCTGAAAATATCAGTTGGTTCAAGTCCCAAAACTTCTCTGGTCTTGTCTGTTAGTTGTCTTCCGATGATGAGAGGAATTCTTCCATTTGCTCTCACCTCATCAAGAAGTACTTCAGTTTTTAATTGAAATTTACATAAAAGTTCATTAGTTTTAGCATCTGTGATTTGACCCTTGAATGGCTCAAAAATTATTTCTTGGCCCATTTCTAATTTCGAGACATCACATTCAACTGGAAAAGCTCCTGAATCTTCAAGAGTATTGTAAAAAATAGGTGCAATTTTTCCACCAAAACAAAATCCACCTTCTTTTTTATTTGGAATTGCAGGAATTTCATCTCCCATGTGCCATAAGACTGAATTAGTCGCAGATTTTCTTGATGAGCCGGTCCCAACAACATCACCAACAAAGACAACAGGATTTCCTTTTTGCTTTAATTCTTCAATAGTTTTTAAGGGATCACTAATACCGTCCCTTGGCATTTTTAACATTGATAGCGCATGGAGAGGAATATCTGGCCTTGACCAAGCATCAGGAGCAGGGGAAAGATCATCTGTATTTATTTCACCAGGAACCCTAAAAACAGTAAGCTTTATGGTTTCTGATATTTCTTCTTTGCTGGTAAACCATTCAGCATTTGCCCACGAATTAATTACTTTCTTAGCATACTCATTTGTTTTTGACAGTTCATAGATATCATTAAAGGCATCAAAAATTAACAGAGTATTACTTAATGCAATAGCTGCATCATCAGCTAATCCTTCAATTTCTAGACAGTCAATTAAGGGTTGAATATTGTAACCACCTAGCATGGTCCCCAAAATTGCTACTGCATCTTCTTTTGAAATATAAGGACTTTCTGTATTTCCTTTTGTTAAGTCTGATAGGAATCCTGCCTTGACATATGCTGCGTCATCAACTCCTGCTGGTACTCTTTCTTTTAGCAGATCAAGCAAAAGATTGTTTTCATCATGTTCTTTTTTTAATAAATTAACGACCTCAGCTGTTTGTTCAGCATTTAAGGGAAGAGGAGGAATACCTATCTCTTCTCTCTCTTTACAATGCTTTTTATAGTCCTCTAACACGCGCCTATTTTACTTCTCTTACGTTAAACTTTCCAACCAAATTACAAAAATTAAATATTATTGTATTATTAAATACATGCGTAAGAATCGTTCATCAACACCTTGCATCGGCATATGCTCAACAACCTTTGGTGATGATGTTTGCAAGGGCTGCAAAAGGTTTTCCCATGAAATAACTAATTGGGGTAAATTTTCAAGCGATGAGAGGGCGGTTGTTAATTCTCGGCTCGAGCAATTTAAGGCTACTATTCTTGAAGAAAAATTTACTATTTCCGACAGTAGCCTCTTCGAGAGTAAGATGAATGAATTTTCTATTAACTTTAATAGCTCTCTCGAACCCATTACTTGGATTTTTGATTTGCTTCGTGCCTCAAGTAACAAAGACTTAAATTTAAATGATTTTGGTGTTGAAATATCACCCGCTTTTTTAGATCTCTCACTTATAGAACTTCGGGATTTAATTAATCAAGAAATGCTTCAATTGTCAGAAGCGCATTATTATAAATTCTTTAATCGAGCTACTTAACTGTAGGCAGATCACTCCATCTAGTAGTGTATCTTGGAGATATCATATTTCTCTGTATAGGCTTAAACCTTCCTATATTTTGTGAAGCAATATAGATCTGCTTTTGATTTAGATTCAATTCATCAATTACTTGCATCAATTTTGAGTCCATCTTGTAAGCATGACTTTCATTAAATAAAGAGTTTTGTACATAACCAATATCTGAAAATGAACTTAGCATAATCCCAGCTTTCGAATATCTATAATTAGGCCTATAAATTTTGGGCAAAATTTTTCTTACGGCATATAAAAAGTCTCTTGAATCATCTGTTGGGTAAATGAATGAATAGCTCTTTATAGCCCTGTAACTTTCATTGTCATCAAAAGGACTAGTTCGAATAAATACTGATACTCTTGAACTTTTCTGTTTTTCGGATCTTAATTTTTCAGCTGCTCTCACCACGTAATCATTAACAACAGTATTTAGGACTTCTAAATTAGTAATCTTTTTTGCAAAACTCCTACTGACCACAATTTGTTTTTTAGTCGGAGAAATATCTTCAATGTCTAAACATTTTTCACCATTAAGCTCTCTAACTGTTCGCTCTAAAACAATACTAAATCTTTTTCTTATATCCTGAGGCGGAGCATATGATAGTTGCAATGCATTTCTAATACCTGCCATTGACAGCTTTTTATTTAATCTTCTGCCAACTCCCCATATCTCACCAACTGGAGTGCTTTCAAGGGCTTCACTTATATCCCTCTGATTATCCAACACCAAAACTCTCGATTGAATATTTCTCTTTTTTATTTGGTAGCTAGCAATCTTAGCTAGCGTTTTAGTAGACCCTATACCTATTCGTACAGGTATTCCTGTCCATCTTCCTACAGTATTTTTTAGATGTAAGCCAAAGTCGAAACAGCCTATATTTTTTTCGGTACCTGAG
>MDTE01201963.1_pt1 | contig 12206 bp, 17 predicted proteins | sample 811231 | NCBI WGS metagenome assembly MDTE01 (sample SAMN05326651, study PRJNA326480) | marine metagenome | isolation source: seawater | place: Indian Ocean: Red Sea | collected 2010
CTCCGAGTGCGACTGCACAGAGTGCGGAAAAAAGATTGCACGCGGACAGAACGTCTGCTATGACAGCAACGACTACAGATTTGTAAAACACGAAAACTGTTCCGAGTTTTCTGCAGGACAACTCTCCAGGGAAAAAATTATCCTTCCATGGACATGTCCCCACTGTAGCCAGGTGAAGGCAAGTTCAAAATCGGAACTGATTAAATATTTTGGCCTGAGAAAAATGTCGGACGGAACCGTGAGAAATCAGTCATGGTGTAGGGAGTGCAGATGAACCAAGAGGAACGAGAGCAGGAAGCCGAAAGAATCAGACAAAAGATTCTCAGCTTGGGAAACTCCGAGGACGAGATAGTTTCTCCCGAGGAGCATGATTTTCCAATGTCAAAGTATCTGGGATATGCAGGATTTGACGGAGACTTCAGTCACTGCAGGGGGTCTTCGTAAAGATGCTTGCATGCAAGAGACACGTATGGGATACTCCTGGATTGGTAAGCATTGCAGAAAATCCGTCTGCAGGCTCGAGCCTTGCGGCAAAGATTGACCCGAAGAACAGCTTCATGTATGCCACATCCCAGTCGAGGGATGACATTCGGGAGCTGGGAATGGACTTTAACAACGTAATCTCACTTGCAGAAAAGTCGGTTGGAGGCAAGATTCACTATATTGAAATCTCGCCGGAAATCAAAGAGAACACAAAATTTCTTGTGGAGAAATATCCTGGATTGAACCTTGATCACACGTTTGCATATGCCCACACTACAAAGTCAATACTTCTCACATTTGACGCCCAGAAAAGAAAGTCATGCGAGACGATAGGCTGCAAGCATTTCTGGAGTGACGCTGATTAAAATGGATTTCATTACCGTACTCAAAAACAAACTAAAAGTTCTAACTAAAGTATTCACTCGTTCATCAAAATCCAAGATCGATATCAAGTCTGCTAGATATGAAGCACGCAAATTAATGCAGACTAAATCTCCGAAAGTAGTACAGGCAAAATCAATCGAAATTACACCAAAAATACAACTAGTAAAAAAGATCTCACTTGGTCAAAGCAAAACCATACTCGTAGAATCTGCACCAGAAATCATAGTACTAAATCAAAACAATATTTCCAATTTTGAGCCTGGATACGTACTTGATACAAACATCCTGATGCATTTTGAGGATTACCCTGAACTTTTGAAAAATGGAACAAAACTTGTAAACAAATTATCCAACAAACCAATCTATATTCTATCTGCAACAAAAAAAGAATTCTTAAATAAAAAATGTCCCGCAGATGATTTTGAATTAATCAGAGATACAACTTTCACCGGCAAAAAAAGAAACTTTGAAAATATTCTGAAACAGCTACCGACTGCATTTGGTACTGATATTTGTTATGTAAATATTGAAAAATGTGCTGATGTAAACAAACAGGCAAGAAAATTTTTGCCTGATCTTGAATCTTGGGGATTGCACATGGCAGACAGTCAGTTTCTTTCATTTTCACACTTGACACATTCAACTTTGATTACTTGTGATAAGGATTTGATAAGATCCTGCAATATAGCTAAATGCCGTGTAATTGAATTTAGAAGTTTTACCGAGAAAATTTTACAACCTTCTCCAATAACAGTTCGTGAAAGGAAAACACGCCTACTTCGCAAAAAACGACCTTCTATTTTCAATTCAAAAGATGGAAGAAATTCAAAAAACAAGAATCGAGGTGTTTGGTATTGACTTATCGAAATTCAATGCAAATTATGTCAGCAGTACTTGAAAATGTAGATTATGCGGGAACAGAAGGACTGGGAGTCACTCAGATAATCAGAAAATCAAATCTCTCTCATGTTAGATTACAAAATTTAATTCAAAATTTGACGGGTTCAGGATTACTAAATAAAATTGAATTTGACAAAAAATGTACTTTTGTAATTACCGAAAAAGGAAGATTGTTCTTAGAGGAATACAAAAAGTTCAGCGAGTTCGCGGGAAGCTTCGGCTTGGAGATCTGAATTGGGCTTTTTTAACATCTTTAAAAAATCAAAGAGGCAGCAGATTCGCGACAATGCAGACCAGGGTAGAGAAGGAGAGGCCCAAGTAAGAACAAAGTATGAAATGAACGGTTACGACGTAAAGAGAACAGGACGCGGTTCCGACTACCGAGTAACAAAACGAAACTGGCTTACCGGAAAAAAAGTTACAAAATATGTCGAGGTAAAGACTGGAAATGCAAAACTCTCGCCACTGCAAAAAAAGAAAAGAAAACAGTACGGAGGAAGTTACAAGGTAGAGCGCGTTGACACAAATCCTTTTGCAAGCTTGCTTGGAAGTAGTTCACAGAAGAAAATAAGGACGAAAAAAACAAGGAAGAGAAAGTCATCCTCGAGAAGTACAACCTCCGTGCATGATACATTTTTTGGCTCGCCAAAAAAAAGATCATCTAGAAGAAAATCAACAAGTTCAAACTCATGGGGCTTTGGCAGCGATGCCGGCTCGTTCTGGTGATGTAACATGTTTAACTTTTCAAAAAAACCAAAAAGACGCGTACGCGCAATGTATCGCCACGGCGACCTGCTTATTACACGAATCAATGCAGTTCCTCATAGCGCAATCAGCATACCAGGAAAGGTGATTGCAAAGGGAGAGGTAACCGGCCACAAGCACAGGCTGGTCGGACAGGCTACTGTACGCGTTCTTGAAGGAAGCGAAAACGGAACTAAGGATACGATTATGAAACGTGTAAAGAACGGCTCGATTAACATATTTCCCGAACTTTACTTTAGCGCATCTGAAGATGTTAAGCTGGTTCACCAGGAGCACAAGACGCTAGAACTCCCAAGCGGCTCGTACAAGGTGACAAAGGAACGTGAGTTCAATCCCTTTGAAGACTTGGAAACAGGAGTGCTTGACTGACATGTTTTGTGTAAAATGTGGAAAGCAAATTGATGATGCGCATGATTTTTGTCCTAAATGTGGCAGCAAAAAAGCGACTAGTCAAAACAATGTCTTACCGGCCAAATCAAAATCCTTTGGTTCGGTAGCAATTATCGGTATTGGTTTTGTCTTGGGTTTTCTTACAATAGTAATAGTTGTTGGTGCAATGGGTGGCGGTTCATCTAATACTGAGTATGTGTATATTGAACCAGAGCCATACTATCAAGATCCATACTATGATGACTACTATTACGAGGAGCCATACTATGATGACTACTATTACTATGATGGAGGATACTGAATGAAATTTCTATTCTTCTCTCTTGTTGTTATCTTCTCTTTTGCAATGTTATCGATGGGAATTATGCAAAACGCAGAAGCACGCGGGGCAGACGAGCCATGTTCGTATCTCAAACCACACGAATGGACACGCGATGCATCGGGCAACTGCGTCAGAGCATCGTCGGCTCCTGTAACTGCAAGTCCTGCGGTGACCGACCGTTCCGTACACGAGCCATGCTCTTACCTTAATCCTACAAAATATGTCAGAGACTCTGCAGGAATATGCCATGAGGTAGTGGCAAGCGCTCCCGCACCGCAAGCAGCCAATGCAGCAACTCCCGGAACATATGCAGCACCGCAATATCAAAGCAGCACAGGATTCACATCAACAGGAAACTCTGGTGTAGCATCAACAGGAGACTCGGGAATAGTCTCGACACTTTTGATGATGCTTGGTCCTGCGGCAATCGGCATTGTCTTGTCAAAAAAACTCAAGGGCAGAAAAAGAACTGTTCGAAATGAAAGGTCTGTTACACAGTCACTTTCTGACGAGCTTCCAGGATGGGGCTGGAGGGAGGTGCGCGATTTTCAAAACAGATTCCAAAGCATGCGCGACGAGGATCCAGACCAGATACTTGTAGAGGCAGGCGCTACTCTGAAAGATTTTTCAAAAAGGGGAAACGAGCTTTATGAAACCAGACGAATCATCCGCAACAGAACGCTGAAGATTCTGAAATATGTCGACCCGTCGACTGGAAGAACTTACATCTCGTTTGTTCCAGACCACATCAACGATGCAGACGCGGCGATGGCCTGGAAGTTCAGCATCACAAAGCAGCAGTACAGGGACTTGGTGGATCAGGGATGATGTCACAAAAAAAAATATACCGCATTTGTCCCATGTGTAAGAAACAAGGTTTTGAACCCGCATTGAAACTGGAAGAAGGAGAAAAGATAGGTCAAGTAAAATGTGTATGTAGCAACCCATTCAAAAAATGTATCCTGCATCTAAAAGAAAAACAGGAAAAAGATTACAAATATTGGAAAACAGTTGCAGATAGAGACAACAAATACCTATCAGACACTTTCAAAAACACGGTTTCTGTCCCTAGTTCTTCACTTCCGATGAATCATCATCGGTGCAAAAACTGCGAGATGGTGTTTCGTACGTATACAGTTGATGAACTAATTAGACTTGAATTCTTCTGGTGTGTGGATTGTAAATCTAAATGCAGGACGAGTATTTGCACATCTGAATCACGTATAAAAAAAATATGTCAATCTTGTTTGGAAAAACGGGTTAGAGATAAAATCTCATCATCAATGGATAGATTGATAGAAAATATTCCAAAGTATGTCTATTTTCTTACGCACACTGATAACCTTGTCCACATACTTCGAGATGGAATTCTTGCACCAAACCAGAGACCGTCAAGCTACAAAAAAATTTCCAATCCCGAAATTGTTCGCCGGAGAGACACGCAAATTTATCTTCCAAACGGAGAGCCACTAAATTGTTATGCACACTCATATTTCCGACCTAATAACGCAATGTTGTTTAATGTTTTAACTGAGCAAAATTTCAAGTTAGACCAAATTGCAATAATTGAAATAAAACTTGACATCTCTGTGAATGAGTATATTTTTACTTCCAAAAACGCAGCTGTGTGCAACCGTGATGATTTTTGCTTTCCAACTGCAGATGATCCTAAAACATGGCGTTCTCTGACCTATCCTAAAACTAGAGAAATTTTAGAAACAATACACAACATGCTTCGAGAGAAACGATGGGCTGGAAACAAAAAGCTTAAGCAGGAATTCATGGCAGAATGTCTTATCAAAAACAAATTCTCACCAGACATGTTTGAATCAGTTATAGTATACGATGACGCAGAAAAGCGGAGAGTAAAAAAAATGCTGAATAATAACTGGATGAAATTTGACGGAACTCATTTTGCAAGAAAGCATGAAGATGATTGGTGGAAAGAAATTATTACGATAAAAACTAACCAGGAAACTAAAGACATCAACAACAATTACGAGGGATTTTTCTTTGGAGGAAAAGTTGGCAAATAAGAAGAAAATACAAATTACCGCAGGTAACATATTTCTCTCAAAACTTCAGACGATAACGGTAACTGTAAACTGTTACGGCATAATGGGAAAGGGAATAGCCCTCCAGGCAAAGAATCTCTTTCCCGAAATGTTTGATTTCTATAGTGATATGTGTGAGAAAAAGAAGATGCAGATTGGCAAACCGTTAATCTACAATAAAAACGTCAACTCGCTGATGAGTTCCGATAAAAAATTCAAATCAATACTTCTCTTTCCAACAAAAATTCACTGGAAGATGAAAAGCGAATTACCTCAAATAGAAAAGGGACTTCAGTGGCTGGAAAAAAACTTTGAAAAATGTGGCATCGAGTCTATTGCAATGCCGGCATTGGGATGCTCAAATGGGGGTCTTGACTGGAAAGACGTTGGACCTATAATTTACAGACATGTTTACAACATGGGCATACCTGCAGAAATTTACCTTCCTTCACAGAAAATTCCTACAGAATGGTTAACAGAAGAATTTCTTCTGGATGGGCCAAAAAAAATTACCGATTATTAGAGGAGAAAGAAAACTGACATGAGCTTTAAAAAAAGAAGATGGGATGAAGATGAAAAGATGCTTGATCTTGGAATAGTGCCGCCAGAAGGTGGAGGTACGCCTGATTCAAACGGCTCTTCGGGAAAAGACGATGATGAAATACGATGCAAGTACTGCGGCTCTGCGTCCTGGACGGACATCTCAGATTCGGAACGTGATGCGTACTGGTGCGGAAACTGCGGTGCAAAGTTCAACGTCGAGGCTGCTTCAAAAGAGATAGAAGATGAGATAGAGCATGTCAAGCTGCAAAAAGTGAAAGATGAGCTATGGGGTACAAAATGGAGAAAGATTGTCACGGTCGGCTCATTTTTCTTTTTAGGACTACTCGTACTGAGAATCGTAAGCTTTGCATTTCGTGCCTACTCGTCGTAATCCATGTCCAAAATAATTCATTAAAACTTAATTTTTAGTATTTACATAATAATATGTGAAAATTTTACTGGTTTCAATATTGGCAATAATGACAATTGGAACAATTTTTTCTGTTTCTATATCCGCCCAGCAAGATTATGACATTCCGGATTGGGTAAAAAATACAGCTGGATGGTGGGCAGATGATCAAATTGATGATGCATCATTTGTTAACGGAATAAAATTTTTGATAGAAAATGATGTAATGGAGATAGAGACTACCGATTCTACAATTTTTTCTGAATATCCAGACAATGGGGATTTCTATCTTACATACGAACCAAATCCAAATTCTCTTTATGAAGAAGAATATACAGCTATGGCATGGCTCAAATATCAAGAATTGTTGGAATATGAAATAGAATTTCTTAATGAAAATTTTCGTTTACCTTATGATGTTGAAATTATAGCTATGGAGTGTAATGAACCTAATGCATTTTATGATCATGAGACAAAACAAGTCATAATTTGTTACGAGTTTGTTGATGATGTTCAAGAGACATACACTACTTTCCATTATGATGTATGGGGTGGAACAGATGAGAGTTTTGATGTTGATGTTTATAATAATTATACTTATGATGTTGTTGACTTTGTTTTTTGGCATGAAATGGGACATGCGTTTATTGACATTTATGAACTGCCAGTTACAGGATTGGAAGAAAATGTTGCAGATCAATTTGCAGCATTGATGTTATCTTTTACCTATGATGAAGAAACTGGAGATTATGCGGTGGGACAAGACATGTTGTACAATGTTGGTACTTGGTTTGCTATTGAAGATCAATATTGGAATGAGATACATCCTGAAGAAACTGGAGAGACCATTACTCCTCAATATTGGGGTACACATGGACTAGATGCGCAAAGATTTTACAATATATCGTGTTATGCATATGGTTCAGATCCTCAATACAATCAAGATTTGATTGCAGACGGTTGGCTTCCTGAAGAAAGAGCTGCCAATTGTGAATGGGAATATTGGCAAATAGAATATAGTTTTGCATATCTCTTAGAACCTTTTGACTATGGATTTTTTGATTATTATTTTGAGGAATAATCATGAATAATAATTTTCAAGAACTCAATAGTGAAGAAAGTCTTGAAATTATGGATGAACAAGTTTGTATGATTGTAATGAATAATGATCAAGTTTTTGCAGGATATTACAGATCTGAATTTAAGCCTGCAATGGAAATGGACATTGGTTCACCGCCTGAAAAATTATTTGAAAATATCAATTTAAACAATTGTCATAAATCTGCCGATAACGGAAAGACGTGGGTTAAAGCTGGGGGCAATTTTACACTTCAAAGTCCCGGTGAATCACTTGGAGATGGAATTCTAGTTGGTGGGACTTCAGGCATGTCATTTTGTGAATTAAATCGTGATTATGTAAAAGCAATTTACACGCCAAAAAAAGAATCAAAAATTGAAGAATGTATGAGATTATGGGGTGAGATATAATGTCATTTCGAGTAAAAGATGTTTTAATTGTTAATGCGACAGTTATAATCGGCCTACTAATTTTGCTTACTTTTCAATCAATCAGCTCGTCCTTTATTGAAACTGAAGTTTCAGCATTCAATAAAAAATGGAGGGATGCAATGGATACAATGTTTGTTACAGATGGTTTTCTTTTGGAATGTAAATGGTTGATGGATGATAGAAGTGAATATGAGAAAAACTTTATCGATTATCATTCAATTGAAAATGAAGATGGAACCATAACTAGAGTTATTGACAGTTTCACTGTAGAAATGGAGACAGAGATGAAAGAGAAATGTACGGAATATGCTGTCAAAAGTATTGAAGATTATTGGAATTTGGTAGAAATTGAAGAAAGTGGTTTTAATATGAATTATTTATCACAGTATGATGAAGATGGAAATGAATTAACTGCTTTTGAAGGATATTATTATGATGAAACATTATTTCATACAACAAGTGAAAGTAGTTACTTTACCAAAATTGTTACAGGACCATTATACGTCAACGTTGCTAACGTGTTGATGATCATTCCTTTTACTGTTTCAGCAATAATTGCGTCATTTAATGCATTTAGAAGAAATGAAGAGGTTAACAAAGCATCACGAATTTCCGTTATTTCAATGGGAATAGGTTTTGTAGCAATGCTTGGAGGCTTTGTTTCCATAATATTTGCAATACGTGAAGTATATGAGCCATTCATTTTGTAAATTTTAAAGAACGGTATGCACGGTATGATCACTGTTCTTTTATCCCAATAACACGCTCATATCTTGTTGGCAGAGATTACATTTCACGGGGGAGTGCATGACATTGGCGGAAACAAGTTTCTCGTAGAGGACAGGGGAACAAAAATCCTGATGGATTTTGGCATGAGTTTTCGGGACGAGGGCAAGTTTTTCTCACAGTTCATGAACGCAAGAACGTCAAACAGCCTGAAAGACCTTTTTGATCTGGGAATACTGCCGAATATTCCGGGAATGTATCGCAGGGACTATACGCGCCACATGGACTTGGGCGGGGACGAAGAGACTGCAATCGATGCCGTACTCTTAACACATGCGCATGTTGATCACTGCAAGTACATTTCATATCTAAGGCCGGAAATTCCGGTATACTGCTCTGAGGCATCAAAGCTTATCATGCAGAACTATGACGATACGGGAACAGACCAGTACCTTACGCTAAAAGAAAGATTCCAGGTTTATACAAACAGGGACGGGGGCATCAGCAAGAAGAAGGGAGAGGACGTGCAGATTCCCAGAAACATTCAGGTGTTTGAGGAGGGAAAAAAGTTCTCGATTGATTCAGTAGACGTTGAGCCGATGCCGGTTGATCATTCCATTCCGGGCGTCAATGCGTTCATTCTGCATACGTCATCCGGCTCCATTGCAAATACTGGAGACTTGAGATTTCATGGAAGGCGTGCAAATGACACAGAAAAGTTTGTTGAAAGATGCGGAGAATCTGAATTGGATTTAATCTTATGCGAGGGAACACGTGTGCAAAAGGCCGATTCCAAGACGGAGTTTGACGTGGAGCAAGGCTCCACCAAAATAATTAATAATACAGAACAGCTGGTAATCTGCGGTTATCCTATAAGGGATTTGGATAGATTAATGTCATTTTATCTTGCTGCGAAAAATACAAACCGCTTTCTGGTAATTGATCTAAAGCAGGCGTATCTGCTAAAGCTATTTGCAGGATCTGCAAACTTTAGCAATTTGTATCCAAAGCCTGATGATACGCATATCAAAATTTTCCTTTCGCGTGGAACGTGGAGTTTGATTGACAAGGATTTGTCAAAGTTTTCTGAAAAGCTCTTCAGAGCTGACTATAAGAAATGGGAGCAGGAGTTTCTTGATTATCCGAATGCAATTGATTACAGATATGTTGCAGCAAACCAAAAAGATTTGATATTTTACTGCAGTGACTTTAATTTGCAAAATCTCATAGACATCAAGCCAAGTCCTGGCTCCACGTACATCCGCTCGTTAACAGAGCCGTTTGACTTTGAGATGGAGCTAAAAGAGGAGCAGATTAAGAACTGGTTTGAGCATTTTGGTATTATAAGCAGGGAGCGCGACTGGCATCAGATTCATGTCTCGGGACATGGAGACAGTACGCAGATAATGCGCGTAATTGACGGCGCGCAGGCAAAAAAGCTGATACCTATCCACACACAACATGATGAATATCATAAGAGAATGCATCCAAATGTTGAGACGGTAAGCAAGCATGGCACGTATAGTCTGTAAGTAATTGAAAAATGTTTTAGAACCGAGAAAAATAATGATGGTATGGAGTTAACGTTTATCGATCTTTTTGGTGCGCCAGGCGGTATGAGTAAGGGCTTCCAGATGGCTGGATTCAAACCATTGGGAATGCTTGACATCTTTGAGGATGGAGTTAACACGTACAGGAAAAACTTTCCAAAAGTATCAGAAAAAAATGCAGTTCTTGCAGACGCATCGATGCCAAACATCATAAAACATTTTGAAAAAGAAACTGGTTTGAAACCTAGTGACATTGATGTAATAGTAGGTGGTCCACCATGTCAAGGCTTTAGTACGATTGGTCGGGTTAAGATAGGCTCTCTTGTAAAAACAGGAAAACGTGAAGGTACAAATTCAGATCCACGATTCATTGACGATCCTCGAAATAATTTGTACAAGTCTTTTGTAAAATTTGTCAGACATTTCAAGCCAAAGGCAGTAGTGATGGAAAATGTTCCCGGAATGATGAGTTACAAGGATGGTGATATTGCATCTCAGATTAAAAGTGATCTAGTAAAATGTGGATACAAAAATACAGATTATAATGTAATTAATGCTGAAAATTTTGGTGTACCGCAGAAGAGAAAGAGAATAATTTTTCTTGGAACACGCAGTGGAAAAAAAATCAGCTTTCCGGTCCCTACGCATCTGGAATCTGATAAGAATCAACAGACAATTGATTCTGTAAAATCTCCTGTGACTGTAGGTGATGCGTTTGGAGACCTCCCAAAACTTCGATTACCAGAACGTGGGATAAAAGTTCAAGACAATCCGATGGAATACACATCAAAACCAAAAAATGAGTTTCAGAAAGTTATGAGAGCGAACTCTAACATGTTACATAATCATATAACAAGATGGCACCGAAAAAATGACATAACAATTTTCAAAACAATGAAGCAGGGAATGAAATGGAAAGACTTGTCTGACAAACATCGTAAGCTCATTGGATATGATGATAGTTCATTTAATGATAAGTGGAAAAGACTTGTCTTAGACGAACCATCTTGGACAGTAGTTGCACACTTGCAAAAGGATGGTTACATGTACATTCATCCTAAAGAAAATAGAACAGTTTCTGTAAGAGAGGCTGCAAGGCTACAGAGTTTTCCTGATAATTTTATTTTTACTGGTTCTAGAGGAAGTCAATTCAAACAAATCGGTAATGCAGTCCCACCACTTTTTGCAAAAGCAATTGCTGAGAATATAAAAAAAATCATTTCTTGAAGAAAGCAATCAGCATATTTAAGAAGAATTAGAAAAATCACTGATCCTGTTGACTAAGACACGCTTCCAGTTCTATCCCGCTAACAAAAAAATTCCGGAGCATCTGGAGTCGCTGATTGGCGCTTTTGAAAAAAACCAAGAAAAAATCAGTTCGCAAAACCATACTATGAACAGCAATAGCGTCCTAGAGATACTGCGAAGTGATCTGGAGTCTGCAGAATTTCTGATAGAAAAGGGCAAAAAATTTAACGAGAAAATCAGAATTCCTGTTTTATTTGGTGAGAACGGCAAGATAATCAAATCATTTGATGTGGATGGCTTTCATGAAGAAACGGGAACTGTGCTGGAAGTTGAAGCAGGAAGAGCAGTAGATAATAATCAATTCCTGAAGGATTTTTTTGAATCATGCATCATGAAGAATGTGAACTATTGTGTCATCGCAGTGCGTGACGTGTACAGAAAACAAAAAGACTTTGAAAAAGTCAAGGATTTTTTTGATTCTATGTATGCAAGCGGAAGGTTGGATGTTCCTTTGAATGGATTATTGATTATTGGATATTGACCGAATACATCTAGTACAAAAGTATCTACGCCATACTCGAGAAACAATCAGTTTTAATCAATGCAACTTACTTTATAATTACTTGATTAGGATTAGCAGGGACGGAAACGTTGCTTTGATTTCTGCAGCGGTGACCGACTTTACAGACTCGATGGGATATTGCGAATACAAAGTTCCATTATCTATCAAGGGAGTGAAAGCAAAACCATCTCAATCATTAATGATGGGGAGCGCTGCACATGATGCCGAAGAAAAATATGAAGAAGAGCATGTAGATTTTGAACCAGTTACAATTCAGGAAATCAAAGATGAAAAAAAAGACATAGAGTTTGCAAGAGAAGATGTTCACACCACTCTTACAATTCCGTTTAGTTTCTCAAAA
>MDTE01160671.1_pt1 | contig 12205 bp, 15 predicted proteins | sample 811231 | NCBI WGS metagenome assembly MDTE01 (sample SAMN05326651, study PRJNA326480) | marine metagenome | isolation source: seawater | place: Indian Ocean: Red Sea | collected 2010
GACTGACCTACACTCAAACAGAAACCAGTTACCTGCACTACAGGTCTTCAGTGGGCGCGCTACGTGTACAACGCCCGCATCAAGAAGAATCTCGCCAAGGTCGTTGTGCTCTTGTTTGACTCTGCACCGAGGTCGGTCTTCTCTTTTTTCCGTGTAATCTGAATCAATATGCTGACTTTGACACAACAACAGAGTCCCCGAGGTCAAGGATTTGTGCCATTTGAGTCGCAGTTCGACCAAGAGAAAGCGAGGCTTCATCCCTCTCCCCAAGACAACGACATTTTCCGACGACAAGGAGCTACCCGAGTGGGCGAGGTGTGTGTGTGTGTGTGTGTGTGTGTGTGCGAACCGTGACTGATCGACTCGACTGTGCAGGGTGACGGGCAGCAAGCACCTCCTCCCAAAGGTGTGGGAATTCCTCATCGCGAGTCTCAAGAGAATCATGAGGAACGATCCTGATTTACAGAAGACGGTGTACTTTGACACCCCGCTCTGTACCCAGTTGTGCAAAGAAGTCCCGGATGTCAACGGAAAAATACAGCTCGTGGGTGTTTCCTGTCATTTTTACTGGTTTGCGGAACATAACCTAACATTTATGACGGCAGGCGTGGTCTCCCAAGGCTCCCGAACACCTCCCGACACCTCCAGCGCACCTGTACGGCGAGGGGGATATGAAAACGTATAGCTGGGCCAAGGTATTTTTGCTGTTGTATTTGCTTTTTTGTGATAGGTTTGCTGATTTTCCATCTTAAGCACATGCTCGATAAGTTCAAGCACAAGAAAATCCTCGTACTCAGCACGGACCTTGATAATGTACGTCTTTCTTTGATATATTCAAGACGAAAAATATACAGACTGACTTTTTTGCAGATCCCCATCTTCGCGCGTCCTCAGTTTATGGGTGTGTACATGATGGGAAACACGGTCGGCATCAGGGTGAGTCTTTGAGTTTTGGATTTAAAGTATTGTCGCAAAAAATCTCACTAAAACTTAAAAAAAAGAATGGTACAGTTGTACCCAAGAAGCCCGGTGCTGCTACCGCCTACGAGGTCATTCACTTGGGCAAAATTTCAAGTGATATTGGCAAGAACTGGAACTTTTTTGTCTCCCTCCTAACACTCACCAAGACCGATTTCAACGAAAATATTCACGGGCTCACGTCAGTGCTTTTTTGTGCTCTAGAAAATTTGCAGGCGAAATCTAACCCACACATACAGGACCGAACGCATCCTCAAGACTTTTTTCTATTTTTCCAAGCAAACCTCAAAGGAGCTCGACGGCGACCGTATCATCCAGGACCCGGCGTACTACATGAAATTCGTGGCCATGTGCAACAGTGCGTCTACTTTTTGATTTGATTTTATAGTATAATGAGTATGAGTGCTAATCACCAAAACTACAGGCAAGCTGTGCAACGCTCGCGCTGCCAAGCTCAGGACCGTTAACCGCGCAAAAGTGATCAGCTTTCTGGCTAGGAGTGCATGGATTCGCGGTGCGTGCTGCCTTTTTTATTAGATTGAATTATATGTAATCTGACAGTTTGTACTATTTTATAGATTATTGGTCGGGGAAGGAGATGCACAAGGGCGGACCAGACTGCACCAAGGTGAGTTGGATATTTTGTCTGCTTTTACTTTTTTTGGGTGCTAATGCGATACAAAAGTCCGATGGTTGGACCATTCCCAAGGCAAGCGAGAGCAAGAGTCTCGCGGAATACTCTGGGCGTGTGCGACTTGTTCCCAAGTAATCTGGTACTATTTATATTTTTAATTAAAACACTAAACTTTGGGTTTTAGATGCATCATAGACTGGATTTTTAAATACCATAGCTTGAGGATCAGAAACGCTTTCATTTGCACCCGAGAACAGCTTAACCTGGTGCTGGATGTCCCACAGGTAGCTCACACCAGCAAGAAAGAGCGACACTGCCGATATCACGAGAAAAATAAAGCCGACCAGGAGGTTTTGTTCCTCTGCTTTCTCGTACACATTGTCGTCTTGCTCTGTGCAAAAGGGCTTGCAATACAACATTAGTTTTGGGGTTTAGAAATAAAAGCATTGGCTTGCTTACTTCTTTAAAACTCTGAGACCACATCACAGACGCCGCTGTCGCGAGGGAGCACGCTACCATAAGGGCAAATCCGATCCACCTGTCCCACATATCTGACCTCTCTTTGTTATTGACGAACCACGAGAAACAGAACATTAAGAAGCAAATGATCGTAGCTGACAGGACGAGCCCCAATATGGTTTTGTGATCGTCGCAGCACCCGTGAAAATCGCTGTTGTCATTGCAGACCTTTTTTGAAGCATTAAAAAATAAGATCGATGCAAAAGAACAAAACTAAAGGGCAAAAACTCACGCTGTGTGGGTCCGAGGTGTCGAGATGGGCGCTCTCTCTTGACTCGCCTCTTAAAGGTAGCTCGATCGTTTGGGTGAAGACAGTGTTATGGATTATGACGGCCTCCGAGACGTTTGTTTCTGGGAGCTTGTGAAAGTACTTGACGCTCTGCCATTCTGTTTGGGTTGTAAAAATAAAGTCTCGAGTCAGCGTGCGATTCAATCACAAGGCGTGTAAAAGAGAACAAACAGCACCTATGCCGGGTATCAGTGAAGAGATGAGGAGACTAAGCGGTGTGGTGATAATGGTTCTCCTGATGTAGCGGATGTGTTTTTCTTCAATCATCGTGTTTAATTTAAATTTTATTTATTAATTTATATCATCGTGTCTAATTCAGATCCGATCGCAGCCTTTTATACATGATGTCGGACTCTGTTTTTTGTATCAAGCAAAAAGTATAAGTAAAACATATCAAATTGCTGTAAGTAAAACTCAAGAAACACACCTTTGTATTCTTCTTCGTACTCCCGCTTCAAAGACTTGAGATGTTTTTTATGTTCATGGCTCAATTCATTTTTTCTCAGTTCTGCTTCTACCTCTTCCATTTTCATCTTTTGGGTTTAGATAAAAGTGACTGAGCGTGAGATATTATGTCGTACAAAGTACAGGTGCATGAGACGGAGCATTGACCCTTTTATTGAGCATTTGGAGCCCCATTTGATTACAGTGCTTTCGCTTGATCTTTTCCAGTTTGAGGCGGGCTTGCTTCTTCTCTTTCTCGAGTTGTTTGATTTCCTTTTGTGCGGCTGCGCTGATGCGATCGGCTGTCATAGGGTTGTTGAATATCTGGCCGTAGTTGTCGACAACAATCTGAAATTGAAGAAATAAGCACGGGTCTAAAAAAATTCAAGGAAAAAATCACAGAAAGGAACATTGCTTCTTTCATAATCTCATATTAACACAATTTTCACACTTTGTATACACGATACGATAGATAACGTGATCTCCAAATTTAGACACAAGCACAAACACTCACGTTTATAAGGGATTTCTTCGTGTTAAATTTGTTGTGTATGTTCACTTCCTCCCTATCGAAAAGAGAGCCCCTGATTTGGCGGTAGAGGTCCCCTATCTCGTTCGATGTGTTACACACGTCGAGGGTGGGTGTCTCTTTGTACTCTCTCAGCGAAAAATCATTTTGCAACTGGTAACTTTTTGTGTTGAAGAGTCAGTAAAGTGCACTACAATCAACAGTTAAAAACGACAAAATTTACTCTTTCGTGGTTCTGAGTCTCTGAAAAACAACATCGAGCCTTCGCTTCAGGTTGTCCCCAGGCGCAAAGATGTCGCTTGTGTCCACATCTGAGCAATTGGGGATGTGGCTGTACACAATAGAGCTCGCACTTGTAGTATAAAAAAATATAAGCACGCAAACAGTCAAGTCAAGAGCAGGGAGCGTAAAAGATCTCACCCAACCAAGCTTGCATCTGCGACCTCGGGGTGCTTGAAAAAGTGCTTTAAAAGGCGCATATCTTTGTCAATGTTTTTAAAATTTTCAACTTCAATGTCGCGCCTATTTGTGTATCGAGCCTCTTTTGTCATCTCTCGCAGCTTTTTTTTGAGCATGTACGCCTTGTGGATGTGGTCTGGTTGCGCGACATAAGTTTTTTGTCCAAACCAAGCGCACAACACAACACAAACTCACCTTGGCATTGTTTTAGCATCGCCGGAGATTTGGTCCAAACCACTCTGAGAAACGCGGTGTCGACGCCCTTGAATAAAAGGCGACGAATCTCCAGGTCCTCGCTGTACGGTTTTCCGAGAACATTGCACACTGTATGTGTTTTTAGAAAATGAAGAACAGCATAAAGCAAAATAGCACTACAAAACGCACGCACCTTTCTCGTAGAAATAGCTGCCCTTTTTGAAGTACTCGGGCTCGTCGAAGTATCCAAGTGCAAACATATCTTCCATCTAAAAACAAAAGAAACAATTAAAATCAAGACATTCAACCTCTTTTTTGAGTATCATGCACTCACCTTGCTCGTGTCAGAGTCAGGAAAATATTTCTGTTTGGTTCAAATTCGTGAGTTTTTTATGCTCGCGATAAGAATAAAAATAAAAAAATAACATACCTTGAGCACAAACTTAGACATGATGGTATAAAAAGAAAAAGGAGCAGGCCAGTTGATAAAACTCCAAAGGCACTGTAAGAGATTTTCCTCCGTCACATTCTTGAGCCCAGGGATGTGATTAACAAGCTGCACAAAAAAATGAGCGAGTGTCTTAAAAGGCACACAGCAACCCAAAGACGCACCCTTTTAGTTGTCACTGCCTTAAATCTATACCTGAGTGGCCAACACGCTCGCGCAAATTGTTGGTATTGATTGTTATATTCAAACCACTCTGACCTTGCTTTCAGGACATCAAAAGATGCGTTGTCTTTAAACTCGGCTGCGATGAAACCGCGCGTGAGATCTTTGGCGCCCTTAAATTCAAAAAAAATGTATAAGACATATCGTGGAACTAGAAAAGCAGCCACACGCACGCCTCACCTCGACAGCCTCGCATACGTAGAAAATAGCGATTTCTTTCATTCCGTTTTTCAGTGTGACGTACGGGGGCTCCGTCGAGAAGAGTTTGAGCATGTGTACAATGCGTTTCGCTTCAACGTCGAGGCCCACAAAGTAGCCATCGATCATCGAGCCTTCTCCCAAAGCATCGTCGTTTACTTCGTCTTTTTTGGTTTTAAAATAAAGCACAAAAAAATTAGATATATTGAAGCGTGAGAGAGATTAGAATATTAGTTAGCTTACCAGCGAGTTTGCCGTCGTACAGCACCGTGTTGTCCTTTGCAAGCATACGATCGAGTATGAGTCTTCTGCTATCGTCTTGAATTTCTGAGATACCTGATCGCCAGAAATCGGTTTTTCTTCCTTGATTGGCGACATAATCAACAGCTAGTTTGACGGTGGTGTTCCTTCCGTTTCCCCCTCGAGCCTCTTTGTATAAAAGTACATAGTCGGTGGGGTTGCCGTCTTTGTCGAGAATGGGGAAGACAAGCTCCTCCTGAAGATCATCTTCTTTTCCTTCGCCTTTGAGCTGGCACAGGGAATCAAACTCGTCGGTGCTGATGAGTTTGCTTTTCTCGGGTTGTTGTTGTTGTTCTTCTTCTTCTGAATCTTCTTCTTCTTCTGAATCTTCTTCTTCTGAATCTTCTTCTTCTTCTGAATCTTCTTCTTCTGAATCTTCTTCTTCTGATTCTTCTGCTTCTTCTTTTTCTTCTTCTTTATCTTCTTCGTCCGCATCGTTAGTGTGCTCTTGGACTTGCACCTGAGACTGAGAAAACGAGAGGCTTTCTTCTGCTTCTTCTTTTTCTTCTTCTTTTTCTTCTTCTTCGTTGTTCGTCTGCTCTTCTTCTCCTCCGTCGTTGTTTTGATCTTCTTCTTCTTCTTCTTTTTCTTCTTCTTCGTTGTTCGTTTGCTCTTCTTGCTCTTTTTCTTTCTCTTCCCCAGCCGCGTTGTCGTTTTTTTCTTTCTCGTTTAGCATATCGGCCATTTGCTGTCTCACTCTGTGTCTTGCTCTTGTCACATGCCTGTCGGTGCATTTCACGCCGTATTTGTTCAAAAACGACGTGCATTCTTCTTTTTCCCATTCTAGAACGGGTTTCCTGCTGTATACAGGGTCAAGTGTGTCCCCAAAAGCAGCAATAAAGTCTTTAAAAATTCTATCCTCTGGAGGAGGAATACCACCAAGTGGTGCCATTCTCCCAACTTCGTAAGACATTACAGCAGGTAAGTTTTAAGATATGATACGGTCTTGTTGTGCACGGCGTACAGTGCACAGATAAGTTTTAAGATATGGTACGGTCTTGTTGTGCGCAGCGTACAATAAGCGGGGTGTATAAGAAGTGAGAGTACTGACGAGACTTGTGCTGTACTGTGTGCAGTGCAATACTCTCAGGCCAGGCACAGTGTAATACTCTAAGTAGCTTCTCACTCAGTACTCGATCCCAAAAACTACATGGGAACTCAGTACCAGTACTCAATGCTGGGGCTAGTACTCAATCTCAGTGCCAGTACTCAATCTCAGTACCAGTACTCACTCTCAGTACTAGTACTCAATGCTGGGACCAATCTGTTTCATACTGAGTCAGCATTACTGTACTGTATTTTGCGATGACGTACACTGTACAGACACCAGCAGTACGGGTTTATCTTTTACTCTACTTATATTTTTTTATTTCTAGTACCGACAGGATCACATCAGTACTGTTCACATTTTCATTTCTTAAACTACATCCAGTTGCATCATGCCTCGCCGTACAACTACACGCTCATCCAAAAAAGCAAGCAAAGCATCCAAACCCGTCGCTCCTGTGGCTCCGGTCGTCGACATTGCTAATTTCTGGAGCAAGAAGAGATGGAAGAACCCTGCTCCGCAGAACGGCAAGGAGATTGTCATCAGGCTCGACGGGGACCGCACTGTAAAGGCGACTATAACTTCTTTTTTTCAAAGATCAGCATTTGTGTCTGTGAGTTGTGCCATGCAATCCGCTTTGTTTTGAACCCAATTGACACCTTTCTGTGCAGTACGTTTGCCCAGAGACATCCAAGCTTTCCGGCAAAGAAGTCGACCTGGACGATCAAGGGGAAGTGTACTGCCCCAAACACTTTCACCTGGACGAGTTAGCAATGAAGCTCTTGGTGAGTTTTGTTACCTTTTTATTTTATCTTGACCTGCACAGACTGACCGTTTTACGCAGGGAGACATCCCTATTACGTCTTCCTTGCTCGATTGCGAAGGGGATACCGTGTCTCCGAGCACCGAAGGTCTCGTACCGATGTGGGTCAAGAACTACACTACAGGTCTTTTTTACAAGGTCCTAAGAGATGTGGTGCACGACGAGGCGAGGTAAGTTGATTTATTTTCTTTGAATATGCTCCTCTGCACGCTGCATCTGACACCAGAATTGCAGGACGTATTACGAAAAGTCTGAACTTTTTAAACGAGGAAGATACGTTGTGATATGCGAAGACGCGAGGGATGAATCGTCCGAGGGATATCACCCGCACGGGAAAACGTATAAACTGAACTCGGACTTTGACCTTGAGACCTTCCTGATGTGCAAGGGATGGTTTGACGCCAAAGTGAGTCTTTTTCGTATTCTTTTGCTTCGTCTTCTGCTTCTTCTCTGTCTGCTCCTTTCACACGTCTCTTTTTTTACAGGAGCTCGACCGACTCAAGGACGAGAAAATGATCAAGGTAACCGACTGCAATGGCAGGTGGATAGAGATTCATCGCAACGAGAACTCTTAAGCAGTGATATATATTCACCTCTAAAGTATACTTAAAAATTAAAACATAATGAACAGACTGGCTACCGGTGTCGTCTTCATCTCTGTCACCGTTGTGATTGTGCTGTTCATCCTCGCGATTGATCGCTGTGTGAAGAGAAAGCTCAGGAGAGAAAGACACAGCACGTATTCGTACAGGGTGTTGGAACACAACGACTCGTCGTCGGGTGAAGAAGAATCTCCCGACGCGTTTGCTCTTTACTAAATTTTTCCATGTCTGGATTCGAAGCAGAGGCAGACCTGTGGAAGGTTGCGGTCCTCATCCTCTTGGTGCGACGTCTTGTCTTTTTGTTTTTGCATTTGTTTGCATCTGACACTAGAAGTTTTTTTTATATACAAGGATACGGGGGAGCGACCCAAAAGTGTACAGCGCAAGACACGGGACGATGCCGAAGTGGGTTCTTTCTATTATTTTATTGCACTGTTGCTAAATGCTACTCTAATTAATAAATATAAAGGACATAAGAGCATGGTCTGGAGTCCTCTCTAAGAAAAAAAACAAGCCCCGGGTGGTCAACCTTGAGGTGCAGGAAACGCCCACGACCCGTTTGCACCAGAGTCGATCGCCGACTATTGGACCGACCGGTGTAAGCGGTGTGGGTAAGAAGAAGAAGAAGAAAAAGAAATTGAAAGGAAAGAAGCGCGCACCTTCAGATATGACTTGATTAGTTCCTGCTGCTTGGTGATGGCCTGGTTCGTGCAAACAGAAAATCAGTGAAAATGAAATCAAGAGAATAAGAAGAAAAATCAAAACCGACCCGAATCTTATATCCCTTGTCTAGGAGTGCGTGCGTGCGCGGGAGATGTGTGTTGAAGCTGTCCAGGCGCTCAAACAGCACCTTATCCCCTAGATTGTAACCCCTGTGCGCGTAAAGATGAGCGAAAGCAACTATCCCGACACACACAAAAGCACATGCACCAACCTCCTGTGCATATACGCACACGCAAATCCAAACTGTAGGACGGTTTTCCGCGTCTAAAGAAAAATACATTAGAATATATATATTTCAATTTACCGTACAGAAAAAAATATCTTACAATAATCTCGTGGTCCTCAAACAGCTTGGTTTTCTCCACCAGGAGATGAAAAAATTCAAGCAGTGCATCTAGAAAGCTATCGGAGGTCCAGCCGCTTTGCAGTATGGCCTCTGTTGGTTGGAAATGGATATGGATTAGTTTTTAGCTCGGTCGCACACAAAAAAAGTTAACCCAAAAGAAGAAGAAGAAGAATAAAAGGAAGAAGACGAAGAAGAAGAAAAAGAAGAAGAAGACGAAGAAGAAAAAGAAGAAGAAGAAGAAGAATAAAAGGAAGAAGACGAAGAAGAAGAAAAAGAAGAAGAAGAATAAAAGGAAGAAGACTGACCAGAGCAGACGTCGCACACTTCCACAAGTGCGTCCGAGTTTCGGATGCTCTGCCGTCTGTACTTATCCGACGTCGCGTCACCCCCCTGGTACGACGCTTGGGAGACGGAGTTATTCCGTGTCCGGTTCTGGTTGCTTCCGGGCTTGTGGTACGAGGGGTCAGATTCGCGTGATCGCTGCCGTCCCACTGCGAACAGCACGCAGCACAACCTACCTCTTCCCCAAAAAGAGACTGCTCGATCACTTCACCTGTCCACGGGCAGCTCCAGTCCTCATGGCTCATAACCTTTTTTTGCATTTTTGATTAATAGTGAGTCTATTTTGACTAAAATTCTGCAATATAGGGCTTGACACCAACCTTTTGACAGCACTTGTTACCGCAGTGATGCACCCTCGCGTGCGTCTTGCATACATACTGCACGGTGCAGAGTGCGTGAGACGGGGATCAGAATGCACTACAGGTACGAAAACAAGAACCTACTACATTCGCCCTCGTCCTCTTCCTCGAAAGCCGGGTGAACGAGCAGTGCTTTGTGCAGGGCCCGGGGTCGAGGCCTGGGTGCAGAATTTGGCCCTCCTTTAGCTGCGATGTGGGCTTAGCGGATTCGTCTGGGTGTCACAAGAGCAAATAAAGTGTTAGAGCAGCAGAAACAAAGCACAGCACAGCACAACAGTCAACACACCTTCCCGCAGTTCCTCAAATATTCTAAAATCGCGCTCGACTTCTGACACGGACATGGCAGCAGATTTTTGATTATTGTGGATTTACGAGGAGCATATATAGTGTGGTCTTTAAAAAAATAAAGTACTAGAAGCCTGTGCGTTAATTTTTGCATTCAAGGAGGGGTCTGACAAAGCTTTTTTATACTGCCATCGAAAAAGAAAAGCGAGTATAAGGCTGAAAACTGCTGTCCCTATCACAGTCCCATACAGCTCCCAGTCCGTGGGATCGTCTTCTGCTTCTGGGCTGCAAGAGGTGCAAGTGTCAGTTTTTTTTAAAAAGCAATTTCGGTGTGAAACAAAAAAGACGCACGATTTGTATATGGTCGAGTTACGAATTTCGTCTGGGAATTGGACCCTCCCGTCTCCGCGGCTAATGACACCAGTAAACAGTGTAGCCAGCAGCAGAATCTTTGACGTGAAGCTTAAAATGGAATAGTAAGACTCGTATCGTAAATTATCTTTGAATGTTCCCTCTGAACGTTTGAGCTTTAAATAATGGACCACAGCAAAAGCCGAGAAGAGAGAAAATATAACAAACACAACGACGTATACGAGTTCTGGCACGTCGCGGTTGTGTTCTGTTTGCGGGAAAAAATAGGGATATGTTAATGTAGCACATATAATTTTTAAATCAAGAGCAACCCACCTTCAAACATTTCATCAACCTTACAGACCGGATCACCTGTTTGTTGTACCTGCGCGCCCGATGTGTAAATGATAAAATAAAAATTGAAAGCAGACAGAAGAACTTACGGCGTAATTAAATATCGTGAAAATGTATCCCCACACTGCAAGGTATGCCAAGGCAGACCCCCAAAAGAGTGCCCAGGCGTAGATTTTTTTACTTTTATCGGGTTCTTTATTTTCCTCTTTATTCTCTTTTCCTGGTTCTTTATCTTCCTTTTTGGTATCCATATGCCAGCGCAAAGCAATTTCAGACCCATAGCCGCCCTATTTTAAAAAAAACTTAGCAAAACATTTGGTGTAAAAAAATATCAAGAAAACTCACGAGAATTACCAGAAACTGGGCGGAGAACCCAAACACTATGTCTTTAAGATCCGGGGGCGAGTTCCACAAAATGAGGACGACGAGGAACATGAGGGGTGAAGAGAATGCGTAATCGAGCCATCTATTTGAAAGTTTAGTCCTTATTATCCTCTTTATTGAACAAAAGAGCAGGGGTGGTATCTCACCTGGGCCATACCACACCGCTCTCGATTATTTTTTTATATCTTTGATCATTAAAGTAAGCAAACAAATGATGAAATCCGGATATGAGGCTGAAGCTCGCGGACGTTGCACCGAGACTGAGCTCTGTTGCAATCTCTTCGTAGTGGGGGATGATGAAGCAGGGATTGTTTTTGCTGCATCGCTGGGTGTCGAAAATCAGCACAGAATAACTTAAAACGAGCATCGAGAATCAAAGAACTAACCGCGGCGCTGCTATTTTGTATCGTCCTCCAGCTGTTGAAGCCGACATTGACAGGGACGGTCCAGTCTCTTTCACCTTTATTATTGAACGCAAACCCTGTGGGGAGAGGAAGAGTGAGTAGAAGGCGCAGATAGGCTCATAAACTTAAAAAACTTGCCTAGAAAGACAACAGCAGAAACGATATGGAGTAAGGCAAGAACGCCCTGCCAGTTATTGAAGACAATATATTTAGGGTCTGTGATTGTGGGCTTGCTCATGATAATATTTTAATTCATAAAAATGATAAGTATTTATACAAAGCTATACACGAATGGCCTCCTCGAGCCTGTAAATGCGACGGCGGAGCATGTCGTTGACGAGCTGTCGAGGGGTGTCAGAGGTCGCGCAGGAGGGGGGAGGGGCAGCACGAATCAGAAGCCATCAAATCAAACACGCACCTCAAGATAGACCACAGCCCCCAGATCCTCGAGGAGACTGCGCGCAAAATAGTAGAGTGCGCGTCAGGAAGAGCACAGACAGCGCGCACACCAGAGAGCAGAGAACATTACCGATCTTTTGGCTCCCAGGTCCAGGCGCTTGCGTGAGTGTAGCCCAACCAGCGCACCATGATCATAGAGCCTCTTTCTTCAATAAAACTGTCTACGATGTAGTAGGACATGATGTATGTGCAATATTATGAGTTGTGTTCTTTGCAAACATAGCCTTAGAGAAGGAGGGTGTTGTGCACAGGTCAGCTGTCCCATCCCAGGTCTTTCTTGTACCAGGAGTCCTGTACTAAAATAGTATTTTGTACACTCTTTTCCCAGTACACCGGTACTCAATTAAAGTACGAGCGAGTACTATACTTTTTCTACTGACTGTGCACTGTAAAAGGAGTTGTGTCCCACCTCTAAAATAAAAGTATGAGTACGTGCAGTACCCTTGCCACCTGTAGAGGACCCCTGTCTCACCTCTTGAATAAAAGTACGAGTTCGTGCAGTACTCTTAC
>MDTE01145999.1_pt1 | contig 12203 bp, 11 predicted proteins | sample 811231 | NCBI WGS metagenome assembly MDTE01 (sample SAMN05326651, study PRJNA326480) | marine metagenome | isolation source: seawater | place: Indian Ocean: Red Sea | collected 2010
CTTATCAGGCAGGTTAAAAATGGCAACAAATGTATTTTTCAGTCAAGCTGTTAAAACAGAACAGAATCTTGTAGAAGATTTAATAGTTGAGTCTTTACGAATGTATGGACACAATGTCTATTACTTGCCTAGGAAAATAGTCAATGAAGATACAATACTTGGAGAAGCCGCAGACTCATCATTCGAAGATGCATATGAAGTTGAAATGTATTTAGAGGGAGTTGAAGGATTTGAGGGAGAAGGAGATTTATATTCTAAGTTTGGAGTTGAAGTTAGAGATACGGCTACCTTTATTATATCAAGAAGAAGTTGGGAAAGATTTATATCTTTAGACGCCAATCTAGCTACATCATTAAGACCGAATGAAGGTGATCTAATTTACTTTCCATTATCAAAAAGTGTTTTCGAAATTAAATTTGTAGAACATGAAAATCCTTTCTATCAATTAGGTAAGTTATATACATTTAAAATGACCTGTGATTTATTTGAATACTCAGGTGAAGATTTTGATACTAACATTGAAGCTCTAGATACTGATTTAGAACTAGCACAAGCTGCTTCAGTAGAGCTAACATTGGCAGACACACCAAATTCAAGAGATTTTGTAGTTGGAGAAACAGTATCACAACTATTAACACCTACAGTAGTTATGACTGGAACAGTTTCCTCATGGAGTGAGACTAGTAATAAAGTTACAATATCTAATATTAAAACAACAGATACTTCTGGTGATTATCAGATGTTCTTAGTTACTGATACTTCTGAAGGTTATATAGAAATGGAAGATAGTTCTAGAGGCGATAAGATCATAATGCAAACAGGTCACTTTATTGACTTTGAAAATGGCACAGCAGGAGTTGAATTCCCAAGTTATATAACTGATGGTTCTACAGGTACAGATAATCTAGCTCTAGAATCAGGTACAGTAGTAGGTAATTATGGTATATCTTTAGAGTCTGGTACAGGTGATTCATCATCTTATGATCATATAGTTCTAGAAGATGATCTAGCGTCAAGAAGAAGTATATCATCAATCGCAGCAGAAGAAACATTACCAACAGACGCTGGTGCATTTAATTTAGAATTAGAAACAGATGCTGACGGGATTATTGATTTCTCAGAAAGTAATCCATTTGGAGAGTCCACATAATGTTTGGAAATCATTTTTATCATTCAACTATTAAACGAGCTGTATCAGTATTTGGTACATTGTTTAATAATATTAGTATAGTTAGACCTGGTGGAGAAACTATTAAAGTTCCATTGGCCTATGGACCTAGACAAAAATGGATAACACGATTACAACAACAAGCCTCTTTAGGATTAGATGGAACAACAAGAACGGCATTAAGTTTACCTAGAATGGGTTTTGAATTAACATCTATATCATACGATTCTACTAGAAAACTAACAAAAAAGACATTATATAAGAAAGCCGATACATCTAATCCATTACAGATGCAATATCAATATGCACCTGCTCCTTATGATTTAGGATTTAGTTTGAGTGTATTAGTAAAGAACACAGATGACGGATTACAAATAGTAGAACAGATATTACCTTACTTCACACCTGATTATACTGTAACGATACATACAGTTCCAGATATGAGTGAAAAAAGAGATGTTCCTATCATATTAGAAAGTGTTACACAAACAGATGAATATGAAGGAGATTTTCAAACTAGACAAGTGTTAAGATATGATTTAGAGTTTATTATGAAAAATTATATATACGGACCAATTACATCTTCTGATATTATTAAGAAAGCAAATGTTAGAACTTACATGGAAACAGGAACAGGTAATATAACTAATCAAGAAACTGCAGGTAAAGTAGTTGATCAGTCAGTCACTACTAACCCACCAGATGCTGACGCTGATGATACATTCACATACAACGAAACAACAGAATGGTTTGAACAACCTACAATAACATATTCAGACGATAAATCAAGCGACCCTAAATAGTTATAAATACATATTATGAGTAAAGTCGATCAAAAATTAGACGAACTTCTTGACATTAAAGGAGAAATCGTACAAGCAGAAAAGAGTCTACCTACACTAACATCTAATGATTTAGACAAGGGTAATGACTACAAATACTCTAGAGAAATCTTTTATGGTCTTGTAGAACGCGGACAGGACGCTATAGAGGGCATATTAGACATCGCTAAAGAGTCAGAACACCCTAGAGTATATGAAGTTGCCGGTCAACTAATTAAAACAGTCGGAGAAACAACAGAAAAATTGATTGATTTACAAGCCAAGATGAAAGAACTAGATAAAGACAATTCTATGCCAGATAAAGTTCAGAATAATCTTTTTGTTGGTTCATCTGCAGAATTACAAAAGTTGTTAAAACAAAATGCACAAGAATGAAGGGTATCTAGGAAATATTAATGTCAAAAGGGCTGGAGTTCAGTCTAAATGGACAGAAGAAGAAATCTTAGAATACAAAAAGTGTATGGAAAATCCCATATACTTTATAGAGAATTACATCAAAATTATTTCACTAGATGAAGGTCTAGTTTCATTTAAGTTGTATGATTATCAAGAAGAATTAATAACACACTTTGATGAAAGTCGTTTTAGTATAGTTCTTGCATGTAGACAATCTGGTAAATCTATTACAGCTTGTGCATACTTAGTTTGGTATCTATTATTTCAACCAGAACAAACAATCGCCATACTTGCAAACAAAGGCTCTACAGCCAGAGAAATGTTAGCTCGTATTACAACAATGTTAGAGCATGTTCCTTTCTTTTTACAACCAGGAACTAAAGTATTGAACAAAGGTTCTATTGAATTTGAAAACGATAGTAGAATCATAGCATCAGCCACAGGAGCTAACTCTATTCGTGGTATGTCAGTTAATCTTCTATACTTAGATGAGTTCGCGTTCGTAGATAACGCTGAACAGTTCTATACATCAACATATCCTGTTGTTACATCAGGTGGTAAATCAAAGGTTATTATTACTTCTACAGCTAATGGTATTGGAAATATGTATCATAAACTTTATGAAGGTGCTGAACACGGAAGTAATGAGTATCAACCATTTACAGTTAATTGGTGGGATGTACCAGGTAGAGATGAGAAATGGAAAGAATCAACAATAGCAAACACTTCTGAATTACAGTTTGAACAAGAGTTCGGTAATTCATTCTTAGGTACAGGTAACACTTTAATCAATGCTAATACATTATTAGGATTACAAGGTAAAGATGCGTTATGGAGTAAAGATAATGTATACTTATATCAGGAACCTAGAAAAGATCATACATACATTATGACAGTTGATGTAGCCAAAGGTCGTGGTAGAGATTTTTCTACATTTTCAATTATAGATGTTACAGAAAAACCATTCAAACAAGTGGGTATATATCGTGATAATATGGTATCACCACTATTGTACGCTGATGTATTAGAAAAATACGGTAAGATGTACAATGAGGCTCTAATTGTAATAGAAAACAACGATTCAGGACAAATTGTTTGTAATAATCTGTATTATGATATAGAATATCCAAATGTATTTCTAGAATCAACAGTTAAAGCCTCTGGAGTAGGTGTAACAATGACTAGAAAAGTAAAACAGATAGGTTGTTCTACTTTAAAAGAGTTAATGGAAGAAAAGAAACTAATGGTGATAGATAAGTTTACTATCAATGAATTAGTTACTTTTGTTGCAAAAGGCCAGTCATACGAAGCAGATGGTGGTAATCATGATGATTTAGTCATGAATTTAGTTCTATTTTCATGGTTTGTAACAACACCCTATTTTCAAAGTTTGACTGATTTAGAACTCAAAAAGATGTTATATGATGAACAACAACAGCTGATTGAAGATGATATGGTACCATTTGGTATCATAGATGACGGTACAGATGAAGAAAAGACATTTAAAGAAGGTGGAGATGTCTGGACAGTTGTCAAGGATGTACAAGTTTATTAAATTATAAATACTAGTTAATGAAGAGGAAACTCTTTGTTAAACTTTATAAATAACAATTTTATTTCGAAATAAAATTTATTAAGGAGAAAACAAAATGGCATTTCAAGTTTCGCCAGGTGTACTGGTTCAAGAAATAGATGCTACTAATGTTATTCCTGCGGTCTCAAGTTCGACAGGTGCATATTGTGGTTATTTCGGTTGGGGTCCAGCCGAAGAAGTTACTACTGTAAGTACTAATAAAGGACTTGTAGATTCATTCGGGGAACCCGCAAATACAGACATAGCTGCTGAACATTTTTATCCAGCTGCGATGTTCTTAGATTACGGGATTGACTTAAAAGTAGTTCGAATCGCGACAACTAGTATGGTTAACGCGACTACAACAAGTGGACAGTCTTTATTAGTAAAGAACTTAACCCACTATAGAGCAAATTACAATGATGGTTCTGCATCAGTTGGTAATTACGCTGCGAGATACGCCGGAGCTTTAGGTAATTCACTTAAAGTTTCAGTATGTGGTGGTGCTAATCCATATGCTCAAGCTAGTGTTACTACAACTAATGGAACTTCATCAGCAGGTGGTACTTCAATCGAAGTATCTTTAGGTGAGAAATTCATAGTAGGTGACATCATAACAGCTATCGGATCTGATACTGTTAGATATAAAATATCAGCTATTGCTTTTGATTCAGGTTCAACCGGACCCGCAACAGTTACTTTAGCACAAGAAGACGATTCTACTCAAGGATTGGATGCCGCTGTAGCCAGTGGAGCAGCCTTATCTAGAGAGTGGGAATTTGCAAGACAGTTTAACAAAGCACCAGGAACATCTACATACGCAAGTAATAGATCAACTGCCGGTGTAACTGATGAAATGCATATTGTCGTCTTAGATGAAGATGGAGATATCTCAGGAACTCCAGGAACAGTTTTAGAAAAATATGAAGCCGTATCAAAAGCTTCAGATGCAAAAGACGAGTTCGGTGCTACTAACTATTATGTTACTGTTATTGAAAATCAGAGCGAATATGTTTACTGGATGGACCATAGTTCAACATTTGGTTCAGCTGGTTCAGCCGCTGCTGGTGTCACATTTGGTACAGGTACTTTACCTGATAGTCTATCTTTCACCAATGGTGCAGATGGAAATCAACCAACTACAGCACAAAAAATAACAGCATGGGATACACACTTTGGTAGTGCAGATAATCAAGATATCAGTCTAATGATATCTGGTTCAAATCAAGCAGATAATGGAAGTGGTTCCGCAGTAGTTACGAGAGCCGAAGCTACTAGTTATTACAACCAATTAATGAATATCGCAGAAGATAGAAAAGATTGCGTCGTATTCTTTTCACCAATCAAGTCAGATGTAGTTGATTCCGGTACGGCCGGTGCAACAAACACTAAGGCAACTGCAGATACTCTAAACGGATCAAGTTATGCTGTCATGAGCAGCAATTGGTTATACATTTACGACAGGTACAACGATAGATATATCTGGGTACCAGACAACGGATCAGTCGCTGGACTATGTGCCAGAACTGATTATACGAATGATGCATGGTATTCACCAGCAGGATTCAATCGTGGTCAAATATTTGGTGTGACTAAATTGGCATACAACCCAACACAGGCTGATAGAGACGCTCTATACAGAGCTAGGGTTAACCCAGTAGTTACATTCCCAGGACAAGGAACATTATTATACGGAGATAAAACACTAGTTACTAATGAAAACAGTGCGTTCTCAAGAATTAATGTTCGTAGATTGTTCATAGTATTAGAGAAAGCAATTTCAACAGCAGCGAAAAATCAGTTATTTGAATTTAACGATTCATTTACAAGAGCTAATTTCAGAGCAGCTATTGAACCTTTCTTGCGTCAAGTTCAAGGCAGAAAAGGAATCTATGATTTCAGAGTTGTTTGTGACGAGACTAATAATACAGCCGGTGTAGTTGATGCGGCACAATTTGTAGCTTCGATATTTATCAAGCCAGCAAGGTCAATCAACTTTATAACATTAACCTTTGTTGCATCTAGAAGTGGTGTAGACTTTGATGAAGTCTATGGTATATCTGGTGCAGTATCAGAACAAGCGGTATAAGGAGGAATAGAAAATGGCAACTATAAACCAATTCAAAGCCAACTTAGTAGGCGCTGGTCCAAGAAATAATAGGTTTGAGGTATTCATACCAAGAACAGGTAATAAGATACAGTTTTTGTGCAAAACAGCAGCTTTACCTGGTCAAGTTATTGAACCTATGGAAATTAAATACAAAGGGTTGACTGTTAAACTAGCGGGTGATAGAACTTTTGAAAATTGGACAGTTGGTATTTACAACGATACAGAATTTTCAGCAAGAACTGGAATTGAACAATGGATGCAAGATATTGTACCTTTAGATTCAAGTGTAGGTCCTGTTGGATATGACTATATGGTTGATAAAGCTACTGTTTCACAATTAGGTAGAGATGATGCAGTTCTCGCTACTTACGAATTTTTCAATATGTGGCCAACAAACCTCGGAGCTATTGAGTTAGATACTGAGGGTGGAGACGCTGTTGAAATTTTTGATTGTGAGTTCGCTTATTCGCATTTCGAAAGAACTCGCTAAAAAGAGTCCTTTTGATGGGATATAAATATTAGTATGGAATTATTTGGATTAGAAATAAAGAGGAAATCGGGTGACGAAACTAAAGCACAGAGTTTCGTCCCACCTCAAAATGATGGGTCTGTTATCGAGATCGGTAAAGACCATGGAATGGGTGGGTTTGCATCCACTGGTGGAGTCATTGGTCAGTATGTTGACATGGAAGGCGGAATTAAGAATGAGGCCGACCTAGTTACAAGATATAGAACAATGTCTTTGGTTCCTGAATGTGATGCAGCAATTGAAGATATAGTTAACGAATCTATATCATCAAATGACTTAGATGCACCTGTATCTATTAATTTAGACAGAGTGAATCATTTTAGTGATAGTACTAAAGAAAAAATTCGTGGAGAGTTTGATGAAGTTCTAGAATTATTAGGATTTAGAGAACTTGCACACGACATATACAGAAAATGGTATGTTGATGGTAGACTCTATTATCATAAGATGGTAGAATCTAGTAATACCAAAAAAGGTATTCAAGGTCTGAGAGCTATCGACCCTCAAAAGATTCGTAAGATCAGAGAGGTAGATAAGAAAAAAGACCCTAAGACTGGTGTTGAAGTTGTTAAGAAAGTAGATGAATACTATCTTTTCAATGAACAAGGGTTTGACAAGAGTGGTAATAACACAGGTCAAACAGTAAGAATTAGTCCTGATGCTGTGACTCACATAACATCTGGACTACTTGATTACAACCAGAAAGTAGTAGTTGGTTATTTACATAAGGCCATGAAGTCTGTAAACCAACTAAGAATGTTAGAAGATGCTCTAGTTATTTACAGAATATCAAGAGCACCAGAAAGAAGAATCTTCTACATTGATGTAGGTAACTTACCTAAAGCGAGAGCTGAACAGTATTTGAAAGAAGTACAAACAAGTTATCGTAATAAGTTAGTGTATAACGCTGACACAGGTGAGATAAAAGATGACAGAAAGCATATGAATATGTTGGAAGATTTCTGGTTACCTAGACGAGAAGGAGGCCGAGGAACTGAGATTTCAACACTACCAGGTGGTCAAAATCTTGGTGAGATTGAAGATATTTTATATTTTCAAAAGAAATTGTACAAGTCTCTTAATGTACCAATTTCTAGATTAGAGACAGAAACAGCGTTCGCTATTGGTAGAGCGACTGAGATTTCTAGAGATGAAGTCAAGTTTTCAAGATTTATTGATAGACTTAGAATTAAATTCTCTAGATTATTTGACGATATTTTAAAGACTCAACTGATACTTAAAAATATAGTAACAGAAGATGATTGGAAGAAGTCAAAAGAGTATATAAGTTATGACTTTCAAAAAGATGGTCATTTCGTAGAACTTAAAGAAGCAGAGATATTGAGAGAAAGAATCAATACTCTAGAACAAATGGACCAATTTGTCGGTAAGTACTATTCTGAACAATGGATAAGAAAAAATGTTCTTAGACAGTCAGAAGCCGAGATAGCAGATATTGATAAAGAAATTGAAGCTAGTGGAGGCGATGATAGTGATGATGACGATATGGACTTTTAATTTAGGAGATTATGATGGTAGATAAAACTAGAGAACTTGTAGATCAGATAGCTGACGGTAATAATGTTGAAGCTGGTGAAACATTTAAAAATGTAATGCAAGACAAACAGTTGGATGCTATTGATTTGAAAAGAGTTGAAGTACAGCTCGATTGGATGAATAACAACGAACCGAAACAGGAAGACTAACATGAAAAGTTGGACACAACCCGGAGACGGATTTTTAAAACCTTTAGAACTTAAAGAAGACATGGTGTTAATGGATTTAAAACCTAGACATTATAAGGCATTACATAAAGAATTAAGAAGAATTGAAAAACAAGCTGGGTTTTCAACAATGGAAGATGGCGAAAGTTCTCTTTTTATTACTGATATCAAAAATCAAGCAAAGGCTGTTAAAGCTATAGAAGATTCTTTAAAGAAATTGAGAATTAAAGAACCCAATGATGTTGATTTTAGAAGAAAGGCATAATAGGAAGTAGTAAAATGAAAACCTTTGTAGAGCTTAGACAACAATTAGACGAAATTACTTATAAACAAGATAAGAAAAATCATATTTCTTCTACTAAAATTAAGAACACAGAAGTCGCTTATCATGCAGAAAGAAAAGGTTCTAAAAAAATTCGTGTGTTTGTAAAACCTAAATCAGCTAAGGATTGGGAAGAATTGGGTGTATTTAAAGATATGAATACAGCCAAAAAGTCCGCGGAACAATTTGTTAAACTAATGGGTGAAGATATTGATGAAGGAGTCAGTATACTTAAACAAATCGTTGAAAAAGTCGATGGACCTATAGATTTAGACGAGTCAGAAACTTATCGTAGACGAGACGGAAAACCTATCGATAAACAGACTATAAAACAAATGGAAAGAATGGCAAGAGACTACAAAATGAAGATCAGAGTAAAAGGTGGTAAAGTTGAAGTCTCAGGTGCTAAGAAAAAATTGAACGATTTTGGTATGATATTTGTAGGTAGATCACGATATGGTGATCTTACAACAGCTTAAAGAGGTAAAAAAATGAAATTAATATCAGAACAATGGTCCGATGATGTAAATTATCTAGTCGAAGAAGACCCTAAGACAGGTAAGAAAAATATGTTTATCGAAGGTATCATGTTACAGACAGAAGTTAAAAACAAGAATGGTCGTATTTATCCTCTTGAAGTAATGAAAAAAGAAGTTAAAAGATATAACAAAGAGTATATCGAACAGAAAAGAGCCTATGGAGAATTAGGGCATCCAGAAGGACCAACAATTAATTTAGAAAGAACATCTCATTTAATTGAGAGTTTAGAACAAGACGGCAAGAATTTTGTCGGTAAAGCAAAGATTTTATCTACTCCTATGGGAGAAATAGTCAAGAACCTACTTTCAGATGGTGCTAGACTAGGTGTTTCTAGTAGGGGTATGGGATCATTGAAAGCTTCAGACGCTAAGGGTGGAGCTCAAATGGTTCAATCGGATTTTCAGTTAGCAACCGCTGCTGATATCGTGGCAGATCCTTCTGCTCCTGACGCCTTCGTAGATGGTGTTATGGAAGGAGTTGAGTGGATTTGGGATAATGGAGTGATAAAAGCTCAGAAAATAGAAGACTATAAGAACGAAATTAGAAGAGCTAAGTCACAAAAACTTCAAGAAACGAAATTAAATGTATTTAAATCGTTTCTTGAAAATTTATAATATATAAATACTATTTAATAATCAATTTATTAATAAATTTATTTAAGGTAAAAGGGGTATTCTAATGTCAAATTTAGAAAGCACAATAGAAGAAGTTATGGCTGAGGCTGTAGAGCCAAAAGCAAAGAAAGCTGATTCTAGTCCTGACAAAGACGCGCCAAAACATTCAACTGATGCAGCTGATAAAGCTGGTGACGCTACTTCAAAAGCTAAAGCACCTGGTGGTGAAAAAGCTTCTGAAAAAGGCGATGAAGTTAAAGATGGCAAAACTAAAGTAGAGAAAGGTAAAGCAGTTAATCAAGAAGAAGTTGAGTCTGATGAAGAAGTAACTCCACTTGAAGAAATGTCAAAAGCTGACCTACTTAAAGCTGTTGTTGAAGCGATGAAAGAGATGGACATAAAATCTTTAAAAGCCATGCATCAAAAAATGCAAGGTGATGACGAAGATGGCGAAGAAGACGAACAAGTCGAGTCACTAAGTCGTAATGCACTTATTAGAAGTGTAGTAGAATCTCTTAAAGATCAATCAATCGAAGAAGTTACTTCTATCTTAAAAGGTCTTACCGAAGAAGAATCCGAAGAAGATTCAGTTGAAGAAGCAAAATCATCAAAGAATGAACTCAATGATGATGATGAAGATCCTTCAGATGAAGATTCCGAAGAAGAAGATGAGGAAGATGAAAAAGAAGAAGCTAAAAAAGAGTCTTATGAAATCGACATGAGTGATGACATAGAAGCTCTAGTTTCCGACGAAGATTTATCCGAAGAATTCAAGAACAAAGCTAGAACAATATTTGAAGCAGCAGTTGCAGCTAAAGTTAAAGAAGTAGTTGTAGAGAAAGAAGCTGAGTTAGAAGAAGAACTTAACAAGAAAGTTGAAGAAGTCAAAGACGATTTAACTGAGAAAGTTGATTCTTATCTAAACTATGTTTCTGAAAGCTGGGTTCAAGAAAATGAACTAGCGATTGAGAGAGGATTAAAATCCGAACTCACAGAAGATTTCATAAGCGGTTTGAAAAAACTGTTTGAGGAACACTATGTTGAAGTTCCAGAAGACAAGTTTGATGTAGTTGAAGAACTAGCAAACAGACTTGATGAGATGGAAGATAAGTTGAACGAAGAAGTTGCTAGCAACATCACAGCTCAACAGGACATCGAGGAACTTAAGCGTGAAAAAATTATTAGCGAAGCGTCTAACGACCTAGCTGATACTCAGGTAGAGAAGTTAAAAGCCTTGGCAGAAGATGTAGATTACGAAAATGAAGAAAATTTCGTTGAGAAAGTTTCAACATTGAAAGAATCTTATTTCGGAGCTGAGAAACTTGAAGCTGTCTCTGATGATAGCACTGTGGCAAGTGACGATGCTGATTTCTCAGGTGCGGGCGATGTAGCTCAACCTGTTAATGAAGGTATGGCCAAATATACTGCCGCGTTAACCAAGTTTGCTAACTTAGATAAGTAAGTAAACTTTAAATAGGGGACTATAAACAATGTTTATGTCAGAAAACTTACAAGAAAAATGGCAGCCAGTTCTAGAGCATGCTGATCTTCCTAAGATCGAAGACTCTTACAAAAGAGCTGTAACTTCCGTTATTCTTGAAAACCAAGAAAGAGCTATTCAAGAAGAAAGAGGGCAGGTTGATGAAGCCCTTGGAGCTGGTACTGGTACTGTTGCAGGCGCCGTAGGTGGTGTTACAGCAACAGCTGCTAACTGGGATCCAATTCTTATTTCTTTAGTTCGTAGAGCAATGCCTAACTTGGTAGCATACGACATCTGTGGCGTTCAACCAATGACAGGACCTACTGGTCTTATCTTTGCGATGAAAGCAAGATATGTTGACAGCACAACAGCTGTTGACAGAACTGAAGCTATGTTCAATGAAGCCGATACAGACTTCGGTGGAGCTGGTACTCATGCGGGTGCAGATCCATTTGAATCTGGTTCAGCTAACACAGCTATTCAGTCAGCGTATACTACAGGTACTGGTGCCGCTACAGCGACTGCAGAAATTGATTCTACAATTCCTGAAATGTCTTTCACAATTCAGAAAGCTACAGTTACAGCTAAAAGCAGAGCGCTAAAAGCTGAGTACACTATAGAACTCGCACAAGACCTTAAAGCAATTCACGGCCTTGATGCAGAAACAGAATTAGCAAACATTCTATCTGGTGAAATCCTAGCGGAAATCAACAGAGAAGTTGTTAGAACTGTTAACTCACAAGCTAAGATCGAAGGTCTTGCTTCAGAAAGTAACCTAACAGGTACTTCTGTAAATGGTCAATTCAACCTAGATGTTGACTCATCAGGTCGTTGGTCAGTTGAAAAATTCAAAGGTCTTATGTACCACATTGAAAGAAATGCTAATGTTATAGCACGACAAACAA
>MDTE01156965.1_pt1 | contig 12203 bp, 12 predicted proteins | sample 811231 | NCBI WGS metagenome assembly MDTE01 (sample SAMN05326651, study PRJNA326480) | marine metagenome | isolation source: seawater | place: Indian Ocean: Red Sea | collected 2010
CGCCACCCTTGTTGTCGCGGAAGTTTCTGCCACCGCCTTGGCGTCCAGGCCCCCTGCCACGGTTCCCGCCACCCTTGTTGTCTCTGTAACTCCCGCCAGAATGCCTTCTCTTAGGACGTCCCTGTCGACCTCTCTCCCTAGGGGCGATCTCTACTGGTGATCCCACAGAAGCTCTGGCATCTATGCCATCGTACAACGGATGAACGTGAATCAAAGCAGACTCTACCGGACCGATCACCGTATCGACTCGTCCTAGGATCTTGCCCCCTGAGATTCTAATCCGAGCTCCTAGTCGGGGGGGCCTTCCTTCGAAATCAACAAGCAGACCTCCCATGTGGGACTCACGGTCCACTCTCCCAGAGAAACTCATTTCACAACCCCCGTCTTCTGAAGATTACTGCCAAGGATATTGCTATCACCAGGGAGGGCAATCCCGAAGCCGGCAGTGAATCCCCTTCCGCATCGGCACCAGCAGGTGCTTCCGGAACTACTAGCTCCTCCATTACCAAAGCAATATTCACGTTAGTGCTAGATGTCGTGCACTTGCCAGAATTGTCACAACCTGTGACAACAACCTCGATTGTATTTGAGGAGGAAAACGCACTTAGATCGATCCACTCACTTTCCCAAGTATTGCCGGAAACAACAATTTGACCAATATCCTGTCCGTCGACCTCAATCGTGAAATCAACTGGCTCTCCATCTGGGTCACTGTATTGCCCCCCGATTCTCCACATTGACCCATCAAACTCCCCCATGTCACTAATGGTCATCGAAGGGGCTGTACTTTCCTTCACGATCCCGAGATCAACGATATTCTGGAAAGAGAATTGCCCAACTAATACCTCTACCCAGACATTAACAGGGCCGGGAACCATTCCTTGGGGGCTAAGGCTCACAACCTGCTGCCCGGAATCTCCTCCATGGAACTCCTGAACCTCACTTGGCTGTCCACCTTGACTCAGTGCCAGACGCACAGTCACGTCTTCACCCCATGAATCTGAAAATGATATCTTCACTGGGTGCTGGTCTTGGAGGATTACTTCGGGCGTAGAAATTGAAACAGGCACTCCGACATTCCATGTTCGATTCCCGCTGGACTTTCCAGAAGCATCCTTCGCTTCGCATGAAATCTCTGTGATTCCAACCACATTTATCCACAATGAACCGTCTATGCTCTGCGAAATCTGATTTTCACCCGAATTGCAGATCACGTCTAGGTTGGAAACTCCTGACTCGTCATCGAACCAAGATGCAATCCCTTCCCAAGATGCCAACTTGTTTGCTCCTTCTTCGAAAACCGGAATCCAGGTCCCATTCTCTGGTGCTTGTTGGGTCCAAGTGGGGGCTTCATCAGTCGGAATTGGTGATGTCGTAAAGTCTGCGAAGACATCTTCTCCCAATGGCCAATTCTCCCTTGAGAAGTTCGAGTCGAGGGAATATGTCAGACTGCCATCGTCATTGGTTTGCAACTCATAACTAGCAGTCCCATCTCCTATGCAACTTCCTCTTATTGGCGCAGAATCAGTCCCTGGATTCTCCTCATCGATGCCTACGAACCTACCTTCGCACTCTTCCCACATGTCCATCCTGAGATCTGGCATCACGGGGAAAGTGAAGTCCAACCTAGCATTACTCATGTTGGATGAATTGAATGCGATAGTGAAGTCATTGGGATCCGAAATCCCGTCAATCACCATCGTCGCGTTTAGCCAGAGCTCGATTCTGCACTCATCAGCTCCCAATGACTCGTTGATATCAATGTCACAATCTCTCTCAGTATTCGGGATGACGGGAACTTCGACACACCCATCCTGGCTAAATCCCTGACAATCCCTCAACTGTGAATGCCTAGAGGGAATTCCGTTGTAATGGCCGATGTTCGTTTGATCGTTCTCCCAGGTGGTATTCATCCAGCTAACCCCCTGTCCACCTCTGTGCGGAGAACCATCCCTGATCCCTATTCTTGTGATGCTATACTCGAGGCAATCTGCAGCAATGGATACCATCGCGTCAATCTCATCCGTTGATAGCCAACCATCACCACCTGATGGGAGGATGTCTTCGAGGAATGCGTCCAAGTCCTCTCTAATGTCGTCGGCAAGAGTCCAGTTTATCCATGCCCTAGCATCCACTTGGGCAGATTTCCAATCTTCGTTCACACGGACCTCGAAAACTGCTTGGTTGTAGATGAAAATGTCCTCGAATGTGATAGATCCACATTGCTCTTCTAGGGACCCACCGCCTCCGAACTGACCCATCTTCGTTTTTTCCCGATCTAGCTCCTCTGCGGGCAGATACAAGGTCGAAATTACCATGATTAAGGTGACCAATAGCGGTCCAAAACGCATCTCTCGCATTCCAGTCACCATTGCCTTCCGGAGAGCATAGGACATCATAGTTGCCATGCACGATAAACAAAGCTACCCAATATGGACAATCTCTCCAGTCCAGTGGAATGCTAGTAACTCCCCATCAAGACCTTTGCCGAATCCTACAATCATCCCGCCGCTAGATCCTACGTATCTCTCCCTCCAGGAGCCGTTATCCTCTTTCAGAATCCACATTGAGCCACTGCAGAAATCCCCGTATAGGTATCCACCTTCGAGGTCTATTGGCCCCCAATCCATCCAGAAACCCCCTGTGATAGAGCAGTTTCCACCCGAGTGCGAATAGGTTGCCACAGGCGCAGTGAAACCTTCTTGGATTGTTTCGTTAGCTACACTACTGCCACACGGGGCACTGCTATCGACGAGATAATCGCCCTCCATCTCCGCCCAGCCTAGGTTAGTCGCCTCCTCCAGAGTGACAAGATTGACTTCCTCCCAGCAATTCTGACCGACATCAGAAATCCAGAGCCTACCTTCGTCATCCAGATCAAACCTCCAAGGATTCCGCAACCCATGATGAAGTACGAATGGGTCACCCGCAGGTTCTTCCAATACTGGAACGACCTCGCCATCTACATACCCGAATTGCAGGATTGTTCCTAGTTGGGTAGAGGGGTTCTGTCCGTTTCCTTCGGGATCAAAACCACTCCCTCCGTCACCTACCCCCCACAGGAAATGACTCCCGCCAATGCTTAGCAGATGTCCACCGTTGTGGTTTCTGTATGGCTGCTCGATGGATTTGAGAATTTTGATGCTAGACAGGTCAATCTTTCCAGAGGGGTCAATTACAACCGAGGAAAGTATCAGGTCAGACTCGTTAGGACCGTCGCACGTACCATCCTCGACATAAGACAGCAATACCTCTCCACTCTCATTGAAGTCATCTGTAAACGCCATTCCTAGGAGCCCCTGCTCAACATGGCATGTGCTTACTAAGGAACTCAGATCCGCTATTTCCACTACCTCGTTTCCATCCCAGGAGTGAATAAGTCCAGATAACTCAACTATCCAAATCTCGTCACTTGTCGGATGCTTCAGCGAGGAAATTGGGCTGGAGAAACCATCCAAGTACTTGTAACACGATAAATTGTAACCATCTTGGATAGAGCAATCCCAACTCTCAGGTTCGGGCCAAACGAAACCGTCTTCCTCACCCAGGCATCCAGCAAATGAAGAACTTAGAACTACCAGCGAGATAACTGCCCAACTTCTCATCCCTAGTCCCTACTTCTCTAGGTAGGCGCGAATGCCGGGAACATTTGAAACTGCGTCTGAGTAAGTGCCAAGATGCTCATCCGCTGTGCTAGCAACCATCCCAGCAGTGTTCAGAACGTCATTCAGGATCTCACGCCCCTCGCTATCATCATCAAGAGCCAATAACGCGTCTTGAATCATCAGCATAGTTTCACTATCCATCCTAGCTGGGTCATACATGACAGGATGGCTGGGTGCTTGACCAAAAGAGGGAAGCATGACAATGTCGTCCCTGTCTAGGCACCAGTCAGGACCGTCAGGCACGCCATCCTCGTTCTCATCGCAATAGAGGCGGTATGCCGTGTCTTTCACTAGGGCAATGTCCCCATGACCAGTCATCATGCACTTCAAAGCCCCTTTGTAACCAGAGTAAGGAGTCCCTCCCTCGGGTATTTCCGAATCCTCGTGGAAGAAGTTTGTCACAGTCGCTCTTAGGGATTCTATCTCATTGGGGTCACCTACGACTTCAGCATATCCATTACCAATCAGATAACCCATTGGTATCAGCATGCCAGCGCTCTTCAGCCACCCAGTATGGCAGGATTTCTTGCCCTGCATCAGTGCGAATGGATCGGTGTCAGGATCATCGTCAAGGTATGCGGCGGCGATATCGGAGTCGGCCTTTACCCATGCTGCAGCGTTGTAGTACTCCCTTCCATCCGGCTTCTTCTCGACGGCCACTACGTCCAAGTCGTATACCTGGTAACCCAACCAACCGGCTGCCCCATCGACCATCGCGATTTCCGCATTACCTGCAGCAACCGCCTCTATCGCAGCTACCTCATCAGCCACCGGGTAGACGACCACTTTCTCCCCCGTCAACTCACTCAGTTTGTCAGCCATCTCTTGTGGATTAGCCTCCCAGAAAAGATACGTGTCCTTCACTTCGTAAGCTATCCTGATACAGTCCTCATCATCGCCGCACTCGTCATAATCCACAGTGAATAATGCCCACAGTACAGCAGATGACAACATCAGACCCACAACCGCAATTGGTATGCTCCTGCCTTCTAATTGGTCCCTGATCATATCAATCGTTGAACCCATATCTGGCCCGATATACACATTGGTCATAAATTTAGGGTTACCTAAATATCAAAAGAGAACTCACACCCCAAAGTACGTGCCAGAGGTAGTCTCGATCAGGAATCTGGAGGTCGGCTTCAATGGAAGCCCCCTGTTATCTATCGACGAGTTCCTGGTAAATCAAGGGGAAGTCCTTGCCATTACCGGTCCCTCGGGGATAGGAAAGACATCGCTTCTGAAAACAATCGCCGGTATCCTCAAACCAATCTCAGGAACAGTGAAGGTGTGTGGGGCAACCATCCCACATAGGCCAGAAAGAGGGTCAATTGGATACATTCCACAGAAACTAGGTTTGGTCAGGCACTCTAGCGTCTGGGCCAATGTAATGCTGGGTTCGAGGGCAGGAAATCCCCGGGCAGAATCTCGAGAACATGCGATGAATGCAATCGAAGTCTTGGGATTGAAAGAAAAGAAGAATGAGCCAATAAAAAGACTATCTGGCGGTCAACAGAGGAGAGTGGCTACAGCTAGAACCCTGGCCCAAAGGCCGGCACTGATCCTAGCGGATGAATTCCTAAGTGAGTTGGATGAGGAAACATCGGATCGAGTAGTTAATTCGGTTCTGGAATACGTGAGATCAAGTAACACTGCAATGATATTGGTGGAACACGACATCTCTCGAGCAAAGCAGATTTCTGACAGGCTTTTGGTCATCGACGATGGACGACTAAATCCATTCATCACGGATACTTCGGTCTTGGAGGTGTAGTATTGGTAAAAATCGATCCAGAACAAAAGGAGTTGCTTGTGTCTGTCTCCGTCTTAATTATCAGTTTCTGGTTCCTACTCAAACTAACTTCCGGAATGATATGGGATTGGAATGGCTGGAGAGTGATAGAGCCCCAGTCTTACCCTCCATGCGAAGCAAACAGATTTCTCCAGTTCACATGCTCAACGGCTTGGATTGGTATGATCGAGACAATAAAGATCGCAATTCTTGCAACCTTCTTCGGAATGATTTTCTCATTACCCATGGGTCTCTTGAGCTCCAGGAACCTATTCCCACAATACATCACATACCCTTCTAGGGCAATCGTATCCGCCTGCCGGAGCCTACCTAGCCTGATTTGGGCCATTATTTTCGTTATCTTGGTCGGTTTGGGCCCAACAGCAGGAATCTTGGCTATGTCTGTCTACACTGTAGGATATCTTGGAAAGATGCAGTATGAGGCGATAGAGGGGATGAACAGTGCACCACTCGAGGCTGCGACTGCAATGGGACTCACCAAATCAGAACTCTCAGTGGGGGTTGTGATACCAGAAACCGCGAACCACCTTATTGCTCAGATGATATTCATGTTCGAGTACAATGTCAGGTCAGGGACCGTAATAGGGATTGTTGGCGCCGGAGGAATTGGGTATTACATCAATCTCTATCTAAAGTTCCTACAGTACGACGAGGTCGGCGCATATCTGCTGATCATCTTCCTAGTAGTAATGCTGATCGACCTCATCTCCATTTACCTCCGCTCATTCTTCATCGACGAGAGCGAAAACACCAAGCCTACGTGGGCAGGAGTGTTATTACCTCCAAAACCAAGTCCTAGGAAACCACTGGAATAGACGCTAGTAGTCAGCAATTATTCTGATTGCACCACCGTCGTAGAAAATCTGAATGTGGTCTTTGGCCTTGGTGGTAAGTGCAGCCAAAGCCTCGTAGACTTCCTTCTCCTGAACCTTGAATGCCTCTGCTGCTCTCTTTGTCGACCAGGCCACTTCGACGAAATCCGATGCGGAAATCCACTTCAGAAGCCTCGATTCGAACTCGGTTAGTTCGGCAACCGCCATGCAACTCGGGTGGGGGGAGAGGAAATCAAGACTCCCCAGAAGTCAGAACAGAATTCCTTAGCATAACGTACTAAGGGACTATTCAAGACGAAAATTCATGGAAGACGGAAACGTCCACATGGTCGACACCGATCGTTCAGGTTTGAGCCGTTTTTTTTGGTTCAGTTTAGGATTCGCCTCTATGGTACTGGGACTAATCGGAATACCAGTCCCGGGCCTTCCAACAACCCCACTGATGATTCTTGCAGCAGCTTGCTTCGCTAAGTCTAGTCAGAGATTTTATGACTGGATTATCAATAACAGACTATTCGGAAGCCACGTTAAGAACTACCGAGAGGGGAATGGGATTCCAAAGCGAAGCAAGCCAACGATACTTGCAACAATGTGGGTTTTCGTTTTGTTCGCAGTTCTGATTGCTATTCCTGATGACGTTCTAATCTCGAAGGTCGCCACAGTCTTCCTTGCAATTATTGGTACCATATTCATTTTGCGAATTCCGAATGTTGAGAATTAGAGAATCTCCTCTGAACTAGTTCTGAAAGACCTCTGATCCAGTCCGGATTGTCATTTAGGCATTTAACCAGGGTAAATTTCTCTCCTCCATTCTCCAAATAATGCTCACGAACCTCAATGTCCAACTCTTCCAGTGTCTCCAGCCCGTCTGCAAGGAAGGCAGGAGAAACAACTACCACCTCGACATCCTTCTTCGCCAACTCCTCCACTGCTGTAATCGTTGAAGGGCTCAGCCATTTTGCCGGGCCAAGCCTGCTCTGAAAACTGATCGACCAGTGTTCCTCAGAAACTCCCAACTTCTCCACTACTGCCTTTGCAGTCATACTGCAATGATGGGCATAGCACATCGAATTAGCCTCACAGGTTTGCATGCAGCATGAGTCTACTTTCTGACAATGTGACCCAGATTTGTCAGCTCTCCTTACATGGGAAATAGGAAGCCCATGGAACGAAAAAAGAAGATGAGACTTATCATTCCAATGAGGCCTGATTGATTCCACCAGAGGGTCGATGAAGGCCGGGTCGTCCTCGAAATGACCTAGTTCGAAAAGATTCGGAGACCACCCCATCTTGGTTAGTTGTTTGAAAGCCTCTTTCATCGAGGACTCTGTTGTAGCCTGTGCATGATGTGGGAATAGGGGTGCGAGAAGGAGATCATCAACCCCGTTAGATCTCAGCCTATCCAAAGCATCAGCTATGCTTGGATTTCCGTACCTCATCCCAACTTCACACTCAATATCGCCGACTTCAACACTGAGTTTTTCCGCCATTCTGTTTGTATAAACTCGAAGGGGAGAATCTCCATCCATCCAGATACTCGCGTATCTGGGAGCAATTTTCCTGGGCCTAACTCTCAGAATTATTCCTCTTACTAAGATATGTCTAAGCACAGTTGGAATGTCTATGACATCCGGGTCCAACAGGAACTCTCTGAGATATTTCCTTACAGATGGGACGGTCGCTTCATCCGGCGTACCTATGTTCATTAGAAGCACGCCTCTTTTTCCCATGTCACTTTGGCTAACCGTCAAGTAATAATGGTAATCTTCGTCCATTTTGGTTCTATACTTCAAAGTTTGTAAACGAGGGAAAATAGGAGAACATAGTGGCGACGATGGGCGACAGAGACTTGCTCCTGATCTTCGGGACCGAGACAGGAAATGCCGAAGAGTTAGCCGATGACGCGGCTCATTCGGCAGAGAGCCTCGATCTTAATCCAACAGTCATGGACATGGAAGACATTACTCCCGGGGACATCTCTGGAGCAAAGAGGCTGATCGTGATTTGCAGTACTTGGGGGGAGGGGGAGCAACCCGTGAACGCCCAAGATCTGTATGATGCAGTCTCTGAATCAGAAGATGGCAGCATGGAGGGAGTAAACTTCGCAGTGCTCGCTCTGGGGGACACGGCTTTCGAATTCTTCTGCGAGTCAGGCAAGGAATGGGACGCTATCCTGGAAGAGAAGGGCGGAAAAAGAACAAACGAAAGACTCGACTGCGATACCGACTACGATGATTATGCAGAGGAATGGATTGGGGCCACACTAGCATTAATGAATGAAATTGTTTAGAATCGCCACATATTTGTCCCCCTATGTTCTGGTAGAAGCATGAGGTCCCCCTCAGTCGCGGTTGTGGCACTTCTCCTGAGTTGCGCTCTTTCAGGATGCATCGGTTCCAATGACAATACAGAAAACTCGTATCCAAGCATCTGGGAAAGGGGCGATCTTGAGTGGGATACCAGCGGATCATTCAGCAGGGTTCTGGAAACCGGACCATACTACGCACTGGACGTCCAAGAGGCGATGATTGAGGTCGACACCTCATCTGTCTGGGAGACTGGCCCCAGCTCTGCAGAGGTGCATCTCTCTTACTGGCTGCCGAGCAACACAGAAGATGGAGACAAGGTCCCGGTAATAGCCGTGATTTCCCCATATTTCTCCTATGGTTCTCCAGGAGACGAGTCCACTCCAACAAGTATCGTGGGAGCAGGACGTGGGGAGTTCATATTCGAGAATTTTGTTCCTCACGGTTACGCATTCGCACAGGTTGCCGTTTTCGGAACCGAACAGAGTAGCGGGTGCTTCGATTACAGAGGGGCAGGGGAGGGTCTCGGCATTCACTCGGCAGTGGAGTGGCTCGGAGAACAAGATTGGAGCAATGGCAACGTCGGCCTCTATGGGAAGTCGTACGAAGGGGCTACACAATGGGAGGCAGCTGCAATGGGAAGCGAGTACCTGAAGACCATCGTCCCAATTTCGGGGACTACTGCCCTACATCCCCTTCTGTACAAGAATGGAAGCGCTGAAGCCAGGTCCCAAGTGATGCACATGAATTACTTCTCAAGCACAGTAGACTATGACTCGGACGACTTTGACAACGTGTGCCCAGACATTGCAGAGGGACTCTTCGCCGGACCGGTGACATATATCGGCGGGGAGATGGATCCCTACATGGAGAACTACTACGATGAGAGGAGCCATATCGACAAGGCATTCGGGAACTGGAACGGCAGCATCTACTGGGTACAAGGAATGCAAGATTGGAACGTCGATCCTCACCAGGTCTTCGGAGGACCGCCAGATACCAACTGGTATTCCGACTATGTTGAATCTGGTTACGAGGTTCGGGGCATTCTGGGCCAGTGGGGACATGACTACCCAGACCAGTGGCAGAAGCACGACGATAGTGAAAGCGGCTACGGATTAGAGGCCCTGTCAAACATGACTAGGTGGGACTGGGCCCAGGATCTTTTCGAGTGGTTCGAATATTACTTGCAGGAAAGAGGGCCGCAACCAGAGTATTTTGCACAGATTCAGCGAAGCGATGGAGAATGGAGGATAGAGGACAGTTGGCCTCCTAGCGACTCAAAGGATTACTTAGTCGATCTCGGAGACTGTGGCAACGAAGGCGCATTTACAGGAGGCCTTCCAGTAATCGGAGGAGGCGCCCCGGTAGTGGGAGGGGGTCAGACGATTACTGTTGAATGCCCGGAAATCAACCCGGATTTTTCGATGCACATCTCTGGTTTGGTAACTCTGCATCTTTCAGCAGTACCATCATTCGACGGAGGGCAGATCTTCGTGGAGATGCAAAACATGGAGACAGGGGTAAGGATAGGTCATGCTACTATGGATGTCCGGTATCATGAGGGCGGGTACGAGCCACAGACTGTGATACCAGGCCAAGAAATCACCATGATGATGGAGTTCCAAGCTATTGATGCAATAGTGGGACCCGGACAGGGAATCAGACTCATTCTTTCCGACACTGGGGAAGACTATCTCGCTCCAGCCTGTGGGAGCGCTTGTACCGTTCACGTGCTTACCTCTCTTTCGGAGGCTAGCTTTCCATTGATTCAGAGAGGTCAAGAAACCACTCTTGTTGTCCCGTAGGCTACTTCACTTCGTATGCCCCAACCATTCTCCTGACTGCGTCCTCGACCTCGATTTGCCCATCCAATAACCCTCCTAGCGTACTCAGGAAGGGAGTATCGTGACCTATCCTCTCTGACCTCTTCAGGAACATCCTAGTGGCCCTGACGCCCTCTGCAACCATGTGCATCTCTTCCAGGGATTCATCCAGGCTCTTTCCTGAACCAAGCTTCTCGCCCAGAGTCCTGTTCCTGCTTCGAGGGCTCGTCGCCGTAACGTAAAGGTCCCCTATTCCAGCAGGGCCGAATGCAGTCTTTGGGTCAGCCCCCATTTTCTCCAGCAGCTCAATCCCTTCGCTGTATCCAGAGAGGACGAGAGCCGCTTTGAGGTTGTCACCGCCAATAGTGTCCTTGAGTCCATCAACGAGTCCACATGCTAGTGCTACGCAGTTCTTGTACGCCCCCCATAGTTCGGCCCCCACTGGGTCCTCCCCCGGAGTCAGGATCAGAGAGTCAGTGGATAGTCGCTCTGCCACCCTTTCCGCCACCCCAATGTCATGACAGGCCACCACTGCGTTCGTGATTACACCACGTGCCACTTCCGGCGCTATCGTCGGCCCAGTCATAACCACTACTTGGTTGGACATACCTGCATCAGACAACCTCCTCTCTATAGAATCCGATATCATTCCCGAGCCACCCTCAGATGAGGGGGCTAGTCCCTTTGCCAGATCCACCAGCAAGTGAGACGGTCTTAGGCTTGGAATCAGCATATCAACAACTTCCAGGATTACGGAGCTCGGTAGGGCTAGAACAAGAATCTCGCAGCTTTCGGTTACATCGGATATTTCCATCGTGCAGTCCAACTCGGGGATTTGGTGCCCCGGGAGGTACTTCTTGTTCTCGTGAACGGTCATCATGGACTCGTAAACCTCCTGTTCGACTGTCCATCCCAGTACGTTGTGCCCGTCTTTGCACCAAACTAGTGCGAGAGCGGTACCCCAGTTCCCGAGCCCGAGAATCCCTATTCGTGCCATTTTTGCCATCTCCGGGGCGAATAGACCCGGTTATGACCCTATGGGGGCCTTTGACACGGATGCGTTGACTTCTTGGTGGGTAATTATTCGCACGGGACATAGCAGGGGTACCCGAGTGGTCAAAGGGGCTGGGTTTAGGTCCCAGTGCGTAGTGCTTCGCAGGTTCAAATCCTGCCCCCTGCACCAACAAAACTGATGGTGCGCTCAATTGAAGTCAGCATGCTCGAACGCCCTGAAATGGCAGGGGTACCCGAGTGGTCAAAGGGGCAGCGTTCAGGTCGCTGTGCGTAGTGCTTCGCAGGTTCGAATCCTGCCCCCTGCACCATCATTTGATTCGGATCCTCTTAGAGCGAATAGTGGAAATCCCACGTTTCTTCATCCCAATCAACCTGTATCCCATCGTACCAATGAATGAAATAGAGACGAGAATGATGCTCCAATTTTCGTAGCTGAATGGCCTGAATGGGTCAGTTGCCCATTTCTCGTCCCCAAGGACGCCGTCTTCGGTATCTGGAATCCCATCGTTATCGTCGTCGTCGTCTGAAATGTCCGGATCGCCGTCACCATCGAAGTCTGCGACTTCCGCGCCAGGAATCTCATCATCGGAGTCAAGCTCTTCGATGACTATCTCGTCTCCAATCAGGGCTTCAATAGGGCACCCCAGTTCATTTCCCGGTAAGGCTAGGAGATTGATGAAGTCTTCAGTACTGGAACTGATGCCCGGTACGAATTGGCACTCATCGGCGTTATTGCCCACTCCATC
>MDTE01014206.1_pt1 | contig 12202 bp, 13 predicted proteins | sample 811231 | NCBI WGS metagenome assembly MDTE01 (sample SAMN05326651, study PRJNA326480) | marine metagenome | isolation source: seawater | place: Indian Ocean: Red Sea | collected 2010
GATAAAACCGGAATTACCTATCGATGATCCTTATGCAATCATTGAACAAAGTGGTAACGATCTTTCTGTATCTGACTTTGAGGTTATTACCTCTCAGGCGAGGCTACGAGTCGAGGTACGTCAGGCTCAGGCGGACTCAAGTTTCAAGGGCGCTCGTGTACGCGCGTCTGACGAGGACTGGCTTCGCAAGAATCAATTTGAGTTTACCCACTGGGATCCCGCTTATGGTCAAACCTTCGAAGAGATCTGGCAGTCGGTCGCAAATGATCCCAGCCTTGCTGTTGTCTCTGCTGGCATAATCAGGGAGGAGGACGGTTGGGGACCTCCCAGAGGTGATAATGTGTTCCAGATAACGGGTATAGAGCCTGATAAAAAGGGCGAAATATCTGGCGTGGATATAACGTTGCGCCCGCCAGTTGGTCAGGCGACTTCGGATCGACTTGTGACACGTAAAGTGGTTGGTGTACTCGATGAGTTTGCTGATTATTTCGAGAACAATCAGGGCTCAAGTAATGATATCTACATGCATTACTCGGTACTCGAGGAAATTTCTGAGAAAACTATCCCGTTTACAGATTACAAATTTCGTATTACCGATCCTTCGCGTGCTGATGAATTGACGAGACTTCTCGAGACGGCATTTATCGATCACGGTATGACGGCTAAAAGTACTTCTGAGTCTATTGAACAAGAGCAGGCCCAAACTAATGCTTTCAATCAACTGTTTCAAGGGTTCATGGGTTTAGGCCTTTTGGTAGGAGTCGCTGCACTTGGCGTGATAGCGTTCCGCGCCGTAGTCGAACGTAGACAGTCGATCGGTATGATGCGAGCGATTGGGTATAGGGCTCGTATGGTTCAAATGCAATTCTTGATGGAATCGGGTGTCGTGGCGATATTGGGCTCTCTGATTGGGATCGGTCTTGGGACATTGATTGCTTGGAACATATTTAAAAACATAAGTCAGGAATCGGCAGGAGTAACGTTCTCCATACCCATTCTGAATGTCGCAGCCATCGTGCTGGTGGCGGTAGTATTTTCACTTTTGAATACCATGCTGCCTGCGCGGCAGGCGTCAGGTATAAAGCCATCTGAAGCACTGCGATACGAGTAGGTTAATTAATCTTTAGAGTGGTCGGACAGATCTTTTGAAATCTGTGCTTCTGCTATTTGTTTTGCGAAACTCAGATTTTCTGGAGTGTCGATGTCGAAAAGGCTGATTTTGTCGGGATCGGTTTGAGTTATGTCTTCATCGGTGAAGATAGTCACCGGGGGGTAATTGGCGACCCTCGCTTTTTCTATTGATCTACGGGGTGATGTTTCACCCTCTGATAGTGCGTGTCCAAAATGAGAAACCCAATACTTTCGGGGATATATAGCGTGAAGAGGGTGAAGGTTGCCTTCGGAGTACGGTATGACCGCACAAGCCGCCTTGCTCTCATCGAGACCTGCAGCGACAGCCATAGTAGTTATCAGATTGGAAGATAGAAACGGATGGTCGCCTGCGACTACGAAGCTGAACGGAGTTATTGAGGCAGTTAGGCCAGCATGTATGCCCGCAAGTGGACCAGAATAGGGTTCTGTGTCTGATACTACGTGCATGTTCAATGAAATTCCGAGATCAAAAACCTCATCGTTTTGATTTTGGCGACCCACAAGAATTAGTTTTGATGTAACTGGTTTTAAGGCTTCGGCAATTCTGATTAATATTTTCTTGCCATCAATACAGGTGATGAGTTTTGATTGTGTGCTGCCGAGGCGAGTAGATTGTCCTCCGGCAAGCACGATCCCCGTTAGCTGTGATGGTTCGAAGGTCATGAACGGGTCTGTTTTGTTTTACCGTCTTGGGGCGCTTTCGTCGTGTTCTCCTATGGCTCCGAACAAGGGAACGTCTTGGTAGAACCGGCTCCATGCGAACCAGAAACCAGTCATTGCTGGGAGCATTTTAAGTCGACTCCCTTTCAGCTCGCCCTCAATGCATTCGCCAGTGATTGCACGCCATGATGATCCAGTCTGCTTATCTTCGATTAGCCATGGCTCATAGTCGATCCTTTCGCCCTCACCTGATGCAGTAGATTCGACACTTCGGCGGCGTGGATTTTTATTTTTCCCCTTGAAGTTCAAAGTTCGCCCATCAATCCTGCGAGAGAATGCTACAGCAGTAGCTGACGATCGTTCCTGCAAGACCAGTATTGGTGTACCTCCGAGAGTTTCTTCGATCAGTGGCTTTTCAATTAATCCCGGATAAGAATAAGCTTTGATGTCACCTTCAATGTCAAGGCCAAGCACGATGTCTTTGCCGTGCAGTCGCTTATCTTTTGGGGCGAGGCTGTGAATGCCGTTTCGGTCGTTCGCGTAGTAATTTTCAAAAATATCGGCTTCTGGACCGCCCTCCGTAGACATTACTTCGGTTTTAGGATGAGCTTTTTCCCATGCTGCCCAGGTAGTTGTAATAACGGGGATTTGTTCAAGACTCCATCCAGTTAATGGACCCGTTGCTGCTTGGCCCGTGAACTGGATGATGGTGCTTCCGTCATTGTTAGGCATAGCCGGAGAGTTGAACACCGTGTGCGTATGAGCGCCTAGCATAACGGCATCTTTATCACCGACCTTGGCCAAAAACGCGCGTGCTGAGTATGTTACGGGTGACCACGTAACGGCCACAGGCGTTTCGCCGTATTCTTCATTAGAAACTTCACGTACACCCAGAGCTGCCAGAGGGTAAGCCGCAGCTTCTCCGTCATGAAAAACACCGATGACTCTATCGTCGGGGAGGAGTTCTTCATTTGCTTCATCCGGATCAATAAATTCAGCGGGCTCAGCTGGTCCACGTCGTCTTCGTCCGGGATTTTTTCTGAATTTTTCGTAAGTTGTTAGTTCTTGTCCGGGGAGTATCAGGGCTACTCGAGTAGCAAACGTGCCCCACCTAGCTAGAAAATAAGTTACCAACCCCCCGATGTAAATGCCGAACAACAAGTCGACCTGTTCGAGACCTCCCGTGATTGAGAATCCAAGCATCGCAAGCACGAACGTGGCGAGAAATACGCCCAAGGCGCGAGTTCGAGGTGGCAGTTTTATCCAGTATGTATTCATGGGAGAATCGAAAATTATTAACTTAGTGAATAGCTGTTCATCGTTTTATGAATCTGATATTACCGCTAGGAAGATACATTCGCATGGGCTTTCAGAAGTGGTCGTACGGTTATACTGCCATCCACTTTAAGGCGAGCAGGGCCTTTAATACATGTAATTCAAGGAGTTTTCGTATTGGTTGATGCATTAGTCAGGGTTCCCGACAGGATTTTGAAAAATTATGAGAGTGTTTCTAATGCTACCGTTCTCGGACAGTTAGCGAAACTTGGATACATGAAGGTGTTTATGAATGGTGTTCGTAGTCTTGCTCCCGGTCGACGTTTGGTTGGACGGGCTGTAACTCTGCGCTATTTACCTTCACGACCGGATTTACAGGAACATGTGACCCGTGGTGGTTACGGTGAAGGATTGAACGAAACACCCCGTTGGGACGCTCTTGAAGCCTTGAGCCCAGGGGATGTGTTGGTTGCTGACTGTATGGGTATGGGTGGGACTTCGACTGGGGGTGATGTCGTATTCTCTAGGATTCTTTCTAAACAGGCAGCAGGTTTAGTGACCGATGGAGGCGTGCGAGACGGGCATAAGGTTATTAGATATGGCTATCCTGTTTATGCAGGTGGGAGCACGCCAACTATTGGTGAACCCAATGTTTTGCCTTATGAGGTGAATGAGCCTATACAGTGTGGCGGAGTGCTTGTCTGGCCAGGTGACGTGATACTGGGGGACGAAGATGGCGTGGTTGTCTTACCTTCCAAACTCGCATTAGAAATTTATGATGAATGTGTTCATCATGACGAGGTCGAGCAGGCGATTCTGGAACACACTCAGAAAGAAGGAATATCGCCGAAATTCTTCTATCCATTCAATTCTGAAACGGACAAAATTTATAAAGCTTGGAAAGCTCGTCAACGTTAGAACAATCCCATCATATGAGACATTGATCAAGGGGTACTGAGATTATGGGTGACAGGCAGATTCAAATTTCTACCGATAATTTGACTGTGACGGCTACGTTGAATGAGTTGGAAACAGCCAATCATCTGTGGGATAGCCTGCCTATTACTGGACGTGTTCAAATTTGGGGAGATGAAATTTACTTTTCAATCCCACTTAATGTTGAGGAGGAGTTGGGCTCACAAGAAACCGTGCAGGCAGGGACAGTAGCTTATTGGCCTCCAGGTTCGGCCTTGTGTTTGTTTTGGGGTCCGACTCCCATCAGTGCTCCTGGTGAAATCCGTCCAGCGTCAGCGGTGAATGTAGTAGGGATTCTAGACAATGACCCCACTTTGCTTGCTCAGGTTACGTCTGAGGCAGAGATAATTATCGAAAAAATAGAGGGGTAGAGGTTGATCGATTCAACAGGTTATTCCCAGCGACTTAAAGTGGCATGTGAAAAAGACTGGCGGAAGGCTCACAAAGATCACCCATTTGTACAGGCGATGGGAGATGGTTCACTTACACTTGATCGATTTTCGTATTACATGAAGCAGGATTACTTATTTTTGATTGACTATTGCCGTGTGTTGTCTATTGCTGCGGCTAAAAGCCCTGATCTTGAATCTATGGGGCGCTTTGCAGCATTACTTGATGAGACTTTGAATTCTGAGATGGACTTACATCGCGGATTTTGTTCAGATATAGGCATTACAGAAATGGACCTTGAGGATACTATTCCTTCTCCTACGACTGTTGCATATACCAGCCATTTGATGCGCCGAGCCTATGAAGGTTCAATTGCGGAGCTTGCCGCATCACTGTTACCGTGCCAATGGGGTTACGATGAGGTGGCCCGTCATCTGGAGCATCGAAAACGACCAGATCCGAATTCTTTTCATTCTAGATGGGTTGCCGGATATTGTGACAGTGAGTATAGAAAAATGACCGACTGGCTTAGAGGTTTTGTAGATAGTCTTGGTGCCCGAGCAAATTCCGATAAGCGACAGCGGATGCACGATGCTTTCAGGGTGAGTACTCGTTACGAATACCTCTTTTGGGATGCTGCATGGTTTAAGGAGTCTTGGAAACTGTAAACTCGCACATTAAAAACTGCTTACTAGCAAAAATGGGTTAAAAAACCGGAAATACATTGCATAAGATGGCAACTGTTTACTTTTCTAAGGTGGAAATTATTGATCATTCGTAGGTTAGAGCAGGAACCGCAGGATCGATATCCAGGTGTTCCTCGATACGCACTGGCAAGTGCTGAACTTGGACAGACGAGTTTGCACGTAGGTGATCTTTCTTATCTTCCGGGCTATGGGGTTCCGCATCACTATCACACCGGTGTAGCTGAAGAGACGCAGATCATGCTCTCTGGGGAACTAGAGTGTTGGGTTGGAGGAAAACGCACTACTGTTTATCCGGGTGATACAGTCACCGCTTTGCCTGGGAATGCTCATGCATTTCATAATCGGGCGGATGTTGTAGCTCGTATGATTACGGCGTTCCCAGTAACTTCTCCTGAGACTGTACACATAGATGACGTGGATCTTGAAGATGTGTCGGAACACCCGTCAATCATACGTGCTGGTACTCGGCGTTCGGTTTTTATTGAAGGGCTACCGGGAGTAGATCGAGTTGAGCATTCGGGGAGTTTTTCTGGGGCAAGATCTACATATAGCTATTCCCTTGAAATCCAGCCTGGATCCGCCGTTCCTGTGCAGAATTATGATTATGAGACCGCTCTTTTTTTGGCTGAAGGCTCTTTGACAGGAATCATCGGTGAGAACATTGTGCTCGGTACAAATGATGGTGCTGTTGTCGCACCAGGGGTGCAGTACGGATTTTCCAATGAAAGTGGGGTGCTCGCTCGCTTATTCGTGATTCATCCTGTAATTAACCCTGCTTAGATTAGTTTAGTAGACTATCGTCGTTTTTCCGTTATAAATACCTTGGATTTGAGTTCGATTCTCATTATTGAAAGAAATTGATATGACTATTGTGAGACGCGCCGACCAACAAGAATCTTCCCCTATGCAGGGTGGAAGATTGCTGACTATGGCAGGATCTCTAACCGGAGCGACGATGGCGACGGTTGGGGATTTGACAGTGCAGCCAGGGGTGAGATCTGCTTATCACCTGCACCCCAACACTGAAGAATCAATATTTGTTGTTGATGGCGAAATTGAGTTCCGTTTAGCTAATTCAAAATTTCGGGCTTCATCAGGTGACTGCGTGCTAGCGCCAAAAGGAACCGGACATGGTCTGGAGAATATTGGCCAGTCGCCTGCCAGGCTGATCACAATTTATCCTACTGCTAATCCAGAACGCGAAGTGTTAAGTGATGTCATTTATGATGATGTTGATCCTGGGCCAGGAGTTTTCGTCCGTGGGAATGTAGCACCTTATGAATTTTCTCCGGGCGTGTCTCGTTATGACATGGTCGGTGATTTTTTGGGATCATCCTCCACCTATTTGAGTGAGTTGACTTTTCAACCTGGTTCAGTGGCCCCGAATCACTATCACCCATCTCATGAGGAGTCGATGTTTTGCTTAGAAGGTAACTTGATGGCTGTTTATGCTGACGATGATCGAGTGCCTTTGGCAACTGGTGATTGCTTTACCTGTGAAGTTGGGATTAGGCATGGGATTTTTAACGAATCTGATTCGCCTGGGAAATTGTTGGCAATTCACCCGGTGTTAAATCCACCCCCAAGAGTGGACGTCGACTAGCCTCAAATCACCTGATTAAGTTCTAATTTGCTACTTGAATCGGATGCAGCTCATTGTCCGGCTGATACCAGGGGTAGTGTGGATTTTCTCTCGCACGATTTCACTTATTTCATCAAGGTTCACCGCTTCGATGATGCAAATCAAATCATACGGACCTGTTACGCGATCAACTTGTACCGTTTGTTGTAGCAACTTTAAATTTTCGAGCACAGCATTGCTTTTACCGGCCTGAGTTTCAATTAACAGATAAGCCCTGATCGTAGAGGACATGTGCTGCACCTTTGTATCCGAAATAGTAGCCGGATTGTTTATTTGGTGTTCCTGTTTCTATGTGGAACCAGATTATAGTGATGTTGGCATTTTATAACGATTATTTGCAACAGAAATTCCTGTAGTTCAAATCATGGGGAGACATGATGGATACCGATGCCAGAAACCAGTTTGATCGTACAGCTGCCAGTTATGCGGTCAGTAGAGCGCATTCAAATAGTCGTAGCCTTGCGCTTCTGAAAGAATTTGCGGGAGATCGCCAATATCGTCTTGCCATAGATATTGCCACAGGACCGGGATTTGCTGCGTTCGCACTTGCCGACCAATGTGATGAGATTATTGCGACTGATATTTCAAGGGGAATGCTTGAACAGGTAAATAAACTTGCATTTGCGCGAAGCATTGAAAACGTCGAACGGTCATTTGCTGATGCCCATGCATTGCCTTTTAGAGACGCTTCATCGGATCTGATTACGTGCCGTACAGCTCCTCATCACTTTGCTTCTATACCGACATTTCTTTCAGAAGTTCGCCGAGTATTGGTGAGATCTGGCGTTTTCTTGATGGTTGATACGACAACCAGTGAACTTGAATTACCCCGTATTTGGCATCAAAACATGGAGTGGCGGAGAGATCGGAGTCACGTTGCTGCTCCGCCCCCATCTGCTTGGCGTCGAGAGTTCGTTCAAGCTGGGTTCCGGGTTGTTGAGGAACAGTTAACTACAGTTGATATGGAATTTAACGATTGGGTACTGCGTTCCAATACTCCGGAAGAAGAAATCGAAGCGATGAGGAGTGAGTGGAAAAATATTGACGAAAAAATCTCGCTTGAATACAACGTGAAAGAATACGCGAATGGTGATTATTCTTTCTCATGGCCTGTGATTTTACTGAAGGGTGTTATCAGATAATTGTGAGTGGCTATCCTGTATTGATCGGTATGAAATTATTACAGGGGCTTTTTGGGACAGTAGATCCTTATTACTAGAGCTGATCAATTATGGTGGGGGAAAGTCGACACTCATGCAAAACGCACGAAATGAAATAGGGTTTATCTTGGAAAAAATAGTATATATAGCGTTGGCCGGAGCAGCAGGTACTTTGACCCGTTATGGCGTTGGGATACTTTTTCAGAGAATGGGTGACGAAGGCGCGACCGGAATGCCTTTGGGGACATTTTTTGCAAATATGGTGGGTGCGTTGTTGTTTGGTTTAATTTGGGCATTGAGTGAGGAACGTGGTTGGGTTAGTGGTAATATTCGATTGATTGTCTTGGTAGGATTTATGGGTGCGTTTACGACATTTTCTACGTTCGCATTCGATAACTTCCAAATGGCTAGAGCATCAGAATGGGGATGGTTTGGGGCAAATTTGGCTCTTACTAACATTGGGGGGCTAGCCTGCGTTTACGCCGGTTTTCGTTTGGCTAGGTCGCTCTAGATGGCATTTAGTTGTTTGATTTATTGACACAGGATTCTAGTCATAAAGTAGTAGAGTTTGAACCTGAAAGATTTACCTCAACAGCAGAAAAAAATTATCAGGGCTTGGTGCATGTATGATTGGGCCAATTCCGCTTTCGCTACGAGTGGAATAGCAGCGATATTCCCTGCTTATTTTGTCGTTTTATTTCAACAGTCGCTTGGTGAAGAAACTTCCTTCTTTGGTCGAGAACTTAATGCAACGGCCATGTGGAGTTTCGGTATTGCATTCTCCACAATGATTGTTGCTTTTTCGAGCCCTGTTATCGGAGTGATTGCGGATCGCTTTGCAATCAAGAAAACTCTACTTTGGATCTATACGGGTGTTGGATCGTTAGCGACAGTCCTGTCATTTTTTTCCGTTTATACCGGAAGTCCATGGGCTTGGTTGTTTGCATTTTTTGTTTTGGGTAATATCGGGTTCGCTGGCAGCATAGTTATTTACAACTCGTTCTTACCTAATGTCTCACCAACTAAGATTTTGGATGAGGTCAGCAGTAGGGGCTTTGCTTATGGATATGTTGGTGGCGGTATCTTGTTGTTAGTGCACCTTGCTGTTATATCTGTGACAAGTGAGATGGAAATTGCGGATCTGGTTACAAGGCTTTGTATTGTTTCGGTGGGGGTTTGGTGGTTTGGTTGGGCGTTGTGGACTCTGAAGATAGTTCCTGAGCCAGTAGTGAACAGATCCGTGGAACCCATGCGGATTAGCCGTACGATCTCCATGGCTTTTGGGGAATTGCGTACTACCCTGGGTCAGGTAAAGAGATTCAAAGTGCTCTCTCTTTATCTGATAGCGTATCTGTTGTTCAATGACGGGATCCAAACGGTTATGGCGATCGCAGGAGCATTTGCCGCCGATACTCTAGGCATTCCACTCCTTTGGATCATGCTTACACTTCTAATTATTCAATTTGTCGCTGCTTTTGGTTCGATCGGTTTCGCTTGGTTAAGTCGTTTATTGGATACCAAGAAGGCTTTAACTGTATCTTTGTTTGGATGGTCTTTTATCGTACTTTTTGGAGTGGCGATTGCACCTCTTGCTCCACAGGCACACGACGAGCATGACTTTCAATTGGAGTATGACACTGAGCCATCATCCCCGCATGCAGGTAACTACCGAGTTACACATGTATCCGAGGTCAATGAAGAAAGCGAAACACTTCCATGGGTAGAGGCTTTAGGGAATATTAGTGAGGGTCAACATTTCATCGCCCCTGAAATAGTGACTTTGACCAGTCTGGCGACTATTGATGAAGATTTTAGGTATACCATCTCAGTACAGGGAGGTCCGCACGACGGCACGGTTATCATAGGATCTGGACACCCGTCGATTTTAGAAAAAAGTCCCCTTGATTGGTGGCCAGCTTTGATCCGTGATTCAATCTGGGCTCCACTGTCTCTTCAGGCGCACTATCAGTGGGTGTTGCTTGGTGTTTCTGTTGGGTTGGTTATGGGGGGAAGCCAAGCATTGGCAAGGAGTCTCTTCGCTCAGATGACTCCTAAGCGCAAAAGTATGGAATTCTTTTCATTTTTCGGCTTTGCTGGTAGGGCCTCATCAGTCGTGGGACCTTTGATGTTTGCTGTGATTGCCACTATGTTTGACACCCGTTTGGCCATAGGTTCTATTCTGATTTTGATTGTGGTTGGTGCCATCATGTTGCGATGGGTTAAGGTGGATGAAGGAATTTTGGTAGCGGAGGAAGAGGATGAACGGATTGGGCAGTTATCGACGGATGTTTAATTTTGTAATTCTCAAGAAAATTCTTGAGGGCAGTCTAGCGTAATTCCGTCCAATTCCATATCTCGAGCTCTATTGACATCCTGCTTGTTTTGGATGCCCCATGCCCCCGTGTATAAACCCTTACGTGTGATCAATGCCCTTAATTCTGGGGTGATTGCATGTATGTACGGGAAGATTCCTTGCAAACCGTTTATTTTGCAGAAGTCTATGATTTCTTCCGAGCATGTTTCTGATAATAAACCGTGCCCAAGATCAGGCATGAGTTTTTTTGATCTGAGTAGTTGATCCCTGTCGAATGAGATTATTGAAATACCTGGCACATGTGCAAATCGATTTTGGGATGTGTTGAGCCAACCATATTTGTCAATTAAATTTTGCACCAACGGTATTAAAGCAGGGTCTTTAGACTTGATCTCCGCAAAAATATGAGCTTGTCCAGAGTACTTTCTCAACAAATCTTCAAAAACTGGCACAGTCTCGCTTGAAAATTGCTTCCCATCTTCTGACATGAACCAAGAACCTGCATCGAGTTGCATTAGTTCGTCTTTAGTGAAATCTGAGATGGGTCCCGATCCATTAGTTGTTCTGTCCACTGTTTCGTCATGCATAACTACAGGGACTCCGTCAGAGCTAAGATGAAGATCCAGCTCAATGTAGGGAATTCCGAGTTTTAATGCATAGTCAAAGCTAGCGAAAGTGTTTTCTGGCCTTTGGCATGAGATGCCGCGGTGGGCGATTAAAATCATGGTGATGTTGGTTGCCGTCCTGTTTAGAAGTTGCTATTTGCACATCATCAACCAGATAGATAAGAATGATTTGACGTTTTGCCATTCAATAAATGTGGTTATCTCAATCAGGTAGGAGCTAACAGTTTTTTTTGCAATATGGCTCCCGAGGCAGGATTCGAACCTACGACCCGCTGATTAACAGTCAGCTGCTCTACCGCTGAGCTACTCGGGAATGCGATTGGATTTGTTAACCAAAGTTACCATTGTACGGGGGGGAGCCGCAATTAGATTAGGGGTAATTGCTTTCATCATGAAGGATACTTTTGGGTTCATATTTGCCAAGAAGCCTGCATTTTTGAGTCGCGATCTGCGGGAAAGATGCACGTTCTAGAGATTTTCGTCCGAATATCCAGATCTGGGTGTGACTCAACAAGTTCCTTTAAAGTTTTCTGACCGCGTTGAATCTGAAACATGATACGTAGTGATCGTTGACCATGCCTGTTGATTGCATAAAGGCATACATGATGATAGGTCCAACGAACGACATTCCCCGTTGCTTGAGGTCTTTACTCATTCTGATAGATTCAGTGCTTTTGGCGGGGACATCACTGGCTGAAAAACGGTTCATCTGTAGTGTTTTTCCTCCAACGAAACTCCACAAATGGTTGCTAAGGCTGCCAAATTCTTTTTGGATTTTTAATACGATCTTTGCGTTGTTTATGGCAGCGTGGATTTTGAGATTATTACGAACGATTCCAGTATTTTCGAGTAGGGCTGTAATTTCTTTCTCGCGATACGAGGCGACGCTTTTTATGACGAAATTATTGAAAGCAACGCGATATGATTCCCGGCGTTTCAAAATGGTTTCCCAGCTCAGACCTGCTTGCGCACCCTCGAGTAAAAGTAATTCGAACAGGTGTCGGTCGTCATAGACTGGCACTCCCCATTCATAATCGTGGTAGGCCTCGTAAACGGCATTTCCGGTGCCAAAACAACGTGTTGGATCAAGCTCTGGTTTAGGATTAGTGGTCATGGACTTAGGATGTTGGTCGAATAATACCTGAAAGGTAATCTGTTTTCGTTATACATTCGAGTATTAAATTCATACAACCGGCTCAGATTCGCATGTGCAAAATTATGGCGTAATATGGTTGCCGGTATGTCATTAGCATGGGGATTGAATTGTAGTTAACAGGAGATTCGATAATGCCTGAACGCAA
>MDTE01140729.1_pt1 | contig 12202 bp, 6 predicted proteins | sample 811231 | NCBI WGS metagenome assembly MDTE01 (sample SAMN05326651, study PRJNA326480) | marine metagenome | isolation source: seawater | place: Indian Ocean: Red Sea | collected 2010
CCCATCCTGCCAGGATTCGGCTCTAACCACGGCATTGCAAACCAACAAAGTGTGCTCCCACACATCCCCCTCTGGATGCCATTGGGGATCTTGTGGAATCCCAATCATCTGATTCAACGAGGTGTAATGAGATAGCCACCCTGCCTCTCTTAGAAAGCAAAGGCCCATGGAAGGATGAGTGGATTGGGCGGCCCATTTTTTCCACTCTTCCCACAAGCGCTCCTTTGGGAGGGAGGTAAAAGTCGAGTGCATTGAACGGCAAAGGGCCAGTGTCTCTGGATGAGGGGAGAGTCCAAAACGTCCAGCTAGTTGCATGCCTCGCATGACCCGCAGAGGATCTTCGTGAAACGCTTTAGAGGTATGGCGCAGATGGCGTTTCTCCAGATCTTCCTTGCCTCCAAAGAAATCAATTAGTCGTTTTTCCAGAGGGCAATAAAGCATGGCATTGATCGTGAAGTCTCTGCGTTCACAAGCCGCCTCCAGTGGGAGAAAAGGGTCTGCATGCACGCAGAAACCCCGGTGACCGGTATCGGTGTTGATTTCTTTTCGAGGGAGTGCGATATCGTAAGTCTCGCCTGGTTTGGGCGACCATTTGATGACGCCAAAGGACTTCCCAACGGCATCGGTGCGGCCTCGGGATTGCAAATGCTTCAGGAGTTTCTCCATGGGCATGCCATAGACTTCAATATCGTAGTCATGGACTGGATGCCCCAACAAAGCGTCTCGAACGCAACCACCCACCAAATAGGCCTTGGCTGGCTGCTTGATGGAGGCCATCAATGCCGCCAGCTGATTCGGTAAGTCGTCGATGGTGAGCGCCACCTCCAAGATTTAGCAAAGGGGAAGATAACTGGCAACGCTCTCCCGAGATCGTCCTTTAGTATTGCCAGTCCGGGATCCCTCTGATTCTGTAGGCCTCCGCCTGATGACAGATGACTGTAAATCTCCCAACTCGCTGCCGACATCATTCAAGGGGGATACTGGGAAGGGACTTCCTGGAGAGGGAGGTGGCGAACCGGTCCATGATGGCATGTTTGCTTCTCTCCAGCACCGCAATTACCGGATCTTCTTTTTTGCTCAATTAGTCTCCCTGACCGGTACCTGGATGCAGATGGTGGCCGAGGGCTGGTTGGTCTATTCCTTGACTCGCTCTCCAATGAGCCTGGGGATTGTCCGGTTCCTGCATACCCTTCCCGTCACCCTGCTGACATTTCTTGGGGGTTCGATGGCTGATCGATACGACAAACGGACCCTTCTTGTTGTGACCCAGTGTTTGGCACTGGTGTTTTCCTTGATTCTCTATTTTCTGAGTCTCAGCGAATCCATCGCGTTTTGGCAAATTGGATGCCTGGCTGTTTGCCTGGGAATCAGCAATGCCATCGACATTCCGGTTCGACAAAGCTTTGTGGTCGATATGGTCGGCAAGGAGCACCTTCCCAATGCCATCGCTCTCAATTCCAGCGTGTTCAACGCCGCACGCATTGTCGGTCCAGCGATTGCCGGGCTATTAGTGAGTCGGGTGAGCTTGCCGATTTGCTTCCTGATCAATGCCCTTTCCTACGGGGCCGTCATTGCGGGCTACCTTTGCATGCGCCTGCCAGTCAGGCAGAGCGTCTCGAATGTGAGCAACACAAGGCCGCTGTTGCGCCAAGCTGTGCAATGGATTGGGGGACACCCTGAGGTGCGCACCATCTTTCTCCTGGTTTCGGTGGCCAGCTTGTTCTGCATGTCCTATCTCGTGTTGATGCCAGTTTTTGTCCAGGAAAGGCTTCATGCCGGTGCCGAAGGTCTGGGGTGGTTGCTCACAGCCAATGGAGTCGGCGCGATTACGGGTTCGGTCAGTCTCGCCTGGTTGCGCGAAAGAGGCGATCGGCTCCAGCTCTCCCATTGGGGTTTGGGAATTTTCCTTTGTGCCAGTTTTTGCTTCGCCTGGACGACCCATTCCTTGCTGGCAGGCTGTTTGCTGGCGATTTCGGGATGGGGTATGATTGTGTTTTTTGCCACTTCCAACACCATGGTTCAGGGCTTTGTGCCCGATGGCATGCGGGGCAGAGTCATGGGTGTGTATGCCTTCTGTTTTATTGGGCTAAGCCCCTTCGGGCATTTCCTGGCTGGCTGGTTAGCTAAGGTCATCAGTGCACCGTTTGCCGTGAGTTTGGGCTCCATGGTGGGGGTGGTGGCTTTATTTCTTGCGCGCAACCTCTCGAGCGCATCCAAGCGAGGTGTTGCCTCAAAACCCTGATGAGGATGACCCACGTCAAAGGGAGTTCCTCAGGGGACCGAGCGGAAAAATTGCATCCGATCCATGGGACTCCCCAGCGGATGTGGGTTCTGGCTTCCCACGACATCGCTCCAAGGTCCCTGCAAACTTGGGGCGCTTTGTAAGGTCCCCGTGTAGTAGATCCACAAACCTTGATCAGACTTTTCGATGGCCACAAAAGAACCGAACGTTGTTTCCTGGGTTTGAGTGAGATATCGCACGGCATTGAGAAACATGTGCCCACCCTCTTCGGTGAGGTCAAATAGACCGGCCGTTTCGGAGGTGAACCCCGATGCCTCACGGCTTCCGGTCAGGAAAAGCATTCTCTTCTCCGCCAATATCGGTTCAGCCGCATGGCTTATCGTGGCGCCTGGCTCCCATTCGGCGATCACGATTCCTCCATAGGCGTTGTCAGAGTGCGTTGCGTGGGTCGCAATGATTTTGCCGCCCCCGGAAAGGGGGTTCTGGTTGACGGAAATACCTCTCTGTAAGATGCCGTTCCAGGTAACAGGTTCTGCATAAAGTTGCGCCATGACATGCTCGGCATCCAATGGGATTCCCTCGAAAACGGGATGAGAGGGATCTTTGGCCTTCAGGTATATGGGGCTGGCCGCGTCGATCATGGTGGTGCCCTGCGTGAAGCCGAGTCGATTGCTTCGCGTGACATAACCCCCCAGAATCATCACGGGAGTCTCGAGGCTGTGCCACGTCATCCCTTGGGCATCTGAGGCGTAGTCTCCGCTGGCAACAGAACGACTCACGATGACTAAATCATACGATTCGAGTAAGGCTTTATCGGGAGTGGAGGTAGTTGCAATGCGGTAGACTTCGTGCCCATCCCTGGTGAGCAACCGGGTGTAGAGGGCATCTGGCGCTTCGGTCATTCCTGCCGCTCTCGCAGCATTCGATGCGGTGGTTTCATCGGTGTGAAAGCTGACCCAGGCGATGCGTGCACTGGACGGGCCGGTGCGAGGGATGACGATGAGGCGCACCTCTTCAGAGATCCCATATTGCCCGTAAACATCCCAACCCTGGATTTGCAGGAGGTGTGCACCCGATTGTTCGGGTTTCCAATTCCAGAGATAGGGCGGACCCAACAGTTCGCCAATGGACACACCATCGATCAAGCACTCCAGTCGGGCCATGGGGGTGTTCTGGGATGAGGCAATATTGGCCGAGATGTTGACATTTTGACCTTGGGCAACCGATGTCTGTTCATCCGGTAGAAGGAGTGAAATGGAAGGGGGCGGGGGAAGCGTCCGATCTGTAGCAGCCTGAACGGCTTCCCATGCCGATGAACTGTTTGCATCGGGAAAGAGGGTCGGAGACAAGCGGGACAAATAATACCCTTGGCCATCTGCTAGTGTTGGCCAGGGTTCCTGATCGTCATAGGTGAGGTCCCAAAGCGGGTTTCCACCAGACCCGGTCGCCTGCAGGCGTTCGCCCGCATTGGAAAGGTTGGTCTGTTGCTGAAACATCCCCGCAATCGTTTCCTGAGAACCGAACCGAAAGCGAAAGGCATCCGGATCGGCCACCACCACGCATTTGGCGCCCGCAGGTAACTCGTGAAGGAAGCTGTCGTCCTGGAAATGGAAGGTAATGCCATCGGTAAAGGCGACCTCTCGAAGATCGACCGGTTTCTGGCTGACATTCTTGATCTGAAGGAACTCAAAGTCACTTCGTTGGTCAAAACCGAGCGCCATCTCTTCACCCGAGGGTGCCGCTGGGTGGTAATGAATCTGTGTCAATAACAGGTTTTGAGCAGTGGCTGGAACGGCATTGATCAGGAATTGGGCCTGATTCAGGGGAGACCATTGGACCCCATCAAAAGAGCGCGCCTTGAGGCGGGCGGAAGCCTGCAGCAGGATGGGGTTTTCGTAACGGAAAACTGCCTGATCCTGACCGGTGGGTTCTTCAGTGAGTGTGGTGGAAGCGGTCAGGCGTGGCCAAATGAGAAAATCACTGCTCGAATTGGAGACATTCAGTCCATGAATGGCCAGTACATTGTCTCCCGGGCGCAATACATTCAGGCCTTCAGCAGTGATGTCCACGGCTTCGAAAACCGCAGCCTGGGTGTCATTGTGGCTGGCAGAAGCGGAGGCGTTCCATGCGGCAGGCGAACCCCTGTTTCCCGGAGCATTCGACCTGGCGACCTCTTTTCCGTTTAAATAAGCAATGAAGCCATCGTCATAGCGCACCTCCAACGTAAGCTGATCAAAGGAGGGAACCTCTTCCAGCGTGAAATGAGTTCGCATGTAAATGGTTTCTGCGTTTTGGCTGGAGACAGCCTCTGAGAAGTTCAAGGAGGGAGCGATGAAATCATCGTAGCCAGATCCATTTTCATACCCCGCGCCTGCCTGACCGGAAGGCCAATCAGCATCGTTGAAACCTACCTCAAACCAAGAGCCGTCCAGAGTGTTGTTCTCGGGCATGTAGGCTTTTTTGGTAGCCGATTCTGAGACCAGTGTCTTGATTTGCCGAGAAAGGACTACGGGTTGCTGCCCCATGGGGTCGGTGCCATCCAGTGTGTAGAAGATGGTCCCTCCGCCTGACTGCATGGTCAAGGAGCTTGTCGATGCCAGTGGGCCTCCCTGTTGGCTGAAGGTGGGAGGATCGATCGATGGGATCCAATTCCTTGATCGGAACTGGTTGAGAACAATCTCACTGCGGCGGGAAAAATAATCAAAGGTTGGCAAGGAGCGATTCTGTGATTCGCCAAATAAAGAATCACGGATTTCCACCCAGTCCAAACGATCGTAGGGCTGCGCCCGTTGGTTGTCTCCCCATCGCGCAGATTCCAAACGGATGGGCCACTCAATGGGGTCACTGGTCGTCCGGTAGATACTTTCTGCCATTTCTGGGGTGAGCGTGCCTCGCCTCAGGTGTTCATAGGCGCGATCGGCAAAGCGCATGCGATAGGAGGGGTTTTGAATCAAACGATGATGGAGATGGGTCGGGCCACCGCTGTTATCTTTACGTGTGACGTTGTCTTGAACACTCTGAAGCCCTTTTTCGGCATCCCAGCTGTGGTATCGCCACCTACCATTTGGATCGTCGCGGCGATAGCTGGCATACCAATTATGGTGAGCCCAATCACCATTACCGATGTAGTAGTTCATCAGCATGTAATCAATGAAGTCATCGATCTCCAATAGCGATTGCATGGAAGCCCAATGATCGGCTTGGGTGAGATCTTGATCAGCCAGGCGCATCAAGGCGAGGTAGGATCGGTTGGACCCCTGCACGACAGTTGAAGTGCGATGCTTAATGACGTCGTATTCTTCATTTTCTCCCCCGAAGTAACTGGCAGCAAAGTTGTCATCTGGGCGCTCGTGAAGGGTATGAATGCCCCAATAAATCCCATTGATAAACACATGAGCATGAGCCCCATGAGGGGATAGACCTCCCATGGCATTGTGGAGATTTGCGGCATACAGATCCCTGACGTACTGGGCGCGATCGCGCTGGGCCACCGGTTGGGATCCTCCCCCGTAATGCCACACATTGTTGAGTCGCGCATCGACGACCAAGGTGTCAAAGCGCGTCGCAGCCTCCTCTCCAAATATAGGGTATTTCAGATCGCGATCGAATTTCAGTCGCATGGACAGTTTGTCCGATTTCCAGCGGTTTGGACTGCTGCCTCCCACAATCTGGACCGTTCCATCGGTCTGGAAACCAGGAACTTCATTGGGAAGATTCACATCGGTATGGGGATTGATCCATTCCATGGAAATAGGTTTTTCGACACTTTGCCCGGCAATGTAGATACCCCCATTGCCAAACATGTCCTCAAAATCCATCACGATGGAAAGGGAGGGGAGTCGGTAGAAATCAGTGATCTCCGGGCGAATCTCCGGGTCGGCATGCTGTGTGATTTTGGGGTCCATGGCCCAGTCGGGTCCGGCATGTCCCCATCGCATGCTTTGGGCATAAGGTGCCCCCTCGCCATCTTGAGCCAGGATGTCATCAGGGAAAACATAGGTTTGGGTATCGATGTTGGAGGGTTCCATGTTTTCCTTCATGGCCATCACCCTCAGCGTCGTCGTGGTTCCAATCTCCAGCTTCAGTTCCGGGGCGCTCTCGGGACTTGCAGCTTGAAAGGCAACACCGTTTCGGGCGCCAGGTAAGGTGCCGTCAGTGGTGTAAACAAGGGTCGCCCCCGGGGTTTGGGTGGTCACGGTGCAAACAAAAGCTTCCCGATAAAAGCCACGATCTACGCTGAATCGGGTGTCGGCCACGAAGCCTTCCAGGTAGCTCAATGGGTTGGCCTCCCCAGGGCTCGGTGATGGGAAAAACCCAAAAGATTCCGTAACCTCGTTGGTGATCCGTCCATAAGAATACCCGTCTCTCTGGTCGGGATATCCATCGATTACAGAGACTACGAAGAGGCCGGTTTGTCCGGGTCGACTTAGCAGGATGGCCTCGCTCCTTTGGTTCAATTGGAAATTGGTATGTAAGTTCTGCGATGGATCGCGCCGATCTTTACCTGAAGCCATTACCACGAGATAGGCCCCTGCCTTGAGCGTGAGCTGTGGAAAGGTCCACCTGTCAGGTGCTTCCAGCTCGTCACTTAGATGATAACGCTCCAGCGAGATATCCTCAGGGCCGTAATTCCACAGTTCAATCCAGTCGGTCGCTTCCCCATCCTCGTCTCTCAGTGAGCCGTCGCGGGTCGTCGACCATTCGTTGATTTGTAGGGTGTCTGCCAGTAGTTCATGATGGAAGGTGCCGCCCATAAAAGAACAGGCCGCCAACCCATAACGAAGAAAACGATGCATGAAAAGGGTGCGCAGGGTGCGTGCCAATCTATCTCATGATGAGAACTCTCACATCCATTCTGGACTCACGGGTTGGAGTCCCCTTGGGTGATCCACTCGATGTTGAACCGAGCGTATTTGATGGATTTACCTTCTTCTTCCTCGAGTCCTCCAGGGATGAAATAGCTGTAAGTCGCGTGGAGCATGCCATCCTCACTCTGGATGATGGAAGGGTAGTGAAAAGAACCTTTACCTTTGGGACGCTTTTCAAGATGCCGAGTCCACCGATAAGAAGCTCCTTCATCCTCAGAAATGGAAACCGCCAGTTGGTGGCGACCATCCTCGGTGTCATTGTAAATGGCCAAAAATCGACCGTCTTTCAGGTTGATCAGCTCGAGGCCGGCTCCGGGGTTGAAGAGTTGTGGGTGATCGTGGACTTTGGACCAGGTTTCTCCACGGTCGGGCGATTCGGAGACCAATACCCGGTGAGGTGGGGGGCCATTATCCCTCATGTAAGTGACCAAATGACCGTTCGACTTCTGGGCAAAGCTGGGTTGGATGCTCCCTCCTCCAATAATGGGTTCGCTGAAGGTCCAGGAATCCCCCCAGTCGTCTGTGATGGCCACCATGGAAAAGGAAAAACCATCCGAATAGAGCCCAACCAGCATACGCTGCTGATCGAGGATTTTAGGGTGTGCCCTTGTAAACCATCCCAGGCGCCGGGTGAGTTTGTCATCGGCCTGTTGGAAGTTGTCATGGGCCCACTGGATCATGTCTGGCGTGAGCTGTTGATGGCTCAGGTAGGCCGCCGTTTTCTCCCTGACTTCGTCAGGAAAGGAATCACCCGGTTTGATGTGCAGGACCTTTTCCTGACTCCAGACCGGCGGCCCATCTCCATGATAATTTTCACTGATCTGATATTTCATCAGTGCCGATTCCCACAGGTTGGCCTGGATGGTGGGCCAGAGAAGCCAGAGGCGGTTATTTGGATCGATGATCATGCAACAGTTGGTGTCGGGGAACTCAGGGGTATCGGCCATCAAAAATGGCTGGCTCCATGAAGAGTCTCCCGTGCGTTTGCGGGCACCCAGAATCATGACATCATCCGACTTTCTTTCCCCTGAACCATGGAACCAACAAGCCAGAAGGTCTCCCTCCTGGGTTTGAACAATGCAAGAGCCATGATTGTGCCAGGATTCCAAAGGAAATATCAGTTGAGCCTCGTATTGAGGCTCAGCCTGACTCAGGTTGGGAAAGAGGTTCAGGAGTAGAAGAGGCGTCCAGCCTAGTTGCCATGGAAAAAGGTTTTTCATAAGGATCCAACGGCATGGAACCTGTTTTCCAAAATCGAGGCAAGTCGCAAAAGTTGGACAGATGGATGGGCCAGGTGCGTGGCGTCGGGAGCAGCCTTATTGTACTCGGATTTCCTCATACACTTCCTTGGGAAGCTCGGTCAGGAAACGAGATGGATTTTGCATGAAATCTCCCGTTCCATGATGAGTGAAACGCATGAGAGGGTAGCATAAATACAGTTCGTTCATGGCTCTGGTGGAGGCGACATAAAACAAACGCCGCTCTTCCTCTTCGGAGTCTTCGTATTCCGCGGAACGCTCCGAGGGAAAGAGGCCCTCACACAGCATGATGACGAAAACGATCTTGAACTCAAGCCCTTTGGCCTGATGGATGCTAGAAAGTTTGATGCGCTCTTCGTCATCGGTTTGCTCCTGGCCTCTCCCGGGTTCCATTTCGGTCTCTAGTGCCAATTGGGTGAGGAAAGCTTCCGGGGTATCAAAACCTTCTCCATAATGTGCGAGTTGCTGGAGATCTTCCAGCCGGTTGCGATAGTTACTATATTCTCCCTTGAGGTAATCTTCATAGCCAGCCTCCAAGACATGCCGAATCATGCCGGGAATGCTTTGACTCAAGGAAGGGTCTTCCATTTGTTCCAAGGTGCACTGAAATTGATCCCAAGCCGTTTTTGATTTTTTGCCAACCTTTTGGGCGCATGCCTTGAGCCCTGCTGAAACCGAATAACGGATGGTCCAGTCCGGATCCTGTCCCTCGCTTTGCTCATTTGACAGAACACTGCCCTCCCTGAAGGCCTTCCATAGCTTCTCAGCGCTCCGAGCCCCAATCCCTGGAAGCAGTCGTACGAGTCGAACAAAGGAGAGTTCATCGACCGGGTTGCAAAGTAATTTGATATAGGCGGTGACATCCTTGATGTGCGCCTGCTCGAAAAAACGAATGCCACTGGTGATGGAAAATGGGATGTTGCGGCTGGTCAATTCCATCTGTAGTTCCATGGCATGGAAATGAGAACGATAAAGGATGGCCATGTCATTGAGTTCAAAGCCTTCTTCCCTTAATTCTAGCGCCTTTTGGGCAACAAACATTGCTTGCTCATGTGCGTCGTTGGTGACGACCAGCATGGGTGCGATGCCGGGTGAACGCGCCGGAGTGAGTGATTTGCTGAATTGATGCTGGTTGCATCCGATGATGGCATTGGCCAGATGGAGGATTTCAGGAGTGCTGCGGTAATTGGTCTCTATCTTGTAGACCTTTGCCTCCTGATAGCGTTTTGGAAATTCAAAGATGTTCGCAAAGTGGGCCCCTCGCCATGAATAGATGCTTTGGGAATCATCGCCCACGACCATGACGTTCTGGTGCGTGGCAGCCAGAATGTCGACCAGGTCACTTTGGATCTTGTTGGTGTCCTGATATTCGTCGACGAGGATGAACTGAAACTGCTGCTGGTAGCGTCCTCGAATGTCCTCTTCGGATTGAAGGCATTCCAGCCACCGGCATAGCAAGTCATCAAAATCCATCATGTGGTTTTCTGCCTTACGCCTCCGGTACGCTTGCTGCACGCGTGCCATTTCTTCTGCAAGATGACTGAAGTAGGGAAATTGGTTTTCCAGGATGTGTTCGACGCTGCATTGCCGGTTGGTGGCCAAGGAGAGGATATCGGCCAGAACCTTGGCTTTGGGAAATCGGGTCGCTTTGATGTCGATCCCGGCCGATTGGATGCAGCTTTGGAGCAATTGCGTCGCATCTTCTCGATCCATGATGGTGAAATCGGGTTGAAATCCGATACGATCGCAATGTCTCCTCAGCATACGGGCACCGATGGAATGAAAGGTGCCTCCCCACGGTACGAGTGTCTGAGCACCCAGAAGATCTCCTACTCGCTGCATCATCTCCCGAGCTGCTTTGTTGGTGAATGTGAGCAGGAGGATGCATTCTGGCGGAATGCCTTGCTCTAAAAGGTACGCCACCCGATAGGTTAAGGTGCGTGTCTTGCCAGCTCCAGCTCCGGCGATGACCAGTGCAGGGCCTTTGGGGGATGTAACGGCTGCCCACTGTTGTTCATTCAGTTCGGCTCGGTAATCGATTTGCCCCTCCCGAGGCTGCCTCGGAACATCGCGTTTGAGTTGGTATGCTTTTGCCATGGCCTACTCTAAGGAGCTTGCCTGCAGCCTCAGTTCTTGGACAGGGAATTATGTCTGTGAGAGGATGATTTCCCCTCAGCGCCTTTCCTTTCATTCTGTCTGTTCATCGTGGAGGGAAAAGAGCAGAATCAAATTGTGAAACTTGGTGTCCAATTCCGATCGACTCCCGCCGGGTTTACCTTGATCGAATTGTTGGTGGTCATAGCCATCCTCTCCATTTTGGCGAGCATGCTGCTTCCGGCTCTCTCCCGCGCCAAGGGTAAGGCTCATCAGATCAAGTGCCTGAGCAATATGCGACAGCTACAGATGTCCCTGCAAATGTATGCGGATGACCACGATGATCAATTACCCCCTCGCATCTCCGGTCATCAAAATTGGGTTTCGGCACTCAAGCCCTATTATCAGGTGGATGCCATCGTGAAGTGCCCGGCCGATGGATTTTTTGCGCACCATAGTTTTCTGATCAATGGGTTTAATGATTTCTTTGCGGTCAAGCTCAGCAAAGAGCAATTTGATGTCTACAAACAATGGCAGTGGCCCGTTGGGATGCGCATGGCTCACATTCCCGAACCATCCAATACCATTACCTTCGGCGAAAAGCGAAAATCCTCCTACCACGCCCACATGGATTTTTATCAAGGCGATGGCAACGACGTGCAGGAGATTGATCAGGCCAAGCACGGAGCGAGGCGAGAAGGGGAAGGGGGGGGGGCGAATGCCGCTTTTGCCGATGGAAGTGTACGTTTCATGAAAGAAGGAACCATGCTCAGCCCAGAAAACCTCTGGGCCGTTACCGATCAATGGCGTCATGCTCCGCCGCCCGAGAAGGACTCGATCACGCCTTAATGCCCTTTGGGTGGTCTTACCATTGACCTTCCGAGTTTCGATGAGCAGACTTTTCTCCATGCAATCCCCACTGAGCATTCTTTCTGCATGGATCGCCGTCCTTATGGTGCCTGTGATCGATGCTTCCCCTAGGATGTATGCTGCCCAAGAAACAGGGCAGAAGCCGCATGTGGTTCTGATTCTTGCGGATGATTTGGGCTGGAGTGATCTTGCCTGTTATGGGAGCGATTTGCATGAAACCCCTCATTTGGATGCTTTGGCAAAGGATGGTTTTCGTTTTACCCATGCCTATGCGGCAAGCCCGGTGTGCTCTCCCACTCGAGCTTCACTTTTGACCGGACGTCACCCTGCCAGACTCGACATGACCATCTGGCGCGAGAGCGCCAAAAATCGAGGCAACCGCTCCCTTCTGGAACCCATCACCAGGGATGCTTTGCCTCTCTCTGAGAAGACACTGGCCGAATACCTCAAGCAGGCCGGGTATTACACCGCTCATGTGGGGAAATGGCATCTTGGGCCTGCGGAATCCTACCCGCAACCTCACGGATTTGATGTCAATATCGGGGGCACCTTGTGGGGGGCACCTCAGAGTTTTTTCTATCCCTACTCGGGGACTCGGTATTTTCAGGGCTGGCGATACGTACCCGATCTCGAACCGGGCGAGCCGGGTGATTACCTGACGGACAAGCTGACCGAAAAGGCCATGGAAATCTTGGATCAGAAGGCAGACCATGAGCCGGTTTTTCTGAATCTTTGGTACCATTCGGTTCATACGCCTATCGATGGTCGACCGGAAAAGGTGGAGAAATACCGTCGTAAGATTCGCCAAGTGCAGCCCGCCAGGCACCGGAACGCTGACTATGCGGCGATGGTTGAGAGCCTGGATGAAA
>MDTE01006138.1_pt1 | contig 12200 bp, 10 predicted proteins | sample 811231 | NCBI WGS metagenome assembly MDTE01 (sample SAMN05326651, study PRJNA326480) | marine metagenome | isolation source: seawater | place: Indian Ocean: Red Sea | collected 2010
GAAGGCATAGAGATTGCCTCCTCCTTAGCACACAGTGATGAATCACTTATTGAAGAACAAGTTACCAATGGAGTTGCAATACGGATGGCGCTATTGAACATACTCCTTATGGGTAATACCGGAGAGATAGAAGAATGACAGAGTTTAATAGCATCGTGATAAAAGGAGGGAGAGTAATCGACCCTTCTATAAAAGAGGATTGTATAAGAGATATTTTCATTCTGGGAAATCAAATTGTCCCAAAAGAAAAGGTTGATATAACCAAAACTAAAATCATTGATGCTACTGGTTTGGTGGTTGCGCCTGGATTTATTGATTTACATACCCACCTTAGGGAACCAGGCTTTGAAGATAAGGAATCGATTGCAACAGGAACTTTAGCTGCTGCAGCTGGTGGATTCACCACAATTTGTGCAATGCCAAATACTAACCCTGTCATAGATTCAGCGCATATTGTGGAGTTCATAAAATCTCAAGCCAGTAAAGCCGGTCCTATACGTGTACTTTGTTTTGGGGCTGTTTCGAAAGGGCGCAATGGAGTAGAACTCACGGATATGGAAGAATTGGCCTCCGCGGGGGTGGTGGGTTTTACGGACGATGGCAGCCCAGTTTCGACAGGGCATTTAATGGAAATGGCTTTAAGGTACGCTGGAGAGTTAAATCTGCCAGTGATGGATCATTGTGAAGATTATTCAATGACAAAAGGATTAGGAATCCATGAAGGAAGAGTTTCATATAGATTGGGCTTGCAAGGATACCCATCAGCAGCTGAAGAATCCATTATTGCGCGAGATATTGCCATCGCTGAGCATACCGGCTCGCACCTTCATATTGGTCATATTAGTACTGCTGGTGGTGTAGATTTGGTTAGAAATGCTCGGGCGCGTGGAATTAATGTTACGGCAGAAGTTACTCCTCATCACTTGACAATGACTGAGGACTGGATTCTTGGAGAAAAAGGCGAAGAGGCGTCGTTCGAAATTCTTACTTCTAACGCATATGAAACTCGAGCTAAAGTCAGCCCTCCCTTAAGAACGGAACACGATAGGGAAGCACTTATTCAAGGCCTTAGAGAGGGAACAATAGATGCTATCGCTACGGATCATGCTCCTCATACATTCGGTGATAAGGCGGTTCCTTTTGACCAAGCTTCTGTTGGAATATCTGTATTGGAGACTGCTTTCGGTTCGTTGATGACTCTAGTTAATGCAGGGTTAATTGATTTGCCATCTCTTCTACATAGGCTTACTGTCGGCCCAGGTTCTATTTTAGGAGAAAAATATAAAACCATTGCTAATTTGCAAACTGGATCCTTCGCCGATGTAGTTTTGATTGATGTGCAGGAAAAATGGAAAGTTGATACTAAGAATTTTTACTCTAAAGGGAAAAATACTCCTTTAGAGTCTTCTGAGTTATGTGGAAAAGTGAAATTAACTATAGCTAACGGTCAAATTGCTTTCGAGGATATTAGTTGTGCCTAAAGGATACTTAGTACTAAGCGACGGTTCGATATATAAAGGTGATTCCTATGGAGCTGAGGGAACTGCCTACGGAGAAGTTGTATTTAATACGAGCATGTCAGGCTATCAGGAGATATTAACTGATCCATCTTATGCAGGACAAATAGTAATTCCCACCTATCCCTTGCAGGGGAATTATGGTGTGAATGAAAGCTATGAAGAATCTTATAAAATTCAAGTAGCATCCTTTGTTATCAGGAATCATTCACAGAACCCTAGTCATTTTGATGTACAAAGTACATTGTCGGAATACCTTAAAGATAATGGAATTCCAGGGCTTTCAGGTGTTGATACTAGAGCAATTACAAGACGTATTCGATCTGAAGGCGTAATGATGGGCTCTGTGACAAATGGTGATCCTCAGAGGGCACTTGAGGAATTAATGAAAAGGCCTGTATATGACAGTATAAATTTTGTCGAACATGTAACTACTAAGAATAAATATGTGTGGAATGCTAATGGAGACGTGAATATTGCCTTGGTTGATTGTGGCGTTAAATTCAATATTTTACGTAATCTAGCCAATCGTAATTGCCGAGTTCAAGTTTTTCCTGCTTCGGTTTCTGCGGAAACAATTCTCAATACAAATCCAGACGGGGTGGTTTTTTCACCTGGCCCCGGAGATCCTATCCATAATGAAGGTACCGTAGCCACAGCTAGATCTGTACTTCAAAAAATCCCCACATTGGGCATTTGCTTAGGCCACCAGATTATTGCTCGAGCACTTGGGGCAAATACATACAAATTGAAATTTGGACACAGGGGCGGCAATCACCCTGTTCAAGATCTTAGCTCCGGTAAGGTGTATATAACCGCACAGAATCATGGCTACGCAGTAGTCGAGGAAGATTTACCTGCAGGCTTAATTGTTACCCATAAGAATCTTCATGATGGAACTATTGAAGGTATTAGACACCAAGATCTACCAATAATTTCTATTCAATATCATTCAGAAGCGGCTCCAGGACCGTTAGATAATGAGTACATATTTGATCAATTTCTGGAGTTAGTGACGAGATGAAATTGCGAAAAAATACTGCTATTAAAAAAGTATTAGTGATAGGGAGCGGTCCAATAGTTATTGGACAGGCTGCTGAATTTGATTACGCTGGTACTCAAGCCTGTAAAGCTCTAAGGGAAGAAGGGGTTTCCGTTGTTTTAGTTAATTCGAACCCGGCTACTATTATGACTGATAAAGAAATCGCCGATTCTGTATATATCGAACCTCTCACAGTAGAAGTTTTAGAACGAATAATCAAGAGAGAGAAGCCTGATGGCTTACTTCCGACTTTAGGTGGTCAGACAGGTTTAAATCTTGCAGTATCACTGGATGAAGCCGGTATATTAGACAAATACAGCGTAAAATTATTAGGTACATCAATTACTACCATAAAAACTGCCGAAGATAGGGAACTGTTTCGCAACCTCTTGCAGGAACTTGGAGAACCTATAGCTCCTAGTGAAATTGCCAACTCAGTAGAAGAAGCCATGAAAATTGGAAACGACCTTGGGCTTCCTATCGTGGTTAGACCGGCGTACACACTTGGCGGAACTGGTGGAGGATTTGCTACATCCTACGAAGAATTGCGTACTGTCGTTGAAAGCGGACTTGCTGCGAGCCCTATCAATCAAATACTGGTTGAAAGATCGATGCGTGGCTGGCGAGAAGTAGAGTATGAAGTTATGCGCGATTCATCTGATACATGCATAACAATTTGTAATATGGAAAATTTTGATGCTATGGGAGTACATACTGGAGATAGTATAGTCATTGCCCCTAGCCAGACATTATCAGATGTTGAATATCAGATGCTTCGTTCTGCAAGTATAAGAATTATTAGGGCTCTTGGTATTGAAGGTGGTTGTAATATTCAATTTGGATTATCTCCAAATCCAATTATTGGAGATTCATTACCTGGAGAGCCTCCGAAGCCTTTGGAATATTTCGTTATTGAAGTAAACCCTCGAGTGAGTAGGTCATCAGCGCTAGCTTCAAAAGCAACGGGTTATCCGATTGCAAGAGTTGCAGCGAAAATTGCAGTCGGATTAACACTTAAAGATATACCTAATGCAGTAACGCAACGTACAGCTGCTGCTTTCGAACCTGCTTTGGATTATTGCGTAATCAAAATTCCACGCTGGCCATTTGATAAATTTGGAACAGGTGACAGGGTTATCAGTACGCAGATGAAAGCAACGGGCGAAGTAATGGCTATTGATCGGAGTTTTGAGTCTGCCCTGCATAAAGCTGTGCGATCGTTAGAACTTGGAGGAAATTCATTACTATGGGAAGACCCCTCATGGGTTGATCAAAAAATTGAAGATCTCCCCTTGCACCCAACAGATCTTCGCCTCTGGGCAGTTTTTGCTGCTCTAAGAAAAGGGGCCAACATTAATTACTTGGCACAAGAAACCCATATTGATCCTTGGTTTTTGCACGGATTGCAGCGGATTGCTTCAATGTATGAGAGGCTAAGTAAAGAAACACTTGACACTGAGCTACTTGAAGAAGCCAAAGGACTGGGGGTTCCTGATCAAGCGATTGCAAGCCTTGCGGGATACGAGTACGAGAAAATTCGCCAATTACGCATCGAATCAAACATTTTGCCTGTCTATAAAATGGTGGATACATGTGCGGCTGAATTCGAAGCAGTAACAACGTATTTTTACAGTACCTATGAACAGGAAAATGAAGCCCCTCCTTTAGAAGGAGAAAAAGCATTAGTGATAGGGAGTGGTCCTATTCGTATTGGGCAGGGAATAGAATTTGATTATTGCTCTGTACACGCCGCATGGGCTTTAGGTTCATCAGGAATTAAATCTATTTTAGTCAATTCAAATCCCGAGACGGTTTCAACAGATTTTGATACGAGTGATCGTTTGTATTTTGAACCGCTAGATGAAGAGAGTATCCGAGATATTGTAGAGAATGAGCGTCTTGGTGATAAATTACCCTCGTCCGTGGTTCAGTTTGGAGGTCAGACTGCAATCAATTTGAGTCAGGCTTTAGGTAATGCCAATTTACCTATATTAGGTTCTTCTGCAGATGCAATTGATATCGCTTCGGACAGAGAGCGATTTGGCGAACTTATGAAGCAATTGGGAATTCCTCAACCACCTGGTTCAACTGCTTTATCACTAGAACAGGGGCTAAAAATTGCTCGAGAAATAGGGTTTCCTTTGGTCGTCCGACCTAGCTACGTCCTTGGTGGCCGCGCCATGGAAATCGTTGATAATGAATCTGAGTTTACTAGGTACTTAACTAGGGCGTTTGATGCTGCACCCAATAGACCAATATTGATTGATAAATATTTTCAAGGGCGTGAAGTTGAAATAGATGCAGTTGTAGATGGTGATCGGGTCTTAATACCTGGAATCATGGAACATATTGAGCGCGCAGGAGTTCATTCTGGCGATTCAATGGCTCTTTTCCCGTCAAATAATTTGTCTGAATATGAAAAGCAAATTATTGTAGATTACAGTACACGTATTGGTTTGGCTCTCGGAGTAAAAGGGCTCATGAATATCCAATATGTAATTATGAATGAAAGTCGTCCCTATGATATTACGCTTTCTGCGGATGCAGGCCTTTCTTCTGTTTATGTTATCGAAGTAAACCCGCGATCTAGTCGAACAATTCCTTTTATTTCTAAAGTTACTGATATCCCGATGGTTCGATTAGCCACGAACGTTATGGTCGGTCAAACGATAAAGGACCAGGGTTATGAGGGGGGTCTTTACCCGGAACCACCTTTATCTAGCGTGAAGGCACCTGTATTTTCTATGTCGAAGTTAACAGGTGTAGATACTTATTTAGGACCTGAAATGAAATCTACTGGCGAAGTGATGGGAATTGATGTAGAGCCTCGGTTTGCTATTGCAAAAGCTCTTATTGCATCAGGGCTTATGCTTCCTTCGTCTGGATCACTACTAGTCACTATAGCTGACAAAGACAAAGCAGAATCTGTTTCTTGGCTAAAATTAATCGCTTCGTTGGACTATAAAATTTATGCAACAAAAGGGACAGCGGCTTTATTGCGATCCATTGGTTTAGAAACTGTGGAGATTAATAAGGTTGGGGAATCTTCCCCTAATGCTTATTCTGTAGTTGTAGATGGGGTTGTCGACGCTGTCATTAACACTGTTGAGCAAGTGGCGCAATCTCTTAAAGATGGCTTCGAGATTAGACGTTCAGCCACAGAACGGAGGATTCCATGCTACACGTCTACGGATACTGCACGAGCGGCAATAGAAGCACTTGTAGACAGGGGTAATGATTATAACGTTGCATCAATTGTTGAATATGTGCAAGGGGAATTGAATACTGTTGAATAATTTGTTTGTAAAATACCCAATTAGCTTGCACTAAGTTTATTTCAAAGCAATGACTGAAAAAATGGATTCTATAAAATTACCTGAAGACAGCCCGGCGCCAAGAAGACGTAGAACTTATTCGCGTAAGCCTCGGCTTAATGCGAGTGAGCAGGATTCGCCAAGATCTTCTGAGCAAAGAGAAGAAATTCATGTACTATCTGGCAAAGATCAGCAAGAAAGTGAAGTAAATGAAGTAAAAGAAAAAGATGATCATTTAAATCAAATGTCAGCTACTGAAATAACCAACGAAGTTCCTGACCAAACTGTAGGTTCATCAGAATCATCTATTTCTCATCGTGTAAAAGCTTTCATGCACCCGAGCGAACAGGAATTTGCTGATCTACTTGATTATTATCATATTAATTACTTGTACGAACCCAGATCCTTCCCATTACGATGGAATGGCAATCGCGTAGTTGAAATGTTTACGCCTGATTTTTATCTTCCTGAATATGATCAATACTTTGAATTGACCACTATGAAGCAAAATTTGGTAACTCAGAAAAATCGTAAGCTTCGGCATGTTCGAGAATTATACCCTGAGGTAAACGTGCAACTACTTTATCGTAGGGATCTTATGAGATTAATGGGTAAATATGGATACGGCCCTCTTTCAGAAACCCCTATTCAAGGTACTAGCAAAATTCTTTTTGAAGAGGAAGTCATACAAAATAGAGTTAAAGAAATTGCTAAGGAGATCACAAAGGACTACCAAGGTAAGGACCCTGTTCTTGTTGGCGTATTGCGTGGTGTAGTAGTTTTCATGGCAGATCTTATGCGATCAATCGATTTAGAAGTAGAGATTGAATTCATGGAAATAAGCCATTATGGAGAAGAAGTAGATCAAGGTATAGAAATAATTAGAGATTCATTGACAGAGCTTAAGGATAAGCATGTCATTGTAGTAGAAGACATTGTTGATACAGGTTTAACGCTTCGTTACTTGGTGGAGCATCTGAACACCAAAGAGCCTGCAAGTATAAGAATCTGTACTTTACTTGATAAGTCTGCACGAAGAATGGCGGACATTCCGGTTGATTATATTGGGTTTGAGATTCCAGATGAATTTGTTGTTGGGTACGGCTTAGATAATGCAGGCAAATATCGGAACCTACCGCATATCGCGATTTTAGATCGAATTGAACCCAAAGCAGTTGCTCAAAGGTAAAAAATTTGTACCTTTTGCATTCTTGATATACCCTCATGCTAATCGGTAAAGAATATAAATTTATTCATGGAGGATTTGGCTATGGTAATGCAAGGAACTGATATGAAAATCGCCGAGACCCCAAATGAGGGGTTGACTGATTTTCGTAAACCCGACGCATATGAGGATTGGTTGGAACGTGAGAAGGTGATGGTTCACAAGACTTTTTACATTCCTAATTGGCATGAGGTTGAGGTTGGACCATGGGAACGCAAAGGAGGCGATGGTGCTGTTGTGCGTATTGATAATGTCCACCTCCCTAATGATCTTCATGTCGTAGATATAAAACCAGGGGGGAAATCTGAGCCTGAGCACCACATGTACGAGATTAATTTCTACATTGTTTCGGGTAGAGGTGCTACGACCGTTTGGCTAGATGATGATAACAAGCAGACCTTTGAATGGAAAACAGGATCTTTATTCACCATTCCTCTTAATGCTTGGTATCAGCATTTCAATGGTTCAGGTGATGAAAAAGTCCGTTACATGGCTACTACTAACGCACCACATATGATGCGCTTTTTCAGAGATGATAAGTTCATTTTTGAAAATGACTTTATGTTTCATTCACGGTATTCCAATGATGAATCATTTTTTTCAGGTAGTGGGACTTTGTATAACAAGCGAATATGGGAAACTAATTTCGTGCCCAACGCTCCGGATATGGCCTTATATGGCTGGAAGGATCGGGGTGCTGGCGGAATTAACGCGATGTTAGAAATGGGCAAGAATGATATGGGTAATCACATATCCGAATTTCCGATTGGCACGTATAAGAAAGCGCATAGGCATGGTCCAGGAGCTCATTTATTTTTGCTTAGCGGTGACTCTGGTTTCTCATTATTATGGACTAAACCTGATAGATCAGACATGATTAAATGTGATTGGCAGGTAGGAACGGTTGTAATAATTCCCGGAGATGGAACCTACCACCAGCACTTTAATTCTGGCACAACTAGGGCTCGGTACATGGCTCTTCGTGGTGGTAATGGAGGATTCTTGGCTCCCAATCAAAAAGCTACAGCAGATGTAAGCTTGAAAGAAGGGGGAATTCAAGTAGAGTACGAAGATGAGGATCGTGAAATTCATGAGATTTTTGAAGGTGAGCTAGCTAAGAGCGGAGCTCAATGCAACATGAAAGCATTTATCCCATACTGTACCGGAGTTGAAGGCGTTACTGACGAAAGAGCGACATAGGCTAACAATATATGGCATAAAAAAGGTGGGCGAAAAGCCCACCTTTTTTTATGCATATATCACATCATTCAGTGATGGATAATCTCTTCTTCCATTGGAGGATATTGGAGGGATCAGGTAGATACCTTTAACTTCCGCTGATCTCATGTCTTGAAGTAGATCTCTCGCTATCCGTAACGGATTGATTTTGTAATTTAGATTATTAAGAACACGCTGAGTGGGTTTTCCGAAAATAGGCCCATCTGATGACAATACTTGTAACCCCCAAAAAATTGGAACGGTCAGATCGCTTCCCGTAATACTTTTAAATTTCTCTAAAAATCCATAATACTCGTTGATTTCATAGATAGGCTGAGTAATAAAAAATTGCGCGCCAGCTTGTATCTTAGCCAGCATTAGAGGGATTTCTAAGTCTAGATTATTACTAGTATCTAGAGCGGCACCGATACAAAATACTGGTGGTTCAGCTATTTTCATTCCTCGATAATCTAATCCAAGTGCCAATTGCGCTGTACTTCGGATTAAATCGGTTGGTTTATAGTCGCGTACCTCTGTAGCACCATTTTTCTTTTCTAGTTCTGCTAGTGGATCCCCCCCCACCAAAAGAACATTATTTAAGTCAGAAATGGAAGCTCCCAAAAGTTGTGATTGTATAGCTATTTTATTCATATCCCTGGCAGCCATAGTGAAAATCACTGGCTTAGAAGTGAATGACTGTATTAAACGAGCCGCCGTAATTGAATCGACTCGAGGTGCTTTTCCTGGGTTGTATGCTACTGAAAAATAATCAACCGGCAATTTTTTTAAGGAGTCCAGATTCATTGCTCCTGGTGACCTTGGTGGGGAGTAATCACAGAGCAATAATGGCTTGTTAGATTTTCTGTATGCCTCAATCAAGTCATGCATTACGCATTCTCGAATGATAATTTGAACTACTCTGACAGATTCTATTTAGAGGGCACTTGCTGCAATCAGGATTATTTTTGTGGCAAGTCTCTTTTGCATGAGTATCTAATAAGGCATGGTATTCATTGAATAACTGAGCGTTTTGAGGAAGATGATTCTCGAAAAATGACTTAAATTCAGTATATTTATTCAGCTTAAGATTGGGTAATACTCGAGTGATAATTCTTTGAGTATATGTGTCAATTACAAACGTTGGTAGATTTGCTACATAAAGCACAATGGCATCAGCAGTTTCTGGGCCTACTCCATAGACTTCGAGTAGCTCATTTCGAAGTTCCGCGGGATTCATATTTTCCCAAATTTCTATTCGGTCATCATAGAGCTTTATATATTTGCAGATTGCTTTTAGTTTTACTGCTTTAGATTTGTAGTAACCGCTAGGTCGGATAATTTCTGCTAACGAGGATTCGTCAATTTTTCGTATGGCCTCTGGAGACATAAGCCCTGACGCTTTTAGATTATTAATTGCATATTCTGCATTTCTCCATGCAGTATTTTGTGTCAAAATTGATCCAACTATAGTTTCAAATTTACTTTCACTAGGCCACCAATTTTGTGCTCCATAGTATTCACGGAGCAAGCCGAAGATGGTTATTAGTGTTTCCTGTATTTCAATCTTATTGGCCATTAAGTTTTAGTTTCGTATCTAGATACTCTTTATGTCTATGCTGCTAAACTTACTGTATGAATAAGTTTATTGATCGACTTGATGAAATTACTAATCGTAATCAAAGCTTGTTGTGCGTTGGGCTTGATCCCTGGTTGCCATCGATGCCTATAAAGGATATCGCAGAATTCAATAAAGAAATTATTCAAGCAACCAAGGATCTAGTATGCGCTTATAAACCACAATTTGCATTTTATGAAGCCGAAGGTATAGATGGACTAAAGGCTCTAGAAGAAACATTAAAAGCTATACCTAACAATGTCCCAATTATTCTTGACGTAAAAAGAGGTGATCTTGGCAATACTTCAAATGCTTATGCAAAAGCGGCATTTGAAATTTGGGGTGCTGATGCAGTTACAGTTAGTCCGTTTATGGGACTAGATTCAATTCAACCATTTATTGATTATTTGGATAAAGGAATCTTTATTCTGACACGGACTTCCAACCCTGGAGGATCGGATTTTCAAGAATTGTTGATTCAAACCTCGGATTCTGAATATCGTCCTCTCTACCTACATATTGCTTCAAAGGTAAATAATTGGAACACGTTCAATAATCTTGGATTGGTTGTGGGAGCTACTAATCCTCAGGAACTTCAGCAGATTCGAGGAGAATGCCCGTCATTACCAATATTAATTCCTGGCATAGGTGCTCAAGGAGGAGATTTGCGAAGCTCGATAGAGTTTGGAATCGATTCTCAAGGACGGCGGGCAATAATTAATGCCTCTCGAAGTATTATTTATGCATCTGATGGATTAGATTTTGCTGAAGCAGCGCGGAGAGAAGCACTCACATTGAGGAACAGTATTAATCTAATTTTGAGTGAAATTAACCAAGGCTGGTAATGGAATTCCAATTTGGTTCTACTGTGGTATTCCGAAAGCCTCACCCCTGTGGCGGTTATCAATGGCGAGTAGAAAGGCTCGGTGTAGACATCGGAGTAAGGTGTCTAACGTGTAATCATTATATTATTATTTCTCGGCAAAAATTGGTTAGGAATGTGCGTCAATTGCTGACGGACTAGTGCTCAGGAATTTTCTTTAATAGTTGTCCTAAATAATAGAGGAGACATTATTGCAGCAAATAGCATTAGGATTCCAGCGACAGATATAGAAATTGACAGGCTCGTAATTTCCGCTAAAGGTCCGAATACCAGAGGTCCAATAAATACTCCTAATGCCCAATAAATTCCTACCACAGCCATGAATACTCCTCTTTGTTCGGGTGAGCTTGCCATTGCTGTAAGGCTTGAGTTGAAGACTCGACCTGAATTAAATGCGAGCCCAAGAGTGAACATTAGAAGAGTTGCAATCAGGAAAATATTTCCTAAGAAAACTATCGAAAGCAAAAGTATACCGTTTCCCCCTATAGTTAGGGCATAGGTGAGTTGTTGCCCCGCTTTGGCAACAAATTTAGCAAATGTAAAGCCTGCAATAACCGATCCAATGGCATGCGTTGACATCAAGAAACCGTATTTATCCATGGAGAGTGAGCCTAAAGTAATAGCGGCATTTTCTTTAAGGAATCCGAATTCTTCAAATAAAGCTGCGCCAATTGAGCCCATAATACCCATTTGTAGAGAGGTACCGAAGGCCAATATAGCAGGTAACATAATTGATTTTTTCAGAAAAACTTTAGGAACTGGAGATAGAATTTCCTTCAGTGTTCTTTGAGAGAGGTTAGGTATCTTGGGAGTGATTGCAACAATTATCATGGAGATAAATGAGATTATTGCAACTAAAATAAAGCCTGTTTCGAAACCAAAGGTTGCAGCTACAACTGCCGCACCTCCATTTCCTAATATAGAGCCAGCTGATCCAAAGCCAAAAAAGCGGCCCATAATGACGGCTGGACGTGTCTCATCAATGCGTGTTCCATATGACTGAGCTGCCACCCAGTAAATGGAGCGAGACCCACCAAATAAAGCTTGAGCAACGATCATCCATAAAACAGACTCAGAGAAGGCAAGGGTCAATGACCCTAAAGCCATGGCTGCAAGTGCACATTGCATTACCCAGCGTTCGCCCAGTCTGTCCGAAAGTATTCCTCCAAACAGTCGCAATGCCACTTGGAAAATTCCCTGACCAGCGATAATTAACCCTAATCCTGCTGGGCTGTATCCTAAGGAAAGAATATGTAAGGGCACGAGAACAATAATTGACCCCAAAACTAAACTGTACGCAGTGGTGTGTGCATACAGCCCAGATTCAGCCAATTGCGCCCTTGAAACTATAACCATTGAAGAGAATTAATCCTTAACAATATTTGC
>MDTE01120284.1_pt1 | contig 12199 bp, 3 predicted proteins | sample 811231 | NCBI WGS metagenome assembly MDTE01 (sample SAMN05326651, study PRJNA326480) | marine metagenome | isolation source: seawater | place: Indian Ocean: Red Sea | collected 2010
AATTCTAATTTAAAAATGTTTGGTAGAAATTTTAAATATTCTAATTTATTGGCAAAGTTAGAAAACACAGAAGATAGTATTACCAGTGTCCTCATGGATATAAAAGTATACACAACATTTACTCCTTCTTATACATTAAGTACTTCTTATGATTTTAAATTAAATAATTCAATTAAGCATCCATATTCTGGTTACAAAGGAGCAATAGATAGTACTATTTTTTCTTATACAGATACTTATGGTACTCAATATAGTGGTTGTAGAATAGATGACTTAGACGGTGTTTTAAGAGTTTATCGCATGGTTGGTACTGAAAAACTTATAGTTAGATCTAATATTGGTACTGTTAATTATTCTACAGGCAGAATCAATTTATCAGCATTTCTTCCAATTTCTGCTATAGGTAATATTGTAAGTTTACATATTGAACCAGAGTTTGAAGATCTTGTTCCTGTGAGAGAGCAAATTCTTAAAATTTTGGAGAGAGATATTAGAATAACTACAGTTGATGTCAATGCTTTAGAAAGAAGAGGATTTGAGACAGATTCCTCTTTAACAACTCAAGTTACTTCAACAGGAAATGAATATTAATGGCTTTAGTAAATAATAATTTATCTTCTGTAGTAGATTTTCAATTTCCTGAATATATCAGGAATGAACATCCGGGTTTAGTAACATTTTTAAAATCTTATTACCAATTTTTAGAATCAATTCAAATATGTGTTAAAGATTCTACAGGAACTTTTTATGAAGGTGATATAATAAAAGGTTCATCTTCAAAAGCACAAGCAAAAATTCTTTGTGTGGATACATCAGGTGTTTTGGGTGATGGAATTTATCTATATGTTCATCAAACAAAAAGTATTATTTTTGAAAAAAATGAAATAATTTCTAGTAAAACTGCTTCTGGTGTTTTAAATCATTTTAAAAGAAATCCACTAAATGCATCTAAAAGTTTAATAGATTGGACAGATCCAGATATTATAAACAATGAATATTTTTTCAGTAATCGTAATGAATTTTTTGAAAATTTTCCAGAATGGTTAAAAGCTGATAAAAAATTATTTCTTACTCATATTAAGGAATTATATTTAGAAAAAGGAAATGAAAGATCTTTTAAAACTTTATTCAATTTAGCATTTGGTCCTGTTAGAGGAAGATTACAAGAAAATTTAGAATTTTATTATCCAAAAGTAGATTTATTAAAACCATCTGCGGGCGAATGGATAGTTCAAACAACATTACAAATTTCTCCTGAAATTTCTAATTATAATTTTATTGCTAAAGAAATTGTAGGTGAATCATCTTTAGCTTCAGCTTTTATAACAGATGTTTCACTCAAAAAAGTTGCTTCAACTAGTGTTTTAGAATTGTTTTTGAAAAATGTTATAGGAAGATTTACTCTTGGTGAAAAAATACAAGCAACAATTGCAGAAGATGACGGCCATTTTGCCAATACAAATTTGTTAGGTATGTTGACAACAGATCCATCAAGAACTTCAATAAAAATAGCAAATGGTGGTAACGGTTATTTAGATAATGAAGAAGCAAAATTAATTAATCAAACAGGTGTTGGAGCAAAATTAAAAATTAATAAAACTTCTCAAGACCAAATTGTTAAGATTAATATTGATAATATAGGAAATGGTTATCAAGTTGGTGATGTTGTAGATTTTAATAATCATGAATCTTTACCCACGTCAAGTGCTAAAGCTGAAATATCTTCTTTAAAATCTACAACATTATTTACTAGACCAATTAATCAAGAAAGATTGTGTGATGTTTGTACTACTCATGTTTTATTTTTAGCAACAAGTACTGATATTCCTATCCGGCCAGGATTTTTAATATCAAATTATTCAGTATATAACGATGCTCTTTCTACCAAAAAAGGTATAATTATTGATGTTTATTCAAATACTAATTTTAGATACACATCAACAGAAGGATCTCTTTTTACTAATGGTGATCCTTTATATGCTTTTAATGAAGATGGTGAAGCATATTACCCTCATTTAGTTTCTGAGGTTTCAAGTGATAGTATTTTATATTCAAATGATATAACTATTGATGCATCAGATTTTTCACAAACAAGTGCCAATACAAATTTTGAAGGATCTTTTACACAAAATAGAGAAGTTTTATTAACTAATGACGGCGATTCAATCATTTCTGAATCTGGTGATTATTTGATTACAGAATCTTTTAGAGATCCAATTAATATCAATTCAACTTTGGATAATTTTTCATTTATTGATAAAACATTTGGGGAAATAGATGAGATAACAATTACAGATTTTGGTAGAAAATATAATAAAGCACCAACACTTTCAATAAAAACAAATAGTCATAATCAAGAAGTTAATCAATATTCTTCAGTTGAAAGTTTTGGAAACAATGCAAGTTTAAGTATACCAATTTTAGGTGGATCTGTTGAAGAAATTAAGATTTTAAATCCTGGAGCCGCATTTAATAATACTTCACCAGGATTTGATTTTACTGAATCTGGTGATGGTTTAGCAAATGCTACAATAACATTAGATTCAGTAAGATATTATGATGGATATTATAAAGGTTCAGATGGTCAATTAAGTTCACATAAAAAAATACAAGATAGTAACTATTATCAAGATTTTTCATATGTTTTGTGGGCAGATCAAGATGTTAATAATTATAGAGATTTAGTTTTAAATACAATTCATCCAGCTGGAACTAAAATGTTTGGTGAGGTTGTAGTAAGATCATATCTTGATTTGAGATTATTTGAACAACAAAAGAGAGATATAAATTGGGGAGCTGTTCAAAATAATGCAGTTTATAGATGGTTGGGTATAATTTATGAACAACAAATGGATGTTCAGATTCCTGATTATACAATAACCGGAGCAAAAAATTGGGAAACATATTTTGAACTTAATACTGAAGACTTAGTTTATATTGATGGTGTTCCTTTAAAAAATGGTACAGTATCTACAGTTGCATGTAATACATTTTCAAATGAGGTAAGTCCTGAAAAGAAAATGAGTCATGATATTAGATTTTGGTCTACATTACAATCTTACAATTTGGAATCAGTTAGTGTTTTTTATAAAAAAGACCATTTTGATTTAGAACCAATGGATATTAATATTAATAAAACATCTGTTACTCTTGATTTGGATTATTATCCAGGATCATTGTTAGTTTATAGAAATGGTAATTTAATTTCATCAAATGATGTAGATCAAAGTTCTGGAACATCTTTTACAATACCATTAAGTTCAGATGATAGACAAAATGGCGCGGATTCCATCAATTCACAAATAGAAGTTAGTCAAAGTTATATTAAAATTAAAGTAAAACCACATGATTCTGTTGATGGTGGTCAATCTTTAATATTAGATGATGTATTTGGTCCTTTGGATGGTGGCCATCCTAGTTTAACCCGATGGACTTGGAATATTCCAAATCCATATAATATTTCATTTTTTGAGGAAACTATGGATGGTGGAACCGCCGCTCCACCTGAAGATCCAGGATTTTATTTAAATGAAAATGATGTAGTATATGTACAATGTGATGGAAATTTGGATGATGTTATCGGTCATCAAAAATTCATAATTAAAAATATTGATCCAAATAATAGAGAAGCGAATTTATTTCAATTGTCAGATTGGCCTTTAAAAGACTATTCATCTAATGGACAAACAGATAATAAAGTTGATTTTAAATTATATAAACCAAGTAAAGATTTGTGGTCAAAAAGTATTATAAAAATGTTAGAAAATGAACGTGTTGGTTATTATAAAACTAATACAATTGATGAATATGATTTTAGTCAAAATTCTGATATGACAAACGCTTTTTCAATAGATGATAATATATTTTTAGATGAAACAAATTTAAGTATTAATGAAGATTTGTTAATGGAGGATGGAAACACAATTGGAATAGAAGAACTAAATACTAATATTAGTCTAGAAGGTGTTGTTGTAAAAGGACCAAGTGACAGAGATTGGGAATTACCAATAAATGAATACCAATACCATACAGTTGAATCTGTTGATCCTTATAGAGTAGTTTTGGGCCAGCATGTCAGTCATAAATTGAATTCTGGATACATAGGAAGTTCATATCATGTCCCAGCATACTATACATTACAAGGACAAACTATAATGAAAAGAACATAAATAAACATAAAGAATATCATAGGAGTTTTTAATAATGCCTGCTTTAGTAACAAGAAAATTTAGAATACACAACGCAAAACAATTTAAAGAAAGCGTTGAAGAATCCTCTGCGTGGGGTGGTGCTACAGTTGATGGGTCTGAAGGTTCAACAAGTTTAAATGATCATTATTATCTTTTTATTGGAAGAACCACAGAATGGGTTGATGATAATGATCCAGACACACCTTTAGATACAAAATCTGAAAATACTTATACTCCATGGGATTCAATGATTTCCATGAAAAAAGTAAGTTATGGTGATGTTTCTCATGTAATACCAAGATATAACTGGACATCAAATACTGTATATACTATGTACACACATGATGATCCAACAATTCATGCCAATACGTCAAATCCATTAGTAGTAATGACTTCAGACTTTAATGTTTACAAATGTTTGGATAATGCTAATAATTCAGTTTCAACTTCTCGACCTATTTCTGTTAGTACTGAAGCGGGTGCTATAGATGACAAGTATGGACAAGATAATTATAAGTGGAAATATATGTACACAATTACTGCTGCAGAAGCTCTCAAATTTGTTACACCAAATTTTATTCCTGTAAAAACTTTAAGAAGTGCTAACTCAGCAGGATTTTCTGGAACAACTGGAATTGCATATGATGATGGTTCATCTCAATATGATATAGAAACAAATGCGGTTGATGGTGCAATTGATGTTTACAAAATTGAAGGAAAGGGATCTGGATATCAATTTTTTAGTGGTTCTTGTTTGGATGGTGTTAATGACTCAAGTACAACAAAGGTTGTTAGTTTAACTTCTGGTGTTAATGTAACAAATGGAGTTTATGATAATTCTGGAATCTATGTTAATAATTTGGTCAGAAAAGTATTAAGTTATGAATATGATGCAAATAATAGTAAAGCTATTTTTACATTAGATGAAGCTTTACCTTCTGCGGCAACTGGTGCGTTTCATGTATTTCCTCAAATAAAAGTTTATGGAGATGGAACTGGTGCTAATGCAAGATGTATTGAAGGATCTGAACCTGGAACAATTGGAGCAGTTTTCGCGGGTGATGTTGGAAGCAATTATGGATTTGCTGAAGCTAAAGTTATACAAGACGGATATAGTGCTTCAGGAATAGGTGGAGTAGTTAAACCTATCATATCACCAAAGGGAGGACATGGTTATGATCTTGTGGAAGAAACTGGTGCAAATTTTATAATGATTAATTCCAGATTAGAACAAAGTGAAGGTGATAAATTTACAGTAGCAAATGATTTTAGAAAATTGGGAGTTGTGAAAAATCCATTAACAGCTAATGGTACACATAGATATACAGAAACAGTTGGAACTCAAGCTGTTACTGTTAGAGTTGGAACAGTCTCAGGTACAGGTTTTATAGCAGATAATGTTATTGAAGGTCAAACATCAGGTGCAAGTGGTAAAATTGTTGATGTAAAAGATGTGGAAGTAAATGGTGTAAATTATAAAGATTTAAGAATTGTATCAATTGTTAATGGTCCTTCTGCCGCAGATAAACTTGCAGGAGTACAGCCTTCAGTTGGTAGTGATATGGTTAATCCATTTGGTGGATCTGTTTCTGGTATTATGGGTGGATTTGTAGATGGAGAAGGAATTGTTTGCAGTGGTAGTACAGCTACATTGGTTTCATTAACATCTGGTGAAATGAAAAAATATACGGGTGATATAATATACATAGAAAATCGGTCTCCTGTTGCAAGAGCAGCAGATCAAACAGAAGATATTAAATTAATTATAGAATTTTAAAAATATGTCAACATTAAGTTTACTATCAACGTTACAGCAATCTCCATATTTTGATGACTATGATGAAACTAAAAAGTTTCTTCGTATGTTATTTCAGCCGGGAGTATCATTACAAGTTAGAGAATTAACACAATTACAAACCATTTTACAAAATCAAATTGCTAGAATGGGAGACGCCTTTTATAAAGACGGCAGCTTAGTAACAGGTGGACAACTTGGATTTGATCCAAATGTTCATTATATAAGATTAGCAGACAATGCTGATGTTACAGATTTTGTAAATAGAAAAGTGCAATTATTGGGTGATGTAAACACTGAATGTGATGTAATTACTGGTATAGAATCTACTACTACAGAATCACCAACTCTTATTGTAAGATATAGTGGACCTACAATAATTTCTTCTAATTCTAGTAGTATTCATGTGGTTGGAGATACATCTGTATCAGCTGATTTGGCATTAACAGGAACAGTTAGTGGCCCATCATCTATCGCCACAATAACAGAAGGAATTTATTATATTAATGGATTTTTTGTTGTAGTTAATGAACAATCTTTAGTTTTAGAAAAATATAATAATACACCTACCTATAGAGTAGGTATTACAATATCTGAAAATGTGATTAGTAGTTCTTCTGATTTAACATTATTAGACAATGCTTCTGGATCATTTAATGTAAATGCTCCAGGTGCTGATAGATTTACAATAGGATTAATTTTAGATAAAAAAGCATTTAATAGTATTTCTGATGATTCTTTTATTGAATTAATGAAAGTTGATAATGGTGAATTAATAAAAATAGTAAATTACCCTGTTTATTCAGAGTTAGATAATACTTTAGCAAGAAGAACATTTGATGAATCAGGTGATTATACTGTCAGGCCCTTTTTAATAAATGTAAATGATCATAAAGGATCAACAGGGACTACTTCATCTAGTACAACAACAAATATTATTGGTGATAATACAAGTTTTTTAACAGAATTTTCTGTAGGTGAATCAATTTATTTAACAAATGGATCTGTTGATTCAGTATCAACAACAATATCATCTATTTCAAACAATACTTCTATGTTAGTATCTGATCAAGTTGGAACAGGGGAAGTACAGAAGATAATTAATAATGATAAAGTTTCATTAGGATTGGAGCCTGGTAAAGCTTATGTTAAAGGCTATGAATATGAAAGTGTTGGGACTCAATATGTTAGTATGAAAAAAGGAAGATCTACATCATCATTAGAAGATGTTGTTGTTAATCCAAATTTTGGAAATTACTTTAGAATTGATTCAATTAAAGGGTTGCCAGATATTGATACCCATTCATTAATTGATATTCATTGTGCAGCAACACCTGATTATAGTACAACAGACACATACAATACAACAAAAATAGGAACAGTAAGATCAAGACAAATAGATTATTTTTCAGGAACTCCAGGAACATCTTCTGGAACTTATGATTTTTATGTTTATGATATAAATTTTTCTAGTATTAATACATCTGCGGCATCTGGACTTTCTTCTGGAAGTTTAACATTATCTCTTGATCCTTCAACTTCATCAAGTCAAACTTGTTATGTTGGTGGAAAAATTAAAATAACTAGTGGAAATGCGATTGGACAAATAAGAACAATTTCTAGTCAATCAGGAAATGATGTTACAATAGATAAAGCATTTACTACAGCAATTGGTTCATCTGATACTTTGTCTATAGATTTTTCAACAAAAGAGATAGAATCCTTTACACAATCTGACAATTCCAAACATTTTAAAATATCACAATATGGAAAGGTTGATAGATTAGATCCAGAAAGTGATACAAAAATATTTGAAACAGATAAAAATTCATTAGTATTTGATTTACCAGCCAATGTTGTAAAAACAGTAAAACCAAATCCAGATTCTAAATTTTCTTATGTTGTTAAACATGAATACAAAAATGTTGCATTTACAGCAGGAGAAGCAAGTAGAAGTTTGACTTTTGGTTCTTATATGCCAGCATTAGAAGGTAGTTTGGGAACAACAGGGTTTTTGAATAATATTGTAGTTTGTGTTACTGATAGTCAAAATTCAGGAAGATCTGATGGAGATGTTATTAATATTGTTCCAACAGGATTATCTGATGGTCAACCAAGAGCATTTTTAACAGGAACAAATACTCTGACATTGGATACAAATGGTGTTGGTGCAACAGGAGATTTGGCATCGAATGATACTTTTATTGCATCTGTTATAACAACAGTTTCATTGGAAGTTAGCGCTAATTCAGGATTTAGAGTTAAAAATTATGTTAATGGAACCAATGATTCATTTGTTTCATCAGATGATGAAGCAACATTAAGAAACTCAGGACAATATGCCGTAACTGATTCTGCTGAATATTCAAAAACAGAAATAAGTTTAAGAACTTCTGATGTACATTCTTTGGTAGCTGTGGTTGAAGCACCAAGTAGTGACATTTCATCATTAACAAATTCTATATTAGTTTCTGCTATAACAAATAATACATCACATAATATAACAGACAATTTTATTTTTAATGATGGTCAAAAAGATAATTATTATGATCATGGATCAATTATTTTAAAACCAGGATCTTCTGCACCAACAAATCCCATTTTGATTATTTTTAACTATTTTACCCATGGGGATCAAGATGGGCCTTTTACTGTAGATTCATATAGTATTAATTATTCTTCTATTCCTGATTTTACAAGTCCAGTTACCGGAAAAACAACAAATTTGAGAAATTGTTTGGATTTTAGACCAAGAAGGATTGATGGTGATATTACATCAGAATTTTCATTACAATCAAAGACTATTGAGGGTTCTGTCAATTGTGTTCTTCCTAGACTTCCTGATGCTGATGTAATTTTAACAACTGATATCGAATATTATCTTGCGAGAAAAGATAAAGTGGTTTTAAATAAAAATAGAGAATTTAGTATTATAGAAGGAATTCCTTCAACTGATCCAGTTGTTCCATTGGATAATGAAAATGCAATGACACTTTATATTGCTGACATACCAGAATATACTTTTAATTTAAATGATATTGATTTGCAATATATTGAAAATAAAAGATTCACAATGAGGGATATTGGCAAATTAGAGAAAAGAATAGAACAATTAGAATATTATGCCGCACTCTCATTTTTAGAAAAAGATGCAAAAGATGAACCAATTTTTACGGATGATGGTGTTGAAAGATTTAAAAATGGAATTTTGGTAGATCAATTTTTAGGTCATGCTGTTGGTGATGTTTTGGATGATGATTATGCTTGTTCAATAGATTATGATAAAAATACATTAAGACCACCTTATAGTTCAGACAATTTTAAATTTAATTTTAATATAGTTCAATCAAATTCTAATGTTAAGAAAACAGGTGATTTGATTTCAGTAAATTATACTGATCAAAATTTTATTCAACAACCAGTAACAACAAGAAGTGAAAAAGTTAATCCTTTTGGCACAACACCCTATAATGGGAAACTGACATTATCTCCATCAAGTGATACATGGTTTTCACAGAAAAAATATTCTGATGTTTTGATGAATCTTGAAGGACAAAATGACAATTGGATTTCTGGAAAATATAATTATGGATTTGGAACACAATGGGATAGTTGGTCTAAAAATTGGAGTGGTATTGAAGTAAATAATGATGATATAAGTAAAAAAAGAAAAAAGAAATCAACAACAACTAATGTTGATAGATCTGCAAAAACAGTTGAACAAAATCTCTCTAGAGATGGTATAATATCTCAAAATCAACCTGAATCAATTAAAAAAACCATTAATAATAGAATAGTTAATGATACAATTGTTCCCTATAATAGAACTCATAATTTAGTTTTTAAGGCTGAAGGTTTAAAACCAAGAACCAGACATTACATCTATATTGATGATGTTGAGGTTACATCACATAGTCAATCAGGTTTATTATTACCAGTTTCCTCACAACACACATTTGAAGCTAAAGAGGGTGAATTTGTTGATATTTCTGTTTCTTCTGATTCATCAATAACTGGAACTTTAGTTAATGTAGATTCATCAGGAAATACTTCTTTCTTGATAACAAATACTACTGGTGCATGGACTGATACTGCTTTAGTTACCACAAATACAGAAGTTTCTTCAAATTATCCATTACAAACAGGAAATGATTTAAGAACTGCAACTTTAACGGGAGCAGTATCAGATACTAGTTTTTTCTCAGATACAAGTGGTACTATGGTTGGTACAATCATTTTAAGTGATGGGCAGTTTAGAGCAGGAGAGAGATTAATTAGAATTACAGATGAACCTGACAATACTTTATCAAATACAAATTCTGTTGCGGAAAAAACATATCACATTAAAGGTGTAGAATCCACAATTGACGGTTCTTTAATTTCAACAAGATCTCATATTAGTAGACGTGAAGATATTAGATTAAATTCAATAACAAAAGATCCTGTTTCTAGAAAAACAAAATCAGTAAATTCAACAAATCCAATGGCTCAAACATTTTATGTTTCAGAATCTTTATATCCTAATGGAATGTTTCTTAGAAATGTTTGTTTGTATTTTTCTAAAAAAGATAATGGATTGCCAATAGTTTTACATATTAGACCAATTATAAATGGAGTTCCAAGTTTATCATCAATTTTACCTTTTAGTGAAATAGTTTTACATCCGGACAATGTAACAGTAACAACAGCGCCTGATGTAACTTCTTCACCTTCAGAAACTAAATTTGAATTTTCTTCTCCTGTGTATTTGACGCCTGGTGAATATGCTTTTACTTTAACAACAAATAGTATGAATTATGAATTATATACTTCAATAGAAGGAGATATGGTTTCGAATTCAGATAATACAAACACTAAAGCAGCTAAACCATCAGATGTCGGAAATTTCTTTGTTACTCAAAGTACCAGTGAGTGGATTCCTGTTAAAAATAGAAGTTTAATGTTTAAATTACAAAGATGTTCTTTTCAAACAAGTTCTCATGTAGCTAATGCATTTGAAATTGATTGTATTCCATCTGCTTTATCTTCTTCAACAACAAATACTTCTTTTGATCTAATTAAAGTTTCTACTTCTGATTTGGAATTTTCAAATTCTGTTTTGGAATATCAGTTTCAATCAACAAAAAATAATGAAATTAATCCTTCTGCTGAATTTAGAGATACTTCTTATACACAATTTTCTCAAAATAAAAACAAAAAATTGAACGAAAGAAAATTTATTAGAAATGATCATTTTGATTTAAATTCAAAATCAGATTTTAATTTACAATGTTCTATGTCAACATCTGATACTTTTGTATCTCCAATAGTTGATATTTCTAGAATGAATTTAATTACTGTTAAAAATGAAATATCAAATGGTGGCATTTTTGATGATAATGTTTCAATTATTTCACCTGGAACAGGATATAATGGTGGTGTAGCAGGAGATGTTACTGTTGATATTGTTGGAACTTCAGGTTTAGGAGGACAATTAACTTATACAACAGATGATACAGGATCTATAGTTGGGACAACAGTTTCTACACCAGGAAATGGTTACTTTGATGATATAAGTGTAAGTCTTGATGGTGGATCAGGTGGTCAAATAAAAATATCATCAGAAACAGATCAAAGAGGGGGAAATTGTAAAAGTAGATATATTACTAGAAGAGTTTCTTTAGCTGATGGTTTTGATGCTAAAGATTTGATGGTTTATTTTAGAGCGTATAAACCAAGTACTTCTAACGTTTTGGTTTATTATAAAGTTTTGAGTGGTAATGATCCCTCTACTTTTGAATCAAAATATTGGAATAGGATGGAGCAGGTTACAGATGCAAACATTTATTCTAATAATGAAAATGATTTTCAAAATTATACTTATGGTACTGCTGATAGTAGTGCCGCATATGTGAGTGATGGTACAACATTTAATGAATTTAAAACATTTGCAATTAAATTGGTTTTTGTTTCATCGAAAAATGAAGATGTTCCAGAAGTTAAGGATCTTAGAGTAATTGCTTTAGATGAATAATGATTATTAAAACTGAAGATCCAGGATTTGTAAAAGATTTAGAAAATAATGCTCTATTAAGAAATGATATAGAATCTTTAATGAAGCATAGGAAATTGATAAAATCAAAAAAGAGTGAAAGAGATGAGATAAATACATTAAAGAAAGAAATTTCTAATATTTACAATCAATTGGAAGAAATAAAAACTTTATTACTTAATA
>MDTE01201336.1_pt1 | contig 12199 bp, 10 predicted proteins | sample 811231 | NCBI WGS metagenome assembly MDTE01 (sample SAMN05326651, study PRJNA326480) | marine metagenome | isolation source: seawater | place: Indian Ocean: Red Sea | collected 2010
AACCAAAAGTCGATGTTGTTGCGCCAACCTCAGCACCCATATTACATATGGTTCCTTTTCCTGTACAAGAAAGAGCTTTTGCTCCAGGACCAAAATATTCTATTACGCATCCTGTACCCCCTTTTACAGTAAGTATCCCTGCAACTTTTAAAATAACATCTTTAGCAGATGTCCAACCATTTAATTTACCTGTTAACTTAACTCCTATAATCTTTGGAAATTTTAATTCCCAAGGCATGCCTGCCATAACATCTACTGCATCTGCACCTCCCACCCCAATTGCTATCATTCCAAGTCCTCCTGCATTTACTGTGTGTGAATCTGTACCAATCATCATACCCCCAGGAAAAGCATAATTTTCTAATACTACTTGATGAATGATACCTGCTCCGGGTTTCCAAAAACCAATTCCATATTTATTTGACACATCTCTCAAAAAATCAAAAACTTCATTACTGACTTTGTTAGCACGTATAAGATCTTTCTTTGCACCCATTTTTGCTTGAATTAAATGGTCACAATGTACTGTAGTAGGTACAGCTACTTTAGTTTTCCCTGCTTGCATGAATTGTAATAATGCCATTTGAGCAGTTGCATCTTGACATGCAATTCTATCAGGTTTAAAATCCACATAATCTTCTCCTCTTTTGTAGTTTTTACTAATATTATCCCAGAGATGAGAATAAAGAATCTTTTCTGTTAAAGTAAACGGCTTATCAATAATCTTTTTAGCTTCATCAACATTATTTACAATGTCTGAATAAATTTTTTTGATCATGTCAAAATCAAATGCCATTTTCAGTTTAATTATTGGTTAAGACAAAAATAATCAATAGAAGTAACTAAAAAAATTAATCGCTAATTATTAATAAAATGAATTCTTTAATATAAAATTTTTATAGAATAGTTAATTTTTTAACCAATTACTGAAGAATTCACAATTTACAAAATCACTATTTATATTAATATATGTGTCAAATATTTTTTCATTTTGCCACTTTTCAATTTCTTTTAGCTGTTTGTTTTGAAGAGCTAATTTCTGAATCTTTAAGTAATCTTTGGAGAAATCTGCAACATGTTCATCACTTCTTTCAGAAACGGTTAAAATCTTAAATTTTATTGGATTAAATCTATCTTGATCCTGAAAAACTATACTTACTTCGCCTTCTTTTAAATTTACTATTTGAGAATAGAGTTCAGGATCCATTTTAGTTAACTCAAATTTATAATCCTGAGTTTCAGGATTTATTAATAACCCACCGTCATTTCTTGTTTCTTTTTCATCACTAGCTTCAATAGCAGCATCAGCAAATGAAATTTCACCATCAACTATTCTTTGCCTTATAACCAATAATCTTTTTCGAGTATCCTCGATTTCTTTTTGATTAATCTTAGGTCTTAATAATATTGTCCTAATGTCATATTCCTGACCCCTTATTTTTTCTAGATATATAATAAAGAAACCATACTCTGTCTCGAAAGGGTCAGATATTTCACCCTCTGATAGAGAAAAAGCTACTTCATTAAATTTTTTTATCATAGGAGAATTTTTTCTATTAATAGAGTATTTACCTCCTCTTGTTCTTGAGCCTGGATCCTCACTATATAATACTGCTTTAGAGACAAAACTTGCTCCATTATCAATTACATCAGCTTTAAACTCCAATAACCTATTTATAACTTTTTGTTTTTCAGCCTGAGTGGTCTTTGGATATAAAACAATTTGAGAAACTCTCAATTCAGTTCCAAAAAGTGGTCTGTCAGACTCTGGAATTGATTTAAAAAATTGACGAACTTCTTCGGGCGTGATTTCAATATCTTCAATTATATCTTGCTGCATCTTCTTAGCCAATTCTGCATTTTTATTTAGCTCGAACATCTCCGATCTTAAATCTTGCTCAGAATCTTTTTTATAATATTCTAGTAACTTATCCATCGAACCTATTTGCTTGGCAAATGCATTTACCTGCTGATCTACATATGATTGAATCTCGGCATTATTCACAACAATACTGTCTTGGATGGCATGATGTTGATATAACTTATCTTCTAATAATTTTCCAAAAACCTGACATTTAGAAATATTCTCCATTGAAACACCTGAAACTCGAAGTTGAGTAAACTGTTTTTCAATATCTGATTCTAGAATAACAAAATCCCCAACAACAGCTGCCACGCCGTCAATTTTTTCTCTTTCTTGTGAAAAAACAGAGATAGCAGAAAAAAATATTAATAGTATTAAATTGTTTTTCATTCTAATATATTTCAAATTTATTATTTTGAAGAGCATCTTTCAAAATATCCTTTTTGATATTAAGCATTAACTCTTTTTTTCTTTTGTTTAAAGACATGTACTCCAAAGTCGGCAAAACATAATCTATTGGCGAAACATCATCTTTTTTAGCAAATTCAGTAATCTTAATCAAATATAAACTTAATGAATCTTTGAATTGATAAAAATTATAATTTTTTAAGCTTCGATATGAATAACTGGTTAAAAATGGAAATTTTTGAAATAATATTTTTTTTGAAATCCAATTGTCAGTTGTAAATGAAAAGCTTTTGAACCTGTAGGAGATTGAATCTAAAAACATTTGATCATCTCTTCTAAATCGTTTTATTTTTGATCTTATCTGATAAGTGTCAGAAAAATCTAACGGAAGTTCAACATGTACTATTTTGAAAATATCCTCATTTAAATTAAATAAATTTTTATTTTTTTCATAAAGATTGAGCAATTCAGTCGAATCAATTTCTAAATTAATAGAGGAGTTAATAAGAGCTTCCAGGTATGCTTCTGAAAGCATATCTGATCTATAATCTTTAACTAATGACTCGATTTTTTGGAGTTTAATTTCATTTAAATTTAATTCTGCTCTTTCAATAAGTATTTTTTCAATTGCCCAATTATTAATAATTGAATTAGCTAATGAAATTGAATCATCTTTTTCAATTCCTTCAAAAAGAGTAGTAAAATCGTCCTTTAACAAATATTCATCTCCATATCTTGCAATATAATTTGAATCAACATCTGAAACAAAATTACAACTTAAAAAAAATAAGATTGTAAATAAACAAAGTGACTTATAACCCATTAATTATAATTTTTTTTTAGACGCCTTATAGCACTTTTATTTAAAATCAATTTGTGTTTAGATTTTAAAGAATTTATCCATAATTCCTCTTGAAATTGCTGAAAATCACCAATAACTTTTCCTCTATCCTCTTCAAAAGATGTATACTTATTTTTATTTTCATTATAAAAGTTATGAAGTTTTAAAGAGTCAGAATCCCTAACCGTCCAAATTTTGTCTTGCATCAAATTAAAAAGCAGTAAACCTTCTCTATATTCTTTTATTACAAATCTATAATCAGAGTTCTCCTTTTCAAGATTGTTCTTGTAAACTTCTAATAAATTGAATTTTATAAAGCTTATATACTGATCAGAAATCAATTTTTCATAAGTAATTGCTTTTCTCTTTAACTGATTATCTTCAAGAAAAGTAGCAAAATCTATATACTTTAAATTTTTATCTGAAATCTGGATTAATATTTTTTCTTCATCCATTGATTCAGGAATACTCCATTGCCCTTTGAAATAACCAGGATCCATTATTGAAATAAAATAATCAAGATTATTATTTTGATAGTTTAAACCATATCTATCCATTAAAAAATTATAAAATGAGTCAGAAACAATACTGAATCTATCACTTTTCTTCAATTTATTTAAAAGTTGAAATTTGATTTCATCAAAGTTTTTAATAGTTTTTTTATCATAAAGTTTAATTATATGCCAACCATATTTTGTTTCAATGGGTTTTGAAATACTATTTTTTATATCAAGACTAAATGCAGCTTTTTCAAAGGGAATTGAGCCTAATTGTCCGCTTGAGAATGGATTCATTCTACCACCCTTAAACGATGTATTTTTATCATCAGAATATTTTTTTGCCAAATACTCGAAATTTACTCCATTATTCAAAGAATCTCGAATATTAGTTATTCTAAAGTAAGCGTCAGGTTTACTCTTATAAGTCATGATATGACCTACTGTAACCTCTCCCAAAGAAGGTCTTTTATCATTGACTTTTAAAATATGAAAACCAAATTTGGAACGAAATGGTAATGAAACTTCTCCTTCTGGTGTTTTGTAAGCTATGTTTTCAAACTTATAAATCATTCTAAAAGCCGAGAAATATCCCAAATTCTCAATAATTAATTCTTGATCTTCTTGGTGTTTATTCTTAAAATCATTGATAGATGAGTTTAAGAATGCACCCCTTAAGCCATTTAATTTATTGTATATTTTAATAGTATCATTATCATTTTCATCAATTCTTATTAGAACATGTGAAACATTAACTTCATATTTTGTTCTTTCGTAAGCTTCATCTAAGAACTTCTTCTCAGTTTCTTTATCAGTCAAGTAGGTGTTTTGCAACTGCTTTACATATTTATTTAATTCACTTTTATACTTTGGGTCATTATGTAAACCTAGATCATAGGCCTCTGCTAATTTTAACTTATAATTGATAAATAATTCAAGATAGGAGTCAAAATCCTTTTGATTATTCTCATCAATTAACTCAATGTTTTTATTGTAAACCCTGTTAAATTCATCTACATAAACTATACTGTCATTTACCTTAAATAGCACATTATTTTCGAGCTGTGCATAAGAAAAATTAATAAATAGGAAAAGTATTATTAAAAATCTATTCATCTTATCAACTATTTAATGTGCAAAAATAAAAATATAAAAGAAAAAATATCAGATTATCTGGAGTAATTTGGAGCTTCTTTTGTGATATTTACACCATGAGGATGACTTTCAACTATTCCTGAGGTTGTAATTTTTACAAACTTTGATGTTTTTTGAAGGGTATTTATATCTTTTGCTCCACAATATCCCATACCAGCTCTTAGTCCTCCAACAAATTGGTGAATACTTTCCACAAGATCTCCTTTGTATGGCACTCTACCAACTATACCTTCAGGAACTAATTTTTTGATATCATTCTCTACATCTTGAAAATATCGATCTTTACTACCCTTATTCATTGCCTCTAATGAACCCATACCTCTGTAGGACTTAAATTTCCTTCCTTCAAAAATAATTGTTTCTCCTGGAGATTCTTTAGTTCCTGCCAGCATTGATCCTAACATAACACATGATGCCCCTGCTGCAATGGCTTTAACAATATCGCCAGTATATTTAACCCCTCCATCAGCTATTACTGGCACTTTGTTTTTGACACTTTTGCAAACTTCGAGAATTGCTGAAAATTGTGGCACTCCAACACCTGCAACAATTCTTGTAGTACAAATGGAACCTGGGCCAATTCCAACTTTAATTCCATCTGCACCAGCTTTTAATAAAAACTTTGCTGCCTCGGCAGTAGCTACATTACCTACGACTATATCAACTTCGTTATTTAAACCTTTTAATTCTTTTAATAATGAAACAACCCTTTGGGTGTGGCCATGAGCGGTATCAACAACAATTGCATCAACTCCAGATTTAATTAAAGCTTTTGACCTTTCAACTGAGTCTTCAGTCACTCCTATTGCAGCTGCAACTCTTAACCTACCATATTTATCTTTGTTAGCTATGGGCTTTAGCTTTAATTTGGTAATATCACTGAAAGTAATTAATCCTACTAACTTGTTTTTGTCAGTTACAACTGGAAGTTTTTCAATTTTGTTTTGCTGTAAAATAATCTCAGCCTCCTCTAATGAAGTGCCTTCTCCGACTGTTATCAGATTTTCTTTAGTCATTATTTCGGTTATCAATCTGTCATTTTTCTTTTCAAATCTCAAATCTCTATTGGTTACAATTCCTTGAAGAAATCCAGAATCATCAACAATTGGAATACCTCCAATTTTATTTTCCTTCATACTTTTTTTAGCCTCCGAAACCACAGAGTATAGAGGTAGTGTAATTGGGTCGATAATCATTCCACTCTCAGCACGCTTTACCCTTCTAATTTTTTCAGCTTGGAGTTTTATTGACATATTCTTGTGTACAACTCCAAGACCACCTTCTTGAGCAATAGCAATAGCCATTCTACTTTCTGTAACTGTATCCATAGCAGCAGAAACAATAGGAATATTTAATGTGATGTTTTTTGAAAATCTGGAATTAATTTTAACATCTCTTGGTAAAACATTAGAATATCCAGGAACTAATAGAACATCATCGTAGGTAAGCGCTTCGGAGATAATTTTTTTAGGAGAATTTTCCATGCAATTGACAACTAATTGCATGCAAATATACAAATTGCAAACTAATCACAATACAGAATCTAAATTAAAGATGATCTTTAGTTATCTATAGTTTAAAAAAATATCACTAGCATAATTATATGCTACTTCAAATTTTAAAGGATTAATCCCTGATTCAATTCCCTTTTCGTTACAAAAAGTAATTATTTTTTCTGTTGGCATATTTCCAATCATATTATCGGAGGCCATGGGGCAACCGCCAAATCCCTGTATAGCACCGTCTATTCTAACACAACCGGAATCAATTGAGGTTTGAACTTTATCTCTCCAAAATTTAGGGTGGGTATGTAAATGTAAACCAAATTCAATTTCTGGATATTTAAATGAAAGGTATTCATAAACCTGTTTTATCATACTGGGTGTGGCAGAACCAATAGTGTCACTTAATGAAATTAATTTTATTCCTAAATCTATAAGTTTTGAAACCCAATAATCAATAATATTTAAACTCCAAACTTCTCCGTAAGGATTTCCAAAACACATTGATAAATAAACAACTAGCTTCTTTTGACTCCCTAAAACAATATTATTAATATGAATCAGGTTTGTAAATGATTCTTCAATTGTTTTATTTGTATTTCGCATTTGAAAATTTTCAGAAATTGAAAAAGGAAAACCAACATAAGAAATTTGTTTAAAATTTTTAGCAATTTCTGCACCTTTAATATTTGCTACAATTACCAATAGCTTAGTGTTTTTACCATCTAAATCTAGGGAATCAATTAATTCAGCAGTGTCAGATAACTGAGGGATTACTTTTTTTGAAACAAAACTACCTACATCTATTGTGTTAAAACCTACATCTAATAAACTTTGAATGTATTTGATTTTTTTTTCGGTAGGTATAAATTTTTTAATACTCTGCATAGCATCTCTTGGACATTCTATGATTTTAAGTTTTGGCATTAAAAAATTTTATTGAGATAAAGTTATATTATTTTCGGTAAATAAGATTATTAAAGCAATTAACATTAAGACGGAAATGTTAAAATATTTTGAAAAAATTTTAAAATTATAATTTTGAGAAAACTTACTATATATTAAATCCGAAAATAAAATAATCAATCCAAAAACAAGAAGTGTAACTAAAATAAATAGGGCGCCTAAAATAAAAATTTGACTTTTGAATGAAAATTCATTAGAAAATAAAAAATTGGGAAAAAATAATGCAAAAAACAAAAAGACCTTTGGGTTTAATAAATTCATAAATACTCCTTTTTTTAAATTTTCAAAAATTTTATTTGATCTTCCTATATTTTCAACTTTATCTTGAAAATAATCTGATTTATAAACACCATAGGAAAGAAAGATCAGATAAATTACGCCTGAATATTTAATTAATTCAAAAATCATTTCATATTCAAGAATTAATGCATTTATACCAAAGGCAAGCAATGCTGTGTGTATTAAGCATCCTATTAACAACCCTATTAAAAAGGAAAATCCTGATAATTTACCTGATTTAGTTGTTAATGCTGTTAAATATAAATTGTCAGGACCGGGACTTAATGCAAGAAGAAAACTCGACAAAATAAAAGATAACAACATAGGAATTAATATTAATAAGTTGAAGCAATATAAATTTAATTATTTTTGCATTATAGCTTTTGCAAACAATTTGATCTAATTATGTTAGTTAAAAATAATTACAAAATAATTTTAGTTTCTATTTTATTTTTGAATTTTTCAGCTTATTCACAAAATCATTATTCAGAAAGCTGCTTAACCCAGGTGCCAGAAAATTTTTCTGAAATAGAAAATCAAAATAGATCAACCTTTCAATATTATCTAGAAGAATACTATAATAAATTTGAATCAAAAACATCTACTGCAATAACAAATGTTCCTGCTAAAATTCATATTGTAACAGATGCTAATGGAGTAACTGAAATAACAGAGGATGAAATAATGGATGAAATTGATGAAGCAAATTCATTTTTAGCAAATTCGTTTTTGGAGATAACCGTTTGTGATGATGTAAATTATATTGCAAATAATCAACTGTATTTTTTCGATATTGATGATCAAGGTTTATTATACGCAAATAACCAACCTGATATTATGAATATTTATTTTGTTGAATCAATAGCTTTTGGAAATGGAAATGCTTGCGGATACACATACCTGCCTGGAAACTCAGACCAGTATTATGATGTAATAGTAATGGATAATCAATGTACAAATAATCCTGTAAGCACAACATTAATTCACGAATTTGGACATCATTTTAATCTTATGCACACACATGGTGATTCAAATGAACCCGAATCCACAGATGAGCTTGTTAACGGAAGTAACTGCAGCACTGCTGGTGATAGAGTATGTGATACTCCAGCTGACCCACTGATAAATGGATCAAACGTAAGCTCTGTAAATTGTATGTATACCGGTAATGCTACGGACGCTATGGGTCAGTTTTATGATCCTGATACATCTAATATAATGTCATATTCTCCAAACACATGTACTGATTCAATTAGTATTGAACAATATGCAAGGATGTATGCAGGGTTTCATACATTCAAAACATATTATAAGTGCCCCTCATTCCATGTTGATTTTGTAGCAGATAAAAACGAAAACTGCGATGACTATATGAGTGTTGAATTCACCGATATGAGTATTGGCGCAACATCATGGGAATGGGATGTTGATGGGGATGATATTGTTGACTACACTGAACAAAACCCATCTCACGTTTATACTCCAGGTGTTTATGATGTTGTTCTTAAAATTTTTAGTGGTAGCGAAAGTATCACAAAGGTATTTCCACAGTTTATAAACTTTCCTTCAAATCTACACGAAACTTCAAAGGTTAACTTGGAACTATTTATAATCGATGTAAGCGAAAACACTTGGGAGTTTAAGGACGGAAGTGGTACAATATTGTATTCAGGTGGCCCATATGAAGATGCTGGTATTTTCAATCATGAATTTGATGTTATACAATCTGAATGCTATACGTTTACTATATACGATTCCGCAGGAAATGGACTTGGAACATCTGATTATTTTTTCAGTAACGGAACCTGGAATGAGGGAAGTGAATATTATGAGCTTACAACCGAAGATGGAGAATATATTTATTCAAATACTAACTTTGGATCTGAGGAATCAAAATTAATAAGCACTAATTATCTTAGTCTTGATCAAAATAACCCAAATTCAATTTCAATTTACCCTAATCCTGCTGATAATTATATCCAGATAAGATATCAAAACATAATTCCAAATTCATTTAGAATCTATGATATCAATGGAAGGTTAATTAAATCTAAATTTATAGATAACTATAACGACTTTTCTATAGACGTAAGTAATTTTGAAAAAGGTTTATATTTTATTTCAATCAAATCTGAAGAAAAAACAGATAACTTAAAATTCTTGATTAAGTAACTCTTTGTTTATTTTATTTGCTATTGATGGCCCTTCATAAATTATCCCGGTGTATAATTGGATTAAATGTGCGCCAGCTTCTATTTTTTTTATTGCCTGTTTTGGGGTCAAAATACCACCTACTCCAATTATTGGAAGTTTACCATTTGTTTTCTTGGAAATAAATGAGATAACATCATTACTTTTGTCATACAAAGGCTCTCCACTTAAACCACCTTTTTCTCTTTTATTATTAGATACCAATTGTGGAAAATTAACAGTAGTATTTGTTGCAATAATACCGTCAATTTTATTTTGTTTAATCACTTCAAGAAGTTCAACTATTTTATCTTCAGTCAAATCAGGTGAAATTTTAATTAAAATTGGTTTGATATTTTTTTTGTTAAATCTAAATTTATTTAAGTCTACAAAAAGATCGCTTAAAAATTCCCTTGATTGTAGTTCTCTTAATCCCGGTGTATTGGGTGAACTTACATTAACCACAAAATAATCAACTAGTTCATATAGTTCCTTAAAACATATCAAGTAATCTTTTTTTGCTTCTGAATTTGGAGTAATTTTATTCTTACCAATATTACCGCCAATAATTAACTTATAATTTCCGTGAAGTCTATTTTTAATTTTGATAACGCCATCATTATTAAATCCCATTCTGTTGATTATAGCATTATCTTCTTTTAATCTAAAAAGCCTCTTCTTTGGATTACCCATCTGAGGTTTTGGGGTTACTGTACCTATTTCAATAAAGCCAAAACCAAACTTTTCAAATTCAGAAATATGGGTAGCATTTTTGTCAAAACCAGCAGCTATACCAACTGGATTAGGAAAAGTTAAACCAAATAAGTTTCTTTTAAGTTTATCACTCTCAACTTTAAAATATGATTTGGTGAAAAACCCTGTAAAGGGGATTTTAAAAATTATTTTTATGAAAAAGAAAGTGAAATTATGAATTTTTTCTGGGTCAAATAAGAATAAAAAAGGTAAAATTAACTTCTTATACATATTTATATTAAGCTAAATCTATTTGTTTAATTCATTAGATGCATCCATAGAAATCATTGTTTTATTAAATTTTAATTTACCAGCTGTTGTCTCAATTATGCAAGTACCTTCCTTTTGATTAATGTGATTTATCCTCCCATGCATACCACTTTTCATAACCACTCGATCACCTGTTTTTAAATCAGTTAAAAATTTTCTTTCATTCTTTGCTTTTGTCATTTGAGGACGTATCATAAATAAGTATATGACCAAAAACATTAATAAAAAAGGTGTCATCTGGTAAAAACTTTCCATAACTACTGTATAATTGGTCCGCCAGGAGATTTAAGCCCACCTGTAGGGTTATTGATGAAAGCTGAAATTCTAACCGACTCAGTTCCTTTTTGTGTATTTGCTTTAATTGTAACAGTTTTTGATGTTTTATTCATCCCTTTACCATTAAATTTAACAGTAAATTGAGAGGATTCACCAGGAAGTAATGGAGCTCTACTCCAGTCCTGTGGAACGGTACATCCACATGTTGATTTAATCTCCGTAATAACTAGTGGAGCTTCCCCTGTATTAGTGTAAGAAAAAACTGTCTCTTGGGCTTCGCCGTCCATAATTGTACCAAAATCATGTTCTGTTTTGTTAAAAGTCATAATTGGAAACTTAGATGGTGAATTGTCTCTAGCGCTAGCTGATTCAACATTTTCAGATTTTACTTTGCTAAATGGGTCATCACCACAGGAGGTTAAAACAAAGCTAATTGCTAATAAATAAAGTATTTTTTTCATTGATATTTAATTAATTGTTCAAAAGTAAAAAAAAATGTTATTCCCTCAAACCTCTACCCTCCTTAATTAAGGAATTATTATTGACTAAATCTTTAACTATTTTATCAAGTATTCCGTTTATGAATAAAGAGCTTTTGTCTGTTGAGTAATCTTTAGAAATTTCGATATATTCATTAATACTAACTTTAATTGGTATTTCTTTAAAGTAAACAAGTTCGGTTATTGCAAGATTAATGATAACTAAATCAATTTTAGCTAAACGATCTAAGTCCCAATTTGTAATATATTTATTAATTAACTGATTATTAGACTCAAAATTTTTTAGGGAGAAATTTGCCAATTCATCAAAATATTTTTTATCGCTATTACTTGAAAATAATTTATAATAAAACAACTTTTCTAAACTGTTTGCTGTTGAGCTCTTAAATAATTTTAATAGTAAAGTATTAACTAAAGGATAATCATCCATCCAATATATATTTTTCTCTTCAAGAAATGATTGAAATTTTTCGTCTATGATAATAATTTCTTTAAAAATGTCCTGAATAAATTTAACATCAATTTTATAGGATTTTTTTTCACAACCTAGATATTTGGAGTATATATCACTATGAATAATTTTATCGTAAATTAAATTGACAAATTTGTAATCAATGTCCCAATTGATAAAATCTTTTGAACTAATCAATTCTAAGATTTTAGAATTTGAAAAAATTTGTTTTAAAAATTGATTTTTA
>MDTE01135907.1_pt1 | contig 12198 bp, 13 predicted proteins | sample 811231 | NCBI WGS metagenome assembly MDTE01 (sample SAMN05326651, study PRJNA326480) | marine metagenome | isolation source: seawater | place: Indian Ocean: Red Sea | collected 2010
GCAAGTATCTTACAATTGTCACAAAAATAAGGCTTAAATGTCAAGATGAACTTAATAGCTTCCACCTCTACATTTGGTTTTTTTACCTTAATAAGTCGAATTCTTGGGTATGCAAGAGATATTTTAATTGCGATTTTTTTAGGAACAAGTCTTTTTGCTGATGCTTTTTTTGTTGCTTTTAGATTACCCAATACCTTTAGAAGATTATTTGCAGAAGGTACTTTTAATGCTGCATTTATTCCTAGTTACGCAGGAGTATTGGCACAAAACAAAATAGAAGCAGAAAATTTTGCAAAAAACGTATTTAATTTACTTTTTATTATTTTATTATTCTTTGTATTGCTGGCAGAAATTTTTATGCCACAGCTAATTTATTTAATAGCTCCAGGATTTTATAAAGACCCTGAAAAATTAAAGCTTGCAGTAGACCTAAGCAGAATTACCTTTCCTTTTTTATTTTTTATTTGTTTAGCATCCTTTTTTGGAGCGATATTGAATTCACATAATAAATTTGCAGTTTCTGCTGCAGCTCCTATCATATTAAATATAATTTTGATTGGAGCATTATTTTTTTCTCAATGGATTAATGTATCTAACGTTTTAATGTTATCTTATGCCGTATCTTTAGCAGGCTTTCTGCAATTAATAGTTCTTTTGTACTTTGTAAGGAAAAATTTTAAACCAATTTTAAACATTAAAGTAAAAATAGATAATAAAATAAAATTTTTCTTCCGTAAATTATTACCTAGTATTTTTTCGTCTGGTGTTACTCAAATTAATATTTTAGTAGGAACGATAATAGCTTCTTTTCAAGCAGGAGCAGTTTCCTACCTTTATTATGCTGACAGAGTATATCAAATCAATCTTGCAGTCGCAGGAGTCGCTGTAGGCACAGTTATGCTTCCAGAACTGTCTAAACATGTTAAGAACAATAATTCTGAGCAGATTATTAACTTGCAAAATAGAGCTTTAGAACTTTGTTTATTTTTATCTGTGCCTGCCGCCGTTGCTTTAGTTTTAGCATCGGAACAAATTATTACATCATTATTTGGCTATGGTTCATTTAATAATGAAAGTGTAACTAATACTGCCATTGCACTAACTTTTTTTGCATTTGGTGTGCCAGCATTTTCTATATTAAAGATTTTTTCTAATTATTTTTTTGCAAGAAATGATACTAAAACACCATTCTATCTATCGATTATATCAGTAGTTCTAAATATTTTAATAAGTGTATCGTTCTTTGGTAAATTTGGGTTCGTTATAATACCAATCGCAACTTCTATTTCATCATGGATTAATGTTATTTTTCATTTTTATTTTATTAGAAAAAGAAATTTACATAGTTTTGATAAGGCCATTGTTTATAAATTTCCTCGAATGATATTATCTGTGGTTGTAATGGGCATAGTATTATATTTATTATTAGGCTTTTTTTCAGATAAATTTGAGTACAATGAAGGTTGGAAATTTATTTACTTATTTATTATAGTGATTATTAGTTTGTTTATTTACTTTATTATTTCTAATTTTTCAGGAGCTTTTAAATTTAAGGATATTAAATTAAAGAATTAAATTTTATATATGCATAAAAAAAGAGTTTTTTCAGGAGTGCAACCTACTGGGAATTTACATTTGGGAAATTATTTGGGAGCAATAAAAAATTTTGTAAATTTACAAAATAAATTTGAATGTGTTTATTGTATAGTTGATTTACATGCAATCACCAACAAGCAAGATCCACAAGAATTAAGATTAAATATTTTAGAGACAATTGCTAGCTTTATTGCCTCAGGTCTGGACCCAGAAAAAAATATAATTTTTAATCAAGCTAGCGTAGCAGCACACAGTGAATTGGCGTGGGTTTTTAATTGTGTCGCAAGAATAGGATGGATGAATAGAATGACTCAGTTTAAAGAAAAAGCAGGGGCAAACAAGGAAAATGCTAGTGTAGGCCTGATGGTTTATCCAAACTTAATGGCAGCAGACATACTTATATACAAAGCTACCCATGTTCCTGTGGGCGAAGATCAAAAGCAACATCTTGAACTAACAAGAGATATTGCAAAGAAATTCAATAATGATTTTAAATGTGGTGATTATTTTCCAATAGTAGAACCATTAATACCCAAAGAAATTTCTAGAGTTATGAGTTTAAGAGATGGAAAAAAAAAAATGAGCAAGTCAGAAGATTCTGACCAAAGTCGTATAAATTTAAAAGATGGTAAAGACTTAATTGATCAAAAGATTAAGAAAGCAAAAACTGATAATGAATCTATTCCTTCCGACATAAAGGGTTTAAAAAACAGATATGAAGCTACAAATCTTATATCTATTTATGCGAGCATAAATGAAATTCAGATAAATGAAGTTTTAAAAGAATTTGGTGGAAAAAATTTTTCAACTTTTAAGAGTAAATTAAGCGAATCAATCATAGAAAAAATTTGTCCAATAGGAAAAGAAATTAATCGATTATTGAAAGATAAAAATTATCTTGATAAAGTTTTACAAACAGGTGCAAAAAGGGCTAATTTAATAGCAAAAAATAATCTTAAAGAAATTTACAAGATAATTGGCCTCACAAAGTTCACTTGATAAGGCAATTTTTCTATATTAAAAAAGATAATATTATGGTTGAGACAGAGCACACACCAAATCCGGACACATTAAAATTTTTGCCTGGTAAAAAGGTGTCTGAAATTGGTCCAGTTGAATTTTTAAAAAAAGACGAAGGAAACACAAAAGTTCCATTAGCAAACAAAATACTATCTATTGAAGGAACAGTAATGGTATTTTTTGGAGAAGATTTTATTACTGTTAAAAAAGAAAAAAATTTAAAATGGGAAGAGTTAAAACATGGTATTATTTCAGAGATTAATGACTATTATTTGCAAGGAAATAATGTTGTTATAAAAAAAGAGAAAAAAGAATTTGTCGCTAAAGATAAGCCAGCTCAAACAAATGAAGTAATTAATAAAATTAATGAGGTTTTGGATTCAAAAGTAAGACCAGCTGTCGCAAGAGATGGTGGAGATATAAAATTTAAATCTTTCAAAGATGGAGTTGTTACGGTTGAGCTAAAAGGAAGCTGTTCAGGGTGCCCGAGTTCAGTCATGACACTTAAAAATGGAGTGCAGAATCTTTTATGCCATTATATATCAGAAGTTAAAAGCGTGGAGGCTGTTTAAAAATGCCAAAAAAAATTGATAAAATTTTCAAATCGTATCGAGAACAGTTGCTGCATTTAGCAAAACTTTATGGAGTGGTAGAAGTAAAAAGTTATGCTAGAAGCTCGAAAAGACTTACAATTTCTCAGTTAGAACTGTTGTTAATAAAAAATCGTATTAAACTTCCAGTCAATCGCTCTAGTGACAGGGCAATGGCAAGACAAGAGTTGAAAGAACATTCAATACGAAATGCATATTTGTCTCTAGGTATTATTATTTTTCTTGGGTGTATGATTGCAACCAGACCTTACATAAAGACTATAGTTAATGAAGTTAAATTTACCTATGTTGCTCAAGAATATAAAGAAACAAAAATTACAAAATCGGAAAAAAAGAAAAAAAAGAAAGTTATAAAAGAAAAAGAACCTGAGATTACTCAGGAATATGATAATACAGTAAGTTTGAATGCAGCAACTACTGAAAATCTTTTTGAGGATTTGGGTTATGATTTAAAAGGTGTAAGAGCAGGACAAAAAGTTAAACCAATATATCTTACAAAACTTCCAAAAGATCTTAAAAGTTTAGGAGATACAAGAAAGAAAAGGGAACTGTTTATTAAAATTGTTTTACCTTTAATACTTGATGAAAATGAAAAAATTAAAGATGATAGAAAAAAACTTTTCAAAATAATAAGTAAAAATTTTAATACGGCTGGAGAAAGGGTTTGGCTTAAAAGAAGATTTAAAGAATATAAAATTGATGATCAAGATTTAGCTAAATTAAAAATGAGAATGGATATTATTCCTGTTTCTCTTGCATTAGCACAAGCAGCAAACGAAAGTGGTTGGGGAACGTCAAGATTTGCTCTGGAAGGTAATGCTTTGTTTGGACAGTGGACATGGAGCAAAAAAGGAATTACTCCTAAAAATAAAGATCCTAATCAAACCCATAGAGTTTTACAATTTCAAATACTTAAAGCTTCAGTAAGAGCATACAAAAATAATTTAAATACACATAATGCATATCGAGAATTTAGAGAAGCAAGAGCTAAACTTAGACAAAATCAAGAGACAATTGATGGGCTACTTTTGGTTAAGTATGTAAAAAATTATGCATCAATAGGAGAAAAGTATGTTGTGATACTCAGAGATATTATTGAAAACAATTCATTAACTGATTTTGATAAAGCAAATTTATTACCTACTAAACTTAAAACAGGTGTAAATTTATAATAATTTTTTTCAATATTCTGCAATAACATATTGAATACCTAGCCATCTCCATCTATTTTTTTCAGCCCAAAGAGAACAGTTAATTCTTCCTCTTTCACTTTTAAATTCTTCTTCCAGTAAAATTTCTAATTCATTTTCATTAGCAAATTTAATATTTGATTTTCTCCAAATATTTCCTTCATTTGAATAACATGTAATATTTTTTACATCGATTAAATTTTCAAAAAATTTAATTTTTACTTTTGGAGGATTTTCATTTCCTTTAATATATCGATTTTCTGGGGTTATTTTTTCATAAGGAAAAGGCAAAGTCTGGATTATGGACTTAAATCTTTTTAATTCGCCATATTTTTCATTTATTGGAAATCTCGGCAATTCAAGAAAATCTTTACTTGGATCTATAACTCCTGAATGTTGCCCAAAAGCAAATTCAAAATTTAATTCGGTCACAATTTTTTTTAGAGTGGAACTATATTCTCCGAAAGGATATGAGAATAATTTAGGAGAATAACCTAATTCTTTTTGAAAAATTTTTATAGATTTTTCTAAATCATCTCTTATTTTTTTTTCTTCCCAATCAATCAAATATTCATGAGTATGGCTATGATTTCCTATAGTACCTAAATTACTAGACTCAATTTCTTTTATTTGTTTCCATGTCATGTAACCATTTTTGCCTACTTCTCTTGTACTTATAAAAAGAATAAAGGGGATTTCTCTTTTTTTAAGTATAGGCCAGGCATTCAAATAAAAAGATTCAAAACCATCATCAATTGTTAAAAGTATATAATTTTTTTCCATTTTACTTCTAATAATTTCATTAAACTCTTTAAAAGAAATAAAATTAAATTTTGAATTATTTATTTCATCTAATTGTTGTAAAAAAATTTCATTTCTTATATTTGTTGATGGATATTTATTTTCATTGAAGCGGTGATACATCAAAGCTATTACACCTTTATTAGGGTCAAATTCATTTAAATTTATAGCTAAGGATTTACTTATAGATGCTAATAGTAGTATCAATACAGTTATTATGAATTTTTTATCTATAGATTGCAGTACTGACATAGGCTCATTATTCGTTAAAATTGAAAATAAAACATTTAGCAAGGCTTTGCAAAGTGATAAATTAAATAATGATTTATTAATGCAGAATATTTTGGATTTTTTTAAAGAAAAAAAACTTATTTTAGATGATATATCAGCAATTTTTGTCAATCAGGGTCCTGGAAATTTTTCAGGGTTAAGAGGGTCGCTGGCAACAGCAAAGGGCATAAGTTTATCAAAAAATTTAGATTTGTTCGGTTATGATACATTTATATGGTCTTGCTCGAACTCGTTTAATAAGGAAAATTTAATCTATAGTATTATTAAATTTAGGGAGAGATATTTTATTAAAAAATTTAATAAAAATCTTGTTGCCTTATCGAAAATAGAAGAAATTTCAGTTCATGAAATAGTAAAAAAATATGAAAATAAATTTAAGGTTATACCAGAAAATTTAATTAATAATTTTGATGAACAAATATTAAAACTTAAAAACCTAAATTTTGTGAGTTTGGATCATAATAAGCTTGAATTTCTTCATTTAAAAGGATTATTAGATCAAGGGTTGATAAAACCGTTATATTTAAGTTAAAGTTTTTTTAATAACTTGAATTTTGGTTATAATATTAAATATAATAAAGATTATGGACAGTGCTATAGAAAAAGAATGTTCAAAAAGAGGGGTTAGACTTACCGATCAAAGAAAACTTGTGGCTAAAGTTATGTCGGAATCAGTAGATCATCCTGATGTAGATGAATTACATAAAAGAGTTAATAAGTTAGATTCTAAAATTAGTATTGCAACAGTTTACAGAACAGTAAAATTATTTGAAGAAGCGGGCATAGTATCAAAACATGATTTTAAAGGTAATAAAGCAAGATATGAACAAGCGCCACAAGAACATCATGATCATTTAATAGATATTAATACAGGCAAAATCATTGAATTTGTTAATAATGATATTGAAGAATTACAAAAAAAAGTTGCAGAAAAACTTGGCTATAAACTTGTGGACCATAGATTAGAATTATATGGTTCAAAAATTAAGAAATAATAAATTGTCTAAAAAAATATTTATCAAAACTTTTGGATGTCAAATGAACGAGTACGATTCAAATCGTATTTATGATTTAACTGCATTGATTGGATACACAAAAACTCAAATTAAAAATGAAGCTGATTGTTTTGTATTAAACACATGTCACATACGCGAAAAAGCAGCTGAAAAAGTTTATCATGAAATTGGTAGAGTGAAAAAAGATTTCAAAAATTTAAAAAAACCTTTAGTAATTGTTTCTGGTTGTGTGGCTCAGGCAGAGTCGCAAGCGATGTTAGAAAGAGAACCTTACATTGATATGGTAATTGGACCACAGTCTTATCACAAAATAGCAGATTTAATTTTAAAATATCAAAGAAATAAAAAAAAAAATTAATGAAACAGAATTTGATGTAGTTGAGAAATTTGATAAATTAGAAAAAATATCAAATTCACAAAACAAAATTTCTTCATATATAACGATACAAGAAGGTTGTGATAAGTTTTGCCATTTTTGTGTTGTTCCGTATACAAGAGGTCCAGAATATTCTAGACCATTTGAAAAAATTATTTATGAAGCTCAAAATTTAATTGATAAAGGAACTAAAGAAATAACTTTACTTGGTCAAAATGTTAATGCTTATAATTTTCAGGAAAATAAAAATAATTTTACTCTTTCATCATTAATATACGAATTAAATAAATTTAAAAATTTAAGCAGAATCAGATATATGACTTCTCATCCAAAGGATATGAATGCAAATTTAATTAAATGTTATCAAGATTGTGAAAAACTTATGCCATTTATACATCTTCCTGTTCAAAGTGGTTCAGATAAAGTTCTCAAATTAATGAATAGAAAACATGATAGGAATTATTATTTGTCTATTATTAAAAAATTAAAAAATATTAATGAGAATATAAAATTTTCTAGCGACTTCATTATTGGATACCCTGGCGAAACTGAAAATGATTTTAATGATACTTTAGAACTTATTGAACAAATAGGTTTTGTTAATTCATATTCTTTTATCTTTAGTCCTAGACCAGGAACTCCTGCAGCTAGGAAAAAGCCGAATGATTTATCTGTAAACAGAAACAGACTTCAAAAAATTCAAAAAATTCTTGAAAATTTTCAAATAAAGAATAACAAAAGTTATTTACAAAAATACTGTGAAATTTTGGTTGAAAATAAATTAGAAAAACAAGGAAAATATTTTGGGAGAACAAAGTATATGAATCCTGTAATATTTGATTCACATGATTGCAAACCTGGAGAATTGATAATGGTAAAAATTAACTCCTATAACCGCAACAATTTGTTTGGCATTCATGAATCTAACAAAGTTAAGGCAGCATAATTTTAGTGAAAGCAAATAAACAAAATAAAAATAGTAAAGATGTATCAATAATTTATGGAGATGATAATTCTATAAACGTTATTATCTATAATAATAAGGTTTTAATGGAAATTGTTGGATCTTTTGACAATAACCTTAAAGAATTAGAAAAAATTAGTGGTTCTAAAATTTATTTTCGGGGAAATTCAATTGCTATTAAAGGAAAAAGAAGTGCAAATGAAAAAGTCAAGGATGCCATTGAATATTTGATTGACCGATATAGAACAGATAATAAAATAGACAGGAATGATATAATTGCTTCATTAAATAACGAAATGATACAAGATAAAAAAAATCAATCTACCATTCAATCTTTGGAAGAAGTTATTAAAACTCCTAAAAGATCAGTTATACCTAGAACAAAAAAACAAAAAGAATATGTCAGATCACTTAGGACAAGCCAGATTGTAATATCACTTGGTCCTGCTGGTACTGGAAAAACTTATTTAGCTGTTGCCATGGCATTAAGTATGTTGCTAGAAAAAAAAGTTGAAAGAATAATATTGTCAAGACCAGCTGTTGAGGCTGGTGAAAAACTTGGTTTTTTACCAGGAGATATGAAAGAAAAAATAGATCCGTATTTAAGACCACTATACGATTCTTTATATGATTTATTAGACTATGATAAAATTCAAAGAAAAATTGAGTTAGGCGAAATTGAGATTGCACCTCTCGCATTTATGCGAGGGAGAACTTTGAAGAATTCTTTTGCTATTTTAGACGAAGCCCAAAATGCTACCGAGACTCAAATTAAGATGTTTTTAACTAGGATCGGAGAAAATTCTAAATTAGTTGTTAATGGGGATCCATCACAAATTGATTTGCCAAATAAAAATCAGTCAGGCTTAATAAAATCACAAAAAATACTGAAGGATATTAAAGAAATATCAGTTATAGATTTTGATCATAAAGATGTTATGAGACATCCATTGGTAACAAAAATTGTTGAAGCTTATCAAAAGAATACCAATGATAAAGGTTAACGTTGAGATAAATAGCAAATCTTGGCGTAAAAAAATTAAAAATCCTAAAAAATATTTTGATAAAAAGTTAAAAAAGATGCAAAAAATTTTAAAATTTTTAAGAGGTAAAGAAATAACTTTTACAATTTTATTAACTGATTCATCAAATATGAAAAAATTAAATAAAAAATTTAGAAATCGTAACAAGCCAACTGACGTTCTGTCATTTCCATTTTTATCAAATTCTAATTTTAAATTAATAAGGGAAAAAAAAATTTACATTGGAGATATAGCTATTTCTTATGAAATTGTAAATTTTCGATCTAAAAAAAATAATTTTTTTCAAGAATTTGACAAAGTTTGGGTACATGGATTTTTACATTTAATTGGTTATGATCATGTTAAAAATAAAGACTATTTTAAGATGAATAAATTTGAAAAAAAAATTTTAAACTCATTTATTTGATAATAGGAAAAATATTTTGACTCTTTTACTCAATAATAAATTTTTTGTAATATTTTTTGCCCCATTTATACTTGGTGCTTTAACAATATTAGGTTTTTCTCCATTTAATTTTACATTTGTAAATTTTTTATCATTCCCAATTTTATTATTTTTAATTTATACAGTTAAAAAAAAGACAAAAACAGGTTATAGAAAAAAAAAATCTAACCGCTATTTTTTTTATTTAGGATGCGCATTCGGCTTTGGTTTTTTTTTAATTGGGAATTATTGGATCTCTATATCATTGACACATGATGAAATGTTCATTGGTTTGATCCCTTTTGCCTTGATATTAATACCTTTATTCTTGTCATTTTTTTTTGGATTAACTTGTTTAATAGTGGGTTTTTTTGCTGAAAAAAAAATTTCTTTCATATTAATTTTTTCTCTAGTTTTTTCTATATTTGAATTTTTAAGAGGAAATTTATTAACAGGTTTCCCTTGGAATTTAATTTCGTATACATGGTCTTGGTCAACAGAAGTTGTACAAATTTTATCTGTAATTGGTACATATTCTTTAAGTTTAATATCAATTACAATCTTCTGTATTCCTTTTCTTTTATTAGAAAAACATAAAATTAAAAAAAATATTATTATTTTTTCTATATTTTTAACCATTTTTGTTGGAAATTACTTTTATGGATTTAATAAGATTAATATGAGTAGTTATAAATATGATGAAAATATAATTATTAAAATAATATCTCCCAATTTTTCTCTAAAAGATTACACAAAAAAAAGCGAAACTGAACAATTAAAAAAATTAATAAAAATTAGTGATCCCGAACAAGACAAGAAAACTTTATTTATTTGGCCAGAGGGAATTTTTTATGAATCATATTTACAGGATTTATTAGTTCATAAAGATTTATTTTTAAATAATTTTAATGAAAATCATGTAATTATATTTGGTATAAATAATTTTGTTAATGCCGATAACCCGAAAGATAAAAAATATTATAACAGCTTAGTGGCTGTAAATCATAAATTAGAAATATTATCAGTGTACAATAAAATTAATCTTGTTCCATTTGGTGAATTTTTACCATTTGAAAAAATTTTTTCTATATTAGGATTAAAAAAAATAACCTTTGGATATAATTCTTTTACTGCTGGCGATATAAGAGAAGTAATAGACTTAGGAAGTAAATTTAATAATAAAATTTTAATTCCGTTAATTTGTTATGAAATAATTTATTCAGGTAAAATTAAATTAAGGAATCAACTTCCTGACTTGGTAGTTAATATTTCAGAAGATGCCTGGTTTGGGGAATCAATTGGACCATATCAGCATTATACTAAAGCAATATATAGAGCTGTCGAAGAAGGTGTTTTTATAGCTAGATCTGCCAACAGAGGTATTTCAAGTATTATTGATCCAAATGGCAGATCTATTAAAATTCTAGAAAGAAGTGAATCGGGAAATATAGAGCATAGAATGCCTAAATTTTCAGGGTCAACCTTATATTCATTATATGGAAATAAAATATTTTTTTTAATTATTTTTTTGTATATATTTCTAATTTTAATTTTTAAAAAAATCGAAACTTAATGCCAAAAAAAAATTACTTATTTACTAGCGAATCCGTTTCTGAAGGGCATCCAGATAAGGTCTGTGATCGAATTTCTGATATGGTTGTAGACACGTATCTAGCTAAAGAACCTTTTTCTCGTGTTGCTTGCGAGACTTTAACAACCACTAACAAGGTTGTTTTAGCCGGAGAAACAAGAGGTCCAGAAATTAAAAAAGATGATTTAATACAAAAAGTTCGTAATTGTATTAAAGATATAGGTTATGAGCAAAAAGGTTTTCATTGGAAAAATTGTAATATAGATGTTCATTTACACTCTCAATCAGCTGATATTGCAATGGGCGTTGATTCAAAAGGAAATAAAGATGAAGGAGCTGGAGATCAAGGCATAATGTTTGGGTATGCTTGTAATGAAACCGAAGTTTTAATGCCAGCACCGATTTACTATTCTCACAAAATTTTAGAACTAATGGCTGCAGATAGAAAGAATGGAAGAGCAGATAAACTTGAGCCGGATTCAAAAAGTCAAGTTACAATGATGTATGAAAATGGAAAACCAAAAAAAATTACTTCTGTAGTTATTTCTACACAACACTCACCCAAAGTAAACCAAGCACAAGTTAAAGAAATTGTTAGACCGTATTTAGAAAAATCTATTCCAAAAGAATTACTATCAGGATTAAAAGAAGAAGAGTTTTATGTAAATCCAACAGGACAATTTATAATTGGTGGGCCAGACGGAGACTCAGGTTTAACAGGAAGAAAAATAATTGTTGATACTTATGGTGGTGCTGCTCCGCATGGCGGAGGTGCTTTTTCAGGAAAAGATCCTAGCAAGGTAGATAGATCAGCAGCATATGCTGCTAGATATGTAGCAAAAAATGTAGTTGCTTCAAAAATTGCTGACAAATGCTTAATTCAACTTGCATATGCGATTGGCGTTTCTAAACCTCTATCTATTTATGTTGATCTTTTTGATGGAGATGAAGAAAAATCAAAGCATGTTGAAAAAATAATAAATGATAATTTTGATTTAAGTCCTAGAGGCATACGTGAAATGCTATCATTAAATAAACCAATTTATGAGTGCACTTCAGCTTACGGTCATTTTGGCAGAAAACCGGGGTCAAACGGTGAATTTTCTTGGGAAAAAACCGACAAAATTGGAGTTTTTAAAAAGTAGATCTTGAAATCAGTCAAAATATAAATTAAATAAAACTTAAGTTACCTGGAAAATCAAAATGGGCTTTTGCCCATTTTTTTTTAGAAGGTAATAAGAAAATTATGTTGAATCAAAGATCTGATAAAGTTGA
>MDTE01170160.1_pt1 | contig 12198 bp, 12 predicted proteins | sample 811231 | NCBI WGS metagenome assembly MDTE01 (sample SAMN05326651, study PRJNA326480) | marine metagenome | isolation source: seawater | place: Indian Ocean: Red Sea | collected 2010
ATCATTTACAGAAGGTAGATTAGCAGCAAAAGCAGCAGTGAAATATATTCAAGAAAATAAAGCTGATAATATTTTAGTTAGCGATAAACAGTGCGAAGATTTTAAGACAATTATTTATAAACCTCTTGAAAATTACAAAATTGGTAGAAATGAAATTACAGCAGGAACGGTATCACCAAGTTATATATTACCTTTACAAGGACTTCAAAGACTCCAAAAAATCATGGATGAGTATGTTGGAGGCATATCCTTTAACTATATGACTAATGAGAATTTACTTAAAAAAGGTCTAGAATTATTGCAATGGCTACAAGAAGATTTAGAAAATGTGGGCGCAGAAGATTATCATCAACTTATGAGAGCTTGGGAATTAAAACACAGAACCCTTACATCACAATGTGTTACTGAACATACTTTATTTAGAAAAGAAACTCGCTGGCCCGGATACTATTATAGAGGAGATCATATGAAACTTGATGATGAAAATTGGCATTGTTTGACTGTTTCAAGACGTGATCCTAAAACAGGAAAATTTGAAATGGAGAAAATGCCCGTTTATCATTTGATAGATGAAGAAAAAAATAAAAAAGCCTCTTAGTTTACAAATATTAATTTATGAGTTTATTGGATAATTCAGATGAGGAAATAATTAGAATTGCAAATCCAATTTGGGATAACTTAATTGAGTCATCAAACAATAAAGATTACAGCGGCTTCACAAAAGATTTCTCAGCATCTATGTTATATGGTGCTAATGAAATTGAAATAGGTAAACAATGGTCTAATAATGAACTATTAGTTAGTTTGTCAAAAAAAAGAATTTGTTTAGGATGTTTAAGAAGAAACCAATACGTTACAGTAATTTATAAGCAAACAAGTGATAAAATTAAAGGAGATTTTTTAGGCCGTTTAGTACTTGGAGAAGAAGAAAAACAAGTTAAAGTATTTGGGGCTACAATTTTTTAATCACTTAATTTCTTTTGCTATTTTTTTAATTTCTTCATCATTTAAAAAACTTTTTATATGTTTATTTATATTTTTGGGAGCTTCAAACATTTTGTTAGTGTCATAAAATGCTTTACTTGATGATAAATTTTCAGCATCAAATGGTAAATTTTCTATTGATTTTAATTCATTGATTTTTGAAGAAACTACTCTTGCCTGATTAATTGTATCTAACCATATAATGTAATCTGGAGAAAAAATTTCTCTAATCTTTTCTGTTGGAGCTACAAAATCACATATAACCCATCTTCCATTTTTTACTTCAAAATCTGCAAATTCCTTCATACGTCTTGCTTGTCTATTTCTACCTTCTGCAGTGAAATCCCAGTCATTTGAGCATCTACGTAATATATCAGCATTGTACCAAGCACAATTTTTTAAATATTTTGATAATCTTTCTGATAACCAAGTTTTACCTGATCCAGGTAAACCACAAACCAATATTTTCATAATAGAACTTTTAATAACCTATTTTTTTAATTTTATCATTCAAATACTAATTTAAATTAAATATATCTTTAGGAGTTAAGGCAAGATCTAAGAATATTTTAAGACAAACAATCAAAACAAGTATTGCTAATACGGCTCTAAGGTATTCAGCTTTAAAAGTAGTACCTAATCTAGCTCCTATTTGAGCCCCAATAACACCTCCAATTATCATAAGTGCAGCCAATACAATGTCTACTGTTTGATTTAAATATGATTGAAAAAAAGTTGAGTTAGCAGTTACAAAAATTATTTGAAAAAGCGAGGTTCCCACTACTACATTAGTAGACATTCCTAAAATATATACCATTGCTGGTATCATTATAAAACCACCACCAACTCCCATCATTGCTGATAAAACACCAACAACAAATCCAATAAAAATTGGAGGAATTGCACTTATGTAAAGTTTAGATCTATGAAACCTGGTTTTAAAAGGTAATCCATGAAACCATAAATGTTGATGTAATTTTGCCCTTATTGATGAAGTTGTTCTGTACTTTCTTATAGTTGTTCTAGCACTTTCAAAAAGCATTGAAAAACCTATAAAACCTAAAAAAACTAAAAATAATAATTGAATAATTAAGTCAATCTGACCATAACTTCTTAAAATTTTAAATAAATTTACACCTACTAGAGAACCTACTAAGCCCCCTGAAAGCAAATAAATTCCCATTTTGAAATCTACATTTCTTTTTTTCCAATGAGCCATAACTCCTGATACGGAGGAAGCAAGTACATGAGGTGCTTCTGTTCCGACAGCTATTGCAGGCGGTATACCTAAAAAAATTAAAAGAGGGGTCATTAAAAAACCACCACCAACCCCAAATAGTCCTGACAAACCTCCAACCATCATTCCAATAAAAATTATTAACAAGAAATTGACGTTCATTTCTGCAATTGGAAGGTAAATTGTCATATATAATTAAATTATTACTATAAACATAAAATTAGATTTTCACCATTGGCATTTTGATAAAAAACATACCATTTAATTAAAAATAGTATTTTTCTATTTTTTCAGCTTTTTTTAAATCTTCTAAATAGTTAATATTGTAAAAAGGATCATAAGAGGATTCATTAAATTTACAGTAACTTAATCCTATACTTTCAGCCCACAAAATAATTTTTCTATCACCATTATTTAAATAATTTTCTAAATTATCAATTAAACTTATGTTCCATATTCCAATAACTGGATGAGCTTTAGAATTTGATTTAGCTAAAACAATTTTTTTTTTGTCTAAAATTGCCCTATTATAAAGTTTTTTAATCAAATTATTAGGTATGAAAGGTGTATCACCAGCAATACTTACTAACCAATCTATTTCAGGTAAATTATTTTTTGTCCATATTAAAGATGAATGAATACCGGCGAGAGGACCCAGAAATCCTGTTATTTTATCATTAACAATAGGTATATTAAATCTATTAAAATATTTGTTATTTAAATTAGTATTTAAAATTATATTGTCTGTTTGTACTTTAATAATTTCATATATTCTTTCAAATATTGTTTTATTGTTAAATTTTTTAAGAGATTTGATTCCGCCTCCCATTCTGGAAGATTTTCCACCTATTAATATTGTAGTGCAAACTTTATTATTTTTCTTCACAATTTAATATTTGATTCGTTTTGAGCCTGACAAAACAGCGTACCTTTTTCCTTTTGCTCTGCCGATCAAAGTTAAGTTTGTTTTTTTTGCTAATTCAACTCCCCAGGACGTGAAACCTGAACGGGAGACTAATATAGGAATGTTCATTTTAACTGTTTTAATAACCATCTCACTAGTTAATCTTCCAGTAGTATAAAAAATTTTATCTTCTGTTTTGATTTTGTTTAGATAAATGTATCCAGCAATTTTATCTACTGCATTATGCCTGCCCACATCTTCCATATATATTAATGGATTATTATTTTTGCATAAAACGCAACCATGTACTGCTCCAGCCTCTAGATAAAGACTAGGTGTTAAATTAATTTTTTTTGAAAGTTCGTAAATCCATTCATGTTTTATTTTAGTTTTTGTAGATAATTTCTTTTTTTCTATTTCATTATATATGTTTCCAAATACAGTGCCTTGAGCACAACCACTTGTTGTAATTTTTTTATTTAATATTTTTTCATAATTTGTTTTTCTTTTTGTTCTTATAACAATAGTGTCAATATCATCCTCAAAATTTATACTTTTGATCAAGTCATTTTTCTTTAACATATTTTGATTTAATAAGTAGCCTATAGCCAAATATTTTGGATGATCGCCCACTGACATTAAAGTTACTATTTCTTGATTATTCAGATATATTGTAAGTGGTTTTTCATGTATAACTTTAGAAATAATTTTTTCTTTATTTTCATTATAACCATCAATGGTTCTGGTAAGTTGTGAATTATTTATATCACTCTTAATTAAATATTTATTTTTATTCACTATCATTAGATGTTAAATATATTTAATTTTTTATAATTATGTACATATTTGATATAATTTTAAACTCTTTGAAATTAATATTTAGTTTTGATCCATTATTATATAATATCATTTTTTTATCATTAAAGGTAAGCTTATCATCTTTGATTTTTTCTTCAACCTTTGCTTTGATATTGGGATTTTTTTTAGCTTTAAATAATTTTTTTTTAAAAAATACACTTGTAATTATTTTAAACTCATTAATGGGCATACCACCTGTGGTTGTAGGTCTAATAGTGTATTTTTTGTTAGCACGAGATGGTCCTTTAGGAGTTTTAGAAATACTGTACACTCCCTATGCAATGATTATAGCTCAATCTATTATTATTTTTCCTATAGTCTCTTCACTTTCACATCAGGTATTTTCTAATAACTGGAAAGATTATAAAGATCATTTTCGGGCATTTAATATTCCAATCTTTGGAGTTTTAATAATTATTTTGAGAAATTCTTATATACTAATAATAACTATTTTATTATCAGCTTTTGGTAGAGCAATATCGGAGGTTGGTGCTGTAATGATTGTTGGGGGAAATATTGAAAACTACACTCGTGTAATGACAACTGCAATTACATTAGAAACCAGAATGGGGAATTTAAATTATGCGATGGCTTTAGGTCTAATACTTATATTATTAACAATATTAATAAATGCATTTGTTTATGTAATCAATTTAAGAAATAGGTAGATATGATTGTGTGCGGGATAGTTGGTTGGAAAAATTCAGGCAAAACATATTTTGCCCAAAAACTTATAAAATATTTTTCATCAAAAAATTATAAAGTTGCATCTATAAAGCATGCTCATCATAATTTTGAAATTGATAAACCTGATACTGATAGTTATTTACATCGTAAAGCTGGTTCTCAGGAAGTTATTATTAGCTCCTCAAAAAAATGGGCTAAAATCAAAGAGCTTGACAAAAAAAATGAAAAAAGTTTAAAAGAGCTATTAAATGAATTAGAAAATCCAGATATTGTAATAGTTGAGGGCTATAAGCTTGATTCTCATCCTAAACTTGAAATTGTAAGTAATAGTAAAAAAGAATATTTATTTAATAAAGTTAAAAATGTTAGATGTCTAATAACAGAAAAAAATATTGATTCACCTTTGCCTCAGTTTAATCTAAAACAAATAAATAAAGTTGCTGAATTTATTCTAAAAGAATTAAATAATGAATAAAAAACCTCTCAGAAAAAATGAAATAATAAAAATTTTAAAAAAAATTAAGATTAATTTTCTAAAAACTGAAGTACTTAATTTGAATAAAGTTTTAGATAGAATATTAGCTAAAAATATATTTAGCAAAATAGATTTACCTCCCTTCAAGAATTCAGCAGTTGATGGTTTTGCTTTAATGGACGTTGATGTAAAAAAAGAAACTGAACTTTTAATATCCAACAGAATAGTTGCTGGAAACAATCAACTATTGAAATTAAAAAAAGGAACAGTAGCAAGAATTTTTACAGGAGCAAGAATGCCGATGAATAGTAAGACTGTAATAATGCAGGAGAATGTTTTAATAAAAAAGAATTCAATAAAATTTAAAAAAAAACCAAAAGTCGGTGAAAATTGTAGATTTGCTGGAGAAGATATATCAAAAAATGAAATAATTTTAAAAAATGGAGATAAAATTACCCCATTAAATCTCAGTCTTTTAGCTGCTGTTGGGAAAAGAAGAATTAAAGTTTATAAGAAAATAAAAATAGGTTATTTCACCAGTGGCAATGAATTAAGAAAACCTTCTGAATTACTTAAAGGATCTCAAATAAATAATTCAAATCAATATTCGCTTCTTGCTTTATTAAATAAGTCTAATGTGGTTACAAACTATTTAGGTGTTTTGAAAGACTCTAAAAAAATTGTTGATAGATTAATTTTAAAAAGTTTAAAAAATCATGATGTAATAATTACAACTGGTGGTGCTTCGGTTGGAGAAGAAGATCATTTAATTGAATGTATTAGATCATATGGAAAAATTTTATTTTGGAAAACAGCAATTAAACCAGGCAGACCTTTAGCAGTAGGTAAAATTAAGAATACTATTATTATATGTTTACCTGGGAATCCAGTATCAGTGTATTTATTGTATGGAATGATTGTGAGACCTTTTTTAGAATTTTTAAATGGTTCACAATTTAAATTGCCTAATAGTTATATAGGTATAGCTAATTTTGAAATGAGTAAAAAAACCCAAAGACTAGAATGGTTAAGAGTAACTATTGATAAAAAAAAGAAAGATGGAATATGGTTAAAAAAATTTCCAAAACAAGGATCTGGGATGATAAGTTCAATTTCATTTTCTGATGGAATTATTGAAATTCCAGAGTCAGTAAATAAGATTAAGATAGGAGATAAATTTAAATACTATCCATTTGTTGAATTGTTTAACTAGGATTTTACTAGGAACCTATATTTAATAATAAATGTTTTTTTGTCTTTAACACATCCCATATATTCATATTTTGATTGATCGCAATAATGCTGAAAATCTATTTCAGCTAAAGGGTCAGTAGATAAAACTTTAACAATATCACCATGATTTAAACTTTGTGATAATTTTCTTGCTTTAAGTACAGGTATTGGACATTCAGTTCCACAAGTATCAAGAATAATTTCATTATTTTTAATACTATCTTCCATTTCTATATAGTAATAATATATATATTTATATTAAACAAATGAATAAATTTAAATCACAAAACGAATTAGCTTTTAGAAAAAAAAAGAAGCGCTGGCATCCCAAAGGAAGACAAACAGACGATATTTCAATTAATGAAATAAATATTATATTAAAAGATTTAAAAATAATTCGTGAAGAATTAATCGAATATTTGCACTTAATTCAAGATAAATTTGGGACTCTTTATGAAAGACATCTGGCAGCTCTTGCAGAAATTATGAAGATTCCATTAGCTGAAGTATTTGAAGTGGCTACATTTTATGCTCATTTTGAAATTTCAAAAGATAAAGATACAGTGAAAGAAGTTACTGTTAGAGTTTGCGAAAACTTAACGTGTGAAATGTTTGGCTCAAAAGAATTATTTAAGAAATTGTCTTCTTTAAATAATCATTCAATTAATTTAGTACCTGGACCTTGTATGGGAAGGTGTCATCAAGCACCAACAGTATGTGTTGGCAAAAATTATGTTGATAATGCAAATCTAGAAAAAGTACTAAAAACTATAGACTCAAAAGATTTCAAAGCCAAACTTCCAAAATATATTAATTTAGAAGAATATAAGCTTAAAGGTGGATACAAAATTTTACAACAAATTTTAGAAAAAAAAATATCTAAAGAGAATATAATAGAAATAGTAAAAAAAAGTAATTTAAAAGGTAAAGGTGGAGCCGGGTTTCCAACATATAAAAAGTGGGAGTTTGTTTTGTCTAATCCCGGACCACGATATTTAACAATTAATGCTGATGAAGGAGAGGTTGGGACATTTAAAGATAGACACTATTTAGAAAAAGATCCTCATAGATTTCTAGAGGGAGTTTTAATAAGCGCAAAAATAATTGATGCAAAAGAAATATATATTTATTTAAGAGATGAATATCCTGCTGCTTTGCAAATATTAAATTTAGAGATAGAAAATTTAATAAAAAATAATTTTTTAAAAAAAAATTACATAAAAATTCGCAGAGGAGCTGGGGCCTATATATGTGGTGAGGAATCAGCTATGATAGAAAGTATTGAAGGAAAGAGAGGATTACCAAGACATCGACCACCATATGTTGCTTCAATTGGTTTATTTGGACAACCAACGTTAGTTAACAATGTTGAGACAGTCTATTGGTTAAAAGATATTATTGAAAAAGGCCATTCATGGTATTCTGATCAAGGAAAAAATGGAAGAAAAGGTTTTCACAGTTTTTCAGTTTCAGGTAGAGTTAAAAAGCCTGGAGTTAAAATAGCACCTGCAGGAATTACTGTTCAAGAATTAATTGATGATTATTCGGGTGGAATGTTAGATGGGCATGAATTTAAAGGTTATTTACCGGGAGGAGCTTCAGGGGGTATTTTGCCCTCAAGTTTAAATAATATTCCACTTGATTATGGATCAGATGATTTGACAAAAGAAGGATGTTTTTTAGGATCAGCGGCTATAGTGATATTCTCAGACAAAGATAGTATAATGGATGTTGGTCTAAATCTGTTAAAATTTTTTGAAGAAGAGAGTTGCGGACAATGTACTCCATGTAGAGTTGGAACAGAAAAAACAGTAAAAATAATGAAACAAAAAATATGGAATAAAGAAAAATTGGAAGACTTATCTGAAGTTATGGCTTCAGCTTCCATCTGTGGACTTGGCCAAGCTGCGACAAATCCTTTGAAATCAATTATAAAGTATTTTAGTAATGAAATAACATTTGAATCACATGACTAATAATAAAATTAAATTTTATTTAAATAACAAAGAAGTTGAAGCAAAAGAAGGAGAGACTATATGGCAGGTTGCAAATAGGTTAGGGGAAGAAATACCTCATCTATGTTATAAAAATAAACCTGGTTACAGAGCGGATGGTAATTGCAGAGCATGCATGGTTGAAATAGACGGAGAAAATGTTTTAGCAGCATCTTGCATTCGCAAACCTTCAGAAAAAATGAGAGTTAATAGTGCTTCACAAAAAGCAAAAAAATCTAGAGAACTTGTTTTTGAACTATTGTTATCTGATCAGCCAGTAAGAGAAACATCTCATGATAAAAAATCTGATTTTTGGAATTGGATTGATAAAATTGAATTAAAAGAAAGTAGATTTGAAAAAAAACCACCTTGTAAATCTGACTCTTCTCACCCAAGTATGGCAGTAAATTTGGATGCATGTATTCATTGTAACTTGTGTGTCAGAGCATGCAGAGAAGTTCAAGTAAATGATGTAATTGGTATGGCTTATAGAGGAGAAAATTCAAAAATTGTTTTCGATTTTGATGATCCGATGGGTGATAGCACTTGTGTTGCATGTGGAGAATGTGTCCAAGCTTGTCCTACTGGAGCATTAATGCCTTCTTCAGTTATTGATGATAAAGGAGTTGGTCATACTGAAATAGATAAAAAAATTAATAGTGTTTGCCCTTATTGTGGTGTTGGATGTCAAATAGAATATAATGTTAGCAACAATAAAATTTTATATGTAGACGGCTCTGATGGTCCAGCAAATAAAAATAGACTTTGTGTTAAAGGAAGATTTGGTTTTGATTATGTTGAAAATCCAGAAAGATTAACAAAACCATTAATTAGAATTAAAGGAATAGAAAAAGACCTTCATCCAAAAATAAATTATAAAAATATAAAGGAATATTTTAAAGAAGTCTCATGGGATGATGCTCTAGATGCTGCAGCAGAAGGATTTAAAAAACTTAAAAAAGTAAGAAATGGAAAAAGCAATATGGCTGGCTTTGGTTCAGCAAAATGTTCTAATGAAGAAGCTTATTTATTTCAAAAATTAATAAGGACTGGATTAAATACAAATAATGTAGACCATTGTACCAGGTTATGTCACGCATCATCAGTTGCGGCCCTATTAGAAACTATAGGTTCTGGTGCAGTTACAGCTCCTTTTTACGAAGTAGAACATTCCGAAGTAATTATTGTAATTGGTGCTAATCCAACAGAAAACCATCCAGTTGCAGCAACATTCTTTAAAAATGCAGCTAAAATGGGAAAAAAATTAATTGTAATGGATCCAAGAGGGCATGCTTTAAAAAAATATGCCACTCATATGTTGCAATTTAAATCTGGTGCAGATGTCGCACTTTTGAATTCTATTATGCATGTAATTATTGAAGAAAATTTATATAATTCAGATTACATAAAAGATCATACAAGTGGATTTGAAGAATTAAAAAATCATTTAAAAAATTTTTCTCCTGAAAAAATGGAGTCAAGTACAGGTATTAAACCTGAGATGATCAGGGATGTTGCAAGATTATTCTCCAAAACAAACAAAGGAATAATTTTTTGGGGTATGGGAATTTCACAGCATGTACATGGAACAGATAATGCTAGATGCTTAATATCACTTGCTCTTATGACTGGCAATGTAGGGAAAAAAGGATCAGGTTTACATCCTCTTAGAGGTCAAAATAATGTTCAAGGTGCATCAGATGCTGGATTAATACCTATGATGTATCCAGATTATCAGCTGGTTGAAAATACAGATCATAAAAATTTTTTTGAAAAATTATGGAATACTAATTTAGATGATAAAAAAGGTTTAACTGTTGTAGAAATTATGAATGCTATTCATGCTAAAGAAATTAAAGGAATGTATATTTTAGGAGAAAATCCTGCAATGTCTGATCCAGACTTAAACCATGCAAGAGAAGCTTTAAAAATGCTCGATCATTTAGTTGTACAAGATATTTTTTTAACTGAAACAGCAACATATGCCGATGTTATTTTGCCAGCTTCTGCTTGGCCTGAAAAAAATGGAACAGTAACAAATACAAATAGACAAGTTCAAATGGGTAGAAAAGCAATTAATGCCCCCGGTTTAGCAAAGGAAGATTGGTGGATAACTAATGAGATAGGGAAAAGATTGGGCCTTCCTTGGAGTTACAAACATCCTCGAGAAATATTTAATGAAATGTCCAAAACTATGCCTTCCTTAAATAACATTACTTGGGATAGATTAGATAAAGAAAATTCAGTTACATATCCATGCAAATCTCCACAACATCCAGGTGAAGAAATTGTTTTTGGAGATAAGTTTCCAACCTTAGATGGAAAAGGTAAGTTTGTGCCCGCAAGTGTTACTTCGCCTGACGAAATTCCCGATAAAGATTATGAAATGATTTTAACTACAGGTAGGCAATTAGAACATTGGCATACTGGTGCAATGACAAGAAAAGCATCAAACCTAGATGCTATTGAACCTGAACCAACTGTCTCGATTTCTCCCTTGGATATTTTGAAAAATAACTTAAACCCAGGAGATAAAATTAAAGTTTCCACAAGAAGAGGCACTGTAGAGATTAGAGTTAGAAAAGATAAATCTATACCTGTAGGCGTTATATTTATTCCATTTTGTTATAATGAAGCTGCTGCCAATTTATTAACTAACTCAGCCCTTGATCCATATGGAAAAATTCCTGAATTTAAATATTGCGCTGCTAAAATTGAGAAGATATGATCATTATGATATATGAAAATTTTAAAAAAATTTGTTGTTTTGTTTTTTTTAATAATGTTTCCTTTGACTTCGTGCTCAACGATAAGTGAATTAAATGAAAAAGTTAAAGGTGACGGTGTTCCTTACATACCTGGAATATAAATTAATCAGAACTATTAACTAATTAAAAAACTTTTAGCCTACCTAGTTCTTTAGGCCTATTAATCGTTAACTAAACCTAAATTGACTATTCTAACAAAAGTCAAAGTTAATCTTCATTTATCATAATAGTTAGGATATTTAATTTTTCAATATTTCATTGTAATTTAATAATTTTATATCATAATCATTATTTAGTTTTTGAAAAACTGAAAATTGTTTAACTCTTTCGGAGTATATTTTTTATGAACAGTAAAAAAATTTTTAATGGACTGCCCTCCACAGCTTATATTGATAATGAATTTTGGACTAAAGAAGCCAAAACAGTTTTTGCTGATAATTGGGTTTTTGTTGGTTACAAACATGAATTAAATGCAATTGGAGATGTAATACCTATTAATGTATCAGAACAACCAATTATTCTAGTTAAAAACACAAAAGAAGAAATAGTTGCATTTCATAATGTTTGCAGTCATCGCTGTCTAAAATTAGTTGATCAAATAAAAAATGTAAAAAAAATAATTAGCTGCCCCTACCATGCTTGGGCATATGATCTTGATGGAAATTTAATTGCTTCCCCACATTTTGGTGGAACGAATAATCATAAACCGAAAAATTTTAATAAAAAAAAACATGGATTAAAATCTATTAGAATAAAAGTTTGGTATGATTGGATATTTATAAATATCAATAACAACGCTCCAAAATTTGAAAAATATGCCTCTTCATTAATTAAGCAGCTCAAGGATATTAATCTTGAAAAAATCAAACCAGTTGCAACTTTAGATTTTGGAAAAATAGACTCTAATTGGAAGTTTCTTATAGAAAATTTTATTGAACCTTATCATGTTCAATTTGTTCATAAAAAAACAACAAGCCAACCTCTTAAAAATCATTACACTATTGTAGATGGCAATTGTTATGGAAGTGGTGTCGATATGAAAGAAGAAAATGCTACTG
>MDTE01193046.1_pt1 | contig 12196 bp, 10 predicted proteins | sample 811231 | NCBI WGS metagenome assembly MDTE01 (sample SAMN05326651, study PRJNA326480) | marine metagenome | isolation source: seawater | place: Indian Ocean: Red Sea | collected 2010
CGCCCACGAAAGAAGCGCCGTCGCTGACAGCGAACCACCTGCTCCGATAACCTTTGTCTATGGCAACGTCGGAGTGGATGCTTCCTTTTTTGCGGGACATCAACGACTACCCGGTCGAGGGGGTCACGTTTCGCGATATCACTCCGCTGCTCGGCGACGCATCCGCCTTCGGTAGAGCCATTGATGATCTTGTTGCGTGGATGCACGACGAGCAGATTTCTCGGGTCGTTGGAGTCGAAGCCCGGGGGTTTATTCTCGCTGCTCCGGTGGCATATCGGTTGAGAGCCGGTTTCGTGCCTGTTCGCAAGCCCGGCAAACTTCCGTGGGCGGTTGCCCGCGAGGAGTATGAACTTGAGTACGGGACCGATCGTCTCGAAATTCATCGTGATGCCATCCGACCCGATGAACGGGTACTGGTCGTCGATGATGTGCTCGCTACTGGAGGTACTGCGGAGGCGACGTGCAAGCTCGTTGAGGCACTGGGTGGAACTGTGGTCGGTATTGCAGTCCTACTCGAACTCGAGGCACTTCAGGGGCGTGGAAGGCTCCAGGGTCGACGGGTCGAAAGCTTGCTGAGGTTGTAAGGGATCGCTATGGCAACCGTTGACCGAGTTCTCCCTTGGAGACGTAACACTGAACAAAATCTCGCAAGCCATCTGTCTCCGGTCGTGGAGTCGTACCGTAAGTACCACCCCAAGGCCTCAACGGGAATGATTCATCGCGCGTATGACGTTGCAGCTGAAGCTCACGCAACACAATTGCGTTCGAGCGGCGAGAGTTACATTCACCACCCGCTCGCCGTGGCCAAAATTGTCGCCGAATTCGGGCTCGATGACATTTCCCTCTCAGCTGCCTTGTTGCATGACGCGGTTGAAGATACTGAACTGTCGCTTGATGACCTGCGCAGAGATTTCGGCGAAGACGTTGCTGCGATTGTTGACGGTGTGACCAAGCTCGACCGCTTGCAGTTTGATTCTCGGGAGGCACAGCAGGCAGCGACGATGCGCAAGATGCTCGTCGCAATGGCAAAAGATCTTCGAGTGTTGCTCATCAAACTCGCCGATCGACTACACAACATGCGAACGATTGCGTCGATGTCTCCAGATCGCCAGCATCGAATTGCGCAGGAAACTCTTGATATTTATGCACCGCTTGCTCACAGGTTGGGTATTCAAGAGGTTCGTCAACAATTAGAGGATCTCGCATTTTCGGCGCTGCATCCCAAACGCTTTGCCGAACTTGATCATCTCGTGTCAGAGCGCACTCCCGAACGTGATCTGTCGGTTGCCCAAGCCATCGCTACGGTGCGTACCCGGCTCATCGAGGCAGGTGTCCGATGTGAGGTTACTGGCCGCAGTAAACACTTGTGGAGTGTCTACGAGAAGATGGTGGTGAAGGGTCGAGACTTTGATGACATCTTCGACATCGTTGCGGTGCGGGTCATTGCTCCAACGGTCAAAGACTGTTACGCAGCTCTTGGCTGCATTCACGGGAATTGGCGTCCAGTGGTGGGGCGCTTCAAGGACTACATTGCGATGCCGAAGTTCAACCTGTATCAAAGTCTTCATACCACGGTGATCGGTGCAAACGGCAGGCCGATGGAAGTTCAAATTCGCACCGATGAGATGCATCGGCGAGCGGAGTGGGGAGTCGCCGCTCACTGGGCATACAAAGCGGGCGGCGATGATGGCGATATCGATTGGCTCAACCGTCTCGTCGATTGGCAAGCAGAAGTTGATGACCCGTCAAAGTTCATGGAGGCGTTAAAGACAGACCTCGATCAAGACGAGGTGTACGTGTTCACTCCCGAGGGTCGGGTCGTGGCGTTGCCGATCGGGTCGACCCCAATCGACTTTGCCTATGCCGTGCATACCGAAGTTGGTCACGCCTGTTATGGAGCCAAAGTTAATGGTCGTCTCGTCGCCCTCGACAGCACACTCAACAGTGGCGATTCATGTGAAATTCTCACGTCCAAATCAGATGATGCATCACCATCACAAGACTGGTTGACCTTCGTTGTTTCCACTCGGGCACGAAACAAAATTCGACAGTGGTTCAGTCGGGAGCGTCGCCTTGATGCGATTGAAGAGGGCAGAGACGAACTGACCGAGGAATTCCGACGTGAGCGGGTACCTCTGCAGCAGGTGTGGACAGATGATGAGTTTGTTCGCATCGTGGAGGAGACAGCCCAGGGCGATCTTGATGGCTTTTTGGCAGCAATTGGGGAGGGGCATCAATCTGCTCGAAGTGTTGCTCTCCGAATGGCGAACGTGTTCGACCCGAGTCGTGTTGTCGATGCGCCGCCCGAAGAGATCCTTCGCCATCGTCTGCGACGCGATAGTGAATCTGGGGTTCATGTTGAAGGCCTTGAAGATCTTCTTCTTCGTCTTGCTAGTTGTTGCACTCCAGTTCCAGGTGACCCGATCATTGGCTTTGTCACTCGGGGACGCGGAATCAGCGTTCACCGAACCGACTGCGCAAACGCGCTCGGTCTGAGCGAAGAACAGTCGGCTCGTCTTATCGACGTCGATTGGGATGTTGACGGATCTCAGAGTGTGGTGAATGCCGGAGTGGAAGTGGTCGCCCTCGACCGCACCAACCTGCTTCGAGATGTGGCGAATGCTCTTGGTGACCACCATGTGAACATCGTTTCTTGCGAGACCCTCACAGGTGACGATCGAGTCGCAAAGATGCGATTTGAATTCGAATTAAAGAATGCAACGCAGTTACACACTGTTCTTCACCGGATAAAGGCGATCAATTCGGTCTACGACGCGTATCGCATCATTCCCGGTGGATCAGCAGACGCCAACTCCTAATAGATCATCGCAGGAGTTCGCTTAGGCCGGTAACCTCGCCACGTGCCCGAATTCAGCACGAGCCCAGGGATGCGCGATATTACCGCGCCTGAATCGTTCAGGTGGCGACGTTTTGTTGACGTATTTGAACACACCGTTGGACTCGCCGGGTATGACCTTGTGATCCCTCCATTGCTGGAAGATATTGGTGTGTTTACCCGTCTTGGTGAAGCGACTGATGTTGTGACCAAAGAAATGTATGACTTTGTCGATAAGGGTGAACGACATGTGGCGCTGAGGCCCGAGCAGACGGCAAGTATTTGCCGGAGTTTCGTTGAACATCGACCAACCACGCCGTTTAAGGCGTGGTATGCAGGTCCGAACTTTCGCTACGAAAAACCACAGCGAGGCAGATACCGCCAGTTTGATCAAGTCGGTATTGAGGTCCTCGGATCACTTGATCCCTACATTGATATCGAGGTCATCCAACTGGGTTGGACGTTTTTTGCTGCGTTGGGGCTTTGCGACGTTGAACTCGCCATCAATTCGCTCGGTACTCCAGATGATCGCTCCCGTTATGTCGCTGCACTGCACGACTACTTCAAATCTCGTAATGCTGATCTTTCCCCAGAGTCACAACAAACCCTGCTGCGGAATCCATTGCGGGTGCTCGACAGCAAACGCTCTCAAGATGCTCCAGTGATTGCCGAGGCCCCTCTCATCAACAGTTATTGGTGTTCAGAGGCCGCCGAGCATTTTGAAGTGGTTTGCGAGGGCCTTGATGCGGTGGGAGTGCCATACACCCTTGATCTCAAGTTGGTTCGGGGCCTCGATTACTACCGTGGCACGACATTTGAATACCGCGGAGGAACTCTCGATTCGGCACAAAACGCCCTCGGTGGGGGAGGCCGTTACGACGGGCTTGTCGCCGATCTTGGAGGGCCTGACACCCCTGGTGTCGGGTTCGCGATTGGGCTTGATCGGACCCTGCTCGCCTGCGACGATGAAAACGTATTTGCTGCCCCCAACCAGAATGCGGATGTGTTTGTTGTTGATGTTGGCGATGGAAGCGATGCACTCTCTGTGTGTACCGAACTGCGCGCTGGTGGAATTCGAGCCGAGAGAAGTTGGGACCAGCGAAGCATGAAAGCCCAAATGAAAGCCGCCAACAGAAGCGGCGCACGTTTTGCAGTTCTCATTGGCGAATCAGAACGGGAGGCCGGTACCGCACTGATTCGCGACCTCCGATCTGATGAAGAGCAACTTTTAGTCGCCCGTGCCGACCTAACAGGAACCCTGATTTCGCGTTTATCTTTCCTCGAAGGAGCATCCTCATGAATCCCCCTGTCTCACACTCTGGTGCTACGTCGATGCGAACCCATATGTGCGGTGACCTTCGCGCCTCTGATATCGGGTCGGAAGTTTCGGTATGTGGTTGGGTCGGTCGACGCCGAGAGCATGGTGAGCATCTTGCGTTTGTCGATCTCCGCGACCACAGCGGTCTTCTTCAATGCGTGATCAATAACAACGTCGACGTGAGGTCTGAATATGTCGTGAGGATCACCGGTGTCGTTCGGGCCCGCCCAGACGGCACAGTGAATGATTCGTTGCCAACTGGCGAAGTCGAAATCGGCGACTGTGAGGTCGAAATTCTTCGCCGTTCTGATCCGCCCCCGTTCTCCATCGATGACCGAGCAAATGATGTCGACGAAAACGTCCGGTTGCAGTATCGCTACCTCGACTTGCGTCGAAATCGCATGCAGCGAAACTTACGAGTACGGGCGGCAGTTAACAGCGCGGTGCGAACATCGATGGAACGCCAAGGGTTCGTTGAGGTTGAAACGCCGATGCTCGTGCCCTCCACGCCAGAGGGAGCTCGCGAGTTCCTTGTGCCAAGTCGAAAATCACCCGGTGAGTTTTATGCGCTTCCGCAATCACCTCAACTCTTTAAGCAGTTGCTAATGGTCGGCGGCACCGACCGCTACTACCAAATCGCGCGTTGTCTACGCGATGAAGACCTTCGCGCAGACCGGCAGTACGAGTTCATGCAGCTCGATATGGAGATGTCGTTTGTTGACCAAGACGACGTCCTCGATGCCGTTGGAGACGCCGTGCTCGCCGCTGCAGAAGCAGTGCTTGGTGAACGCCCTCCGGCCATCGAACGAATGACGTGGCACGATGCGATGAATCGATTCGGCGTCGACAAGCCCGACCTTCGTTTCGGCATGGAACTCGTCGAGTTGACCTCAACTTTTGCTTCCACCGAGTTCAAGGCTTTCTCTGGCGCGGAGTCGATCAAAGGCATCCTCGTATCGGGCGGTGCGACAGACTTTGGTCGTAATCAACTCGACAAACTCACCGACCGAGCGAAGGGCATCGGCGCAAAGGGCCTCGTCTGGTTGAAGGTAACGTCGGAGGGCTTCGACTCACCTGTGGCTAAGTTCCTCAGTGAGGAAGAGTCGGCTTCAGTGCGAACTGCGATGTCGTCATCAGAAGGCGACCTCATCCTTATCGTGGCTGACGAGTGGGCGACGACGTGCGAAGTGCTCGGTACCCTCCGCAACGACCTAGGTCGCCCCCCTGTGCATGAAGGCCCGTACCGGTATGTGTGGATTGTCGAGTTCCCTCTGTTTGTGGGCGTCGACCCGGTGACGGGTACGCCTCGCCCAGGGCACCACCCGTTTACTCGCCCTCACCCAGATGACGTTGACCGCATCGAATCTGACCCGCTGTCTGTGCGGTCGATTGCCTACGACCTCGTCTTAAACGGTTGGGAATTGGGCTCTGGGTCGATCAGGATTCATGAACCGGAACTCCAACGCCGAGTGTTTGCGGCGCTCGGTATCACCGAGGAAGAGGCTGATAGCAAATTTGGCTTCTTCCTTCGCCCGTTCGATTATGGAGCGCCGCCCCATGGCGGCTTTGCATTCGGTTTAGATCGGCTAACGGCAATTCTCGCTGGTGAGGACAACATCAGAGAGGTCATTGCGTATCCAAAAACCCAGAGCGGCGCCGACCCAATGACAAAGTCGCCGCTTCCCGTTGACGGCGAAGTGCTCGGAGACCTCGGGCTTCGCGTCTTGCCTAAAGCCGACTAACTACTATCAGGTTCGGGAGACATGATGAACGAACAACAATTGCAACGAGTACGAAACGATGACGGTTTCATCGCCGCTCTCGATCAAAGCGGTGGCAGCACGCCAAAGGCTCTCGGTTTGTACGGCATTGCCGATGGCTCATGGGCTGACGAGGAGGAGATGTTCGACCTCGTGCATGCCATGAGATCTCGAATCATGATGTCGTCAGCCTTTAGCGGCGAACGCGTGCTTGGTGCGATCTTGTTTGAAATGACGATGGACCGCTTAGTCGACGGTATTCCTACTGCGAGTTATCTCTGGCAGCGGAAGAACGTGGTTCCCTTCCTGAAAGTCGATAAAGGTCTTGCCGACCAAGTTGACGGCGCCCAAGTGATGAAGCCGATACCCGACCTTGACGCGCTTCTTGAGCGAGCGGTTACAGCCGGCATCTTTGGCACGAAGATGAGGTCAGTGATCTCATCCGCCAACCCGGCGGGAGTTTTAGCAGTCGTTTCTCAACAGTTTGAGGTTGGACGTCAGATCCTCTCAGCCGGTCTTGTTCCGATCATTGAGCCAGAGGTTGACATTCATGCTCCGGATAAGGCCCAGGCTGAAGAGATGCTTCGAGATGCCATCTTGAACGAGTTAGCAACTGTCGATGCCGATTCACCGGTGATGTTGAAGTTGACCTTGCCTGAGGTCGATGGGCTCTACGACGTATTTGTTGACCACGATTCGGTGGCGCGTGTGGTTGCGCTATCGGGTGGTTACAGCCGCGAAGTTGCAAATGAACGTCTCTCTCGAAACCGTGGTGTGATCGCCAGCTTCTCGCGTGCGTTGACGGAGGGCCTCGCTGCTGGTCAAACTGATGCGGAGTTTGATGCGATGCTGGACGGCGCGATCGAGGGTATCTACCAAGCCTCTCGAAGCTAGGTCTTCAACTTTGGCTATCGCATCGGACGGATCACTGTTCCTGTCAGCAGCTTTGGGGTGAAGAATGTCGACTTCGGTGGCATGAGATCGCCCCTCTCGGCAGTTCGGACGATTTCATCAAAGGGCACTGGCCGGATGAGAATTCCGGCTGATGCGGCCTGTGACGTAACAGCGTCGACGATGTTGCGAACGCCGTGTTGATAAGTAACGGTGTGTGAGATGCCGCTGAGTGCATGTTCTAGCCGAGCTCCGTCGAGATTTCGGTCTCCAAGCTCGGCGGAGCCCTGAGGAACGTAAAGTTCGACAGTGGCATCGGCGGTGACGAGGCCGACCGCAGATGCATCGGCCATGGCTTGAAGGCACTGATCATCTGCTGGCACTGAACCAATGTGGTCATACGAAGCCTCTAGCGCCGCCCGAAGGTCATGGCTCGTCACGTCGGTGTACAGCCGATGAATTGCGGCAATTGCGAGTTGTTCGGGACTCATCTCGTTCACGAACACCATGGTGGTCGATGCGGCAGCAGCCAGTTCAGGATGATGGGTAGCGACGTGCTGTCGGTACTGGCGCGCCACCCCGTACCTGTGGTGTCCATCGGCGATGAGCACATCGGAGCTTGATACACATTCCCGAATGGCCGCAACTCGGTCGGGGTCGCTCACGCGCTCAAGTGTGTGAAGAACACCATCAATCTCGACGGTGTCGAAATGTTCTCCCGACTCGGCCAGGAGGGCACTGAGGCCAGCTGCCCTTGATAAACCCCAGATCGGTGAAAGGTTCGCCTCGGTCGAGATGGTGAGATCGAGTCGATCGGTGCTCGCCTTTGGGGTGGTGCGTTCGTGGGGTAGCACCCCACTGCCTCCTTCAGGCACAACCTCAAGTGCCCCGATGACGCCATCAATGGTTCGAGACACGCCACTTTCATCAGTGAAGCTCATTCGGTAGATCGTGAACGAGGGTGTGTCATCGGAGATGAGCACCCCAGATGAGATCCATTCATTCATCTTTGTGGCAGCTACCGCGTAGGGATCGTCACCATCGTCGAAAAGAGGAACGTCGATCCACGTCACATTTGAGGGGGACGTTTCCCGAAGTTGCCGCACATCTTTCTCACTGAGAACGTCATAAGGGGGTGCAACCGATTCCGCGAAACGACTTTGTTCAAATCGAAGTCCAACAAATGGCTCAAAGACTGGCATACCAAACTCTGCCACGTAATGAGTAGAAATCCCTCCTTTCCGTGATACATAAGACAACGTGACATCAATTCGTTACATCATTTGCGACCTTGATGGAGTGGTCTGGAACGGTGACTCCTTCATTGAGGGCTCAGTTGAGGCGATAACCCAACTACAACGCGGGGGTGCGTCGGTCTGGTTCGTTACCAATAACTCAAACAAACCTCCTTCTCATTACGTGCAACGGTTGAGTGATGCTGGTGTTGATCAGGCGCATCAGTTGCTGACAAGTGCCCAAGCCGCTGCAACGCTGATCGAGAGTGACGAGCGTGTTCTCATCTGTGCTGGTCCTGGCGTTGAGCAAGCTGTCAGTGAGGCCGGGGGAGCGCCGATCCCAAATACAGAAGATGCCGTTGGTGAGCGAATTGACGCGGTCATTGTCGGTCTGCACATCGAATTTGACTACCCTCGGCTCGATCGAGCTGCTCGAGCGGTTCGTAGCGGTGCACGCCTCATCGGGACAAATTCAGATACTACGTTTCCAACCGCAACGGGCGAAGCGCCGGGTGGAGGTGCGATTCTTGCCGCCGTTGAGGCGGCGACAGGTCGCGAAGCACTTCTTGCTGGAAAACCGCATGCGCCCATGGCTGCTGCGGTTGCGGAGCGCGTCGGTCCCGAATTTCTCCCAGAGAATGCCGTGATGATCGGGGACAGATATAGCACCGATGGTCGGTTCGCAGCTGAGCTTGGCTGTCGGTTCATCGCCGTCTCATCTGGGGTTAAACCCGATGATGAAGATGTCGTCGTGTGGAAGCGGGTGCCATGTCTCGCTGATGCGGCTCAACACGTAGTTGGTGATTGCTAGTGGCACAACAGCGTCGACGCTTGGACACTGAACTCGTTCGAAGAGGCCTGGTGGAGAGTCGTACAGCCGCAGCCGAAGCGATATCAGCGGGGCTGGTGCGGGTTGGTGGGGCGGTCGCCGACAAGGCGTCACGGTTGGTGGCTGCACATGAATCGCTAGCTATCGACGGACCTGCCGCCCGTTTCGTTGGACGTGGGGGCGAGAAACTTCAGGCCGCATTAGACGAGTGGCCCAAAGTGCTCGAATCGGTAGCCGGGCGACGGGCTATCGACTGTGGTTCATCAACCGGAGGCTTCACTGACTGCCTTTTGCAGCATGGAGCGATGTCGGTAGTGGCAGTCGATGTTGGTCGCGGTCAACTTCATCAACGCTTGCTTGCCGATGATCGTGTGACCTCGAAAGAGCGCACCGACATTCGACTGATCGATCCAGACGAGTTTGGTGGGCCCTTCGACATTCTCGTTGCCGACCTTTCGTTTATCTCGTTGACAACCGTGGCCGAATCACTTCTTCGGCAATGCGTCGATGGCGCTCCAATGATCTTGTTGGTGAAACCTCAGTTTGAAGTCGGAAGAGAGAAGGTGTCTGCAGGCAAGGGAGTCATTTCGAACGACGCCGATAGACAGTTCACCCTCAATCGGGTTCGCAACACCTTTGAAGCCCTCGGCTGTGACACGATAGGAGTTATGGACTGCCCCGTTCACGGAGCCGATGGAAACCGAGAGTTTCTGTTAGCACTTAGTGCGCCAAAGAGAGCGCAGGCACTCTCATGAGGGTCCTTATTGTCGGACACCACCAAGAACCTCGAGCGATCGAACTTGCTCGAGAAGCCTCTGCCTGGCTGCACGAGCGAGGCCATAGCTGCGGCATCGGTGTAAGTGACGTTGACGCACTCTCAGATTCGGGCATCCCCGCATTCGAGGGCGAGGCGTCAAATGCCGATTTGGTGTTATGTCTCGGCGGAGATGGCACCGTCTTGCGAGCGGTGCGTCTGTTGAACGGGGCGTCTGTGCCGTTGTTAGGGGTCAACCTTGGAAATCTCGGTTACTTATCTGAGGTCGAAGGTGACGGACTCCCAGATGCACTCGACCGATTTTCAATGGGGCCAGACGTAGGTCGTTGGACCCTCGAGAACCGAATGATGCTCAGCGTCAAAGCCGAGTCGTCGTCGGGTGACGACCTCGGGTCGTGGTCGGTGCTGAATGAGGCGGTGGTCGAAAAGCGCCAGTCAGGTAATACCGTGCGCCTCACTCTTCTCATCGATGGCAGTGCGTTCACGTCATATGCGGCAGACGGTCTCATCGTCAGCACACCAACAGGCTCCACGGCGTACTCGCTCTCGGCGAGAGGGCCAGTGGTCTCGCCACGACATCGGGCCATGCTCGTCACCCCAGTCGCTCCTCATATGTTGTTTGACCGAAGCCTTGTACTTGACCCGTCAGAAATCGCCGAAATTCGTGTCTCAGGTCATCGGTCGGCTGCACTCGTCGTCGACGGTGTTACGGTCGCCGATCTAGACGATGGCGCTCGTGTCACGTGCCGACCATCGGAACACACAGCCACATTCGTTCGATTCGGCGAACAGCAGTATCACCAGATCTTGAAAGCAAAGTTCGGGCTTCTCGACCGTTGACATGATCCGCGAGCTCCATATCGAGAATCTTGTCGTTATCGAACGTGCAACAGTTCTCTTCGAGGGCGGGGTAACAGCGATTACAGGTGCGAGCGGCGTCGGCAAAAGCGTCCTCCTGTCAGCACTTTCACTCGCCTGCGGAGCGCGTTCGGAATCAGATGTCATTCGCTCAGGGTGTGACGAGGCGCGTGTCGATCTTCGTTTTGACGTCGTGACAACAGACGGCGCAATCGAGGAGCGGGTGCTCAGCCGTGTCGTACCCCGAGAAGGCCGGTCTCGGGCATATATCGACGGGCGACCCTCGACGGCCCATGCTCTTGCGGAGCTTGCGGCGTCGGCGATTGAAATCCATGGACAACATGAACAGCATCGTTTAGGGAATACCCGGGTACGTTCAGATCTACTTGATCTATTCGGCGGTCTGTCACGCGAAGAGACTGATCGATGCGCAGGTGAAATCGCCGCGCTTCGCGCGGAAATCGCTGCGCTGGGAGGAGATGCCGCCGAGCGTCAACGCGAACTTGACTTTCTTGAATACCAGTTGAGCGAGATTGACCAACTGGATCCCGGTGAACATGAGCTCGACGAATTGATGAACGAAGAGCGCATGCTGAGTGACGTCGACCGAATACGAAGCATTGCCGCACAACTACTTGATGCCTTAGACAATGACGAAAGGCTTCGTGTGGTAGCAAAAGAGCTCCAGCCGATCGAGAGTTTTGCGTTGATAGCCGAACGGCTCGACGGCGTCTTTGCCGAACTCGACGACCTAGCGGGCGAAGTTCGGGGGCAACTCTCGAATCTCGATGACGACCCTGCAAGGCTTGCCAGCATTCGTGAGCGAATCTCGGCCCTAAAGGGACTCTGTCGAAGGTACGGCGATTCGATGAGTGAGGTTCTCGCCTTTCGTGATGGTCTTGTCGAACAGTGTGATCGACTTCGGCACCACGATGAACGTGCCAGTGAGCTCGATGTAGCGATGACGTCAGCAGTCAATGAATACGAGCACGTTGCCGAAGTGCTTCGACGTCAGCGACTCAACTGTGCGCCGCGCCTAGGCACTGTAGTGACGGAGCATCTTGTGTCTCTCGGCATGACTCATGCTCGTTTCGAGGTTGACGTTGCGGGAACCGATGGGGGAGAGGTTGAGTTTCTCTTTGCACCAAGTGGTTCAGAGGACCCACGGCCGTTGGCACGCATCGCCTCCGGTGGAGAAACGGCTCGGTGCATGCTTGCCCTTGATCTGGCAATCGGACACCAGAGTGACTTGAGGTGCTCGGTTTTTGATGAAATTGACTCGGGTGTTGACGCTTCTGCAGGAGATGCCATCGCCCATGCGTTGTCGGCCGCCGCAAGTGGCCGTCAAATTATTGTCGTAACCCACCTTGCGACCGTTGCGGCGGCGGCGACGTCACATCTGGTCGTCGACAAACACCATGTGGGCGATACGCCGCACTCCACCATCGGTCGAGTCGATGGAGTCGACCGGGAGCGCGAAATCGCCCGCATGTTGACCGGATCAGATGATTCCGAGTCGGTGACGGTGGCTCGTCGGCTGCTCGAGCGGTGACATTGACGCGAACTCTTGGTGTCGCGAGGTATGGTGTAATTCCGTCAGCAACGAGTGAGGGCTCGAGAGGGACGGAGGACCAATTGCCCAAGCATATTTTCGTCACGGGTGGTGTGGTCAGCTCTCTCGGTAAAGGGCTCAC
>MDTE01106412.1_pt1 | contig 12195 bp, 7 predicted proteins | sample 811231 | NCBI WGS metagenome assembly MDTE01 (sample SAMN05326651, study PRJNA326480) | marine metagenome | isolation source: seawater | place: Indian Ocean: Red Sea | collected 2010
ACGGCCGCTACGAACGACACGGCCGCTACGGCCACGAGCGACACGGCCGCTACGGCCGCTACGGCCACGAACAAAATGCGTACGGCGGGTACCCGCCGCCACCGCCGCCCCGTCGCCATCCCCCGCCGCCGCCGCCGCCGCGACATCCCTACGAATCCTACCACGTCCGTGGCGACCCCGGGGGATACCCCGCGCCCCCGGGAACGCCCCCGACGGGTCACCGCCGCGGCGACCGAGAAGAGAGGAGACCGAGAGAGGAGCGGGCGACTCCGGGCGCGCCGCCCTCGTTCGGCGGCGAGGACGCCGCCGGCGCCGCGAGGGAGGCGGCGCGCGCGGCGCTGAGGTTCGCGCCGGGCGGCGGCGGGGTACACGACGCGGACGTGGACGAGCTCGCCAACCTGCTTATGTCGTGGTACTACGCCGGGTACTACACCGGGTCGTACAGCAGGCGCCCCGGCGGCGGGCGGTGACTCGACTCTTCGAATCGTCGCGCGAGGGTTTTAATGTCGACGTCCGTCCGGTTAACCGTACTAGTGGCATCTATCTATCCGCACTCGGCGCACTCCTGCATGCCCACCTCGTTGCACCACGGGCACCGTCGCTCCACGTCCACCCCCCTGGACGCGTCGCGCATGAGTATCCGCATGCTTCCGTCGCAGTGAAAACACGCGACGAGCTTTGTCCCGCCGCACGCGCGACACGCCGCCGATTCGCCCCCGCCGCGACCGTCCCCCCTCGCTTTGGCGCCCGCCCGCGTGACCGCCTCCGCCAGGGCCCCGCGCAGTGCGTGGTGGTCCGACGCCAGGTCCTCGAGCGCGACGCCGATCGCCACCGTCTCGTCGTCGGCAAAGAGCGCGGGCGGCGAGGTCCCGGGTTCGATTCCACCGGGAGCCGAGGAACGTTCGCCGAGCCTCGTTTCCAGCTCCTCGGCGTGCGACTCGCGCATCGACACGTCGCGCTCCAAAAAGTCGACGCCGAGGGCGACCAACGCGGCGCGCACGTCGCGGCAACGCTCGCGCAGGGGTCGTCCTTTTCCCTTCAAAGTCTTCGAACTCTTCTCCGCCTTCGTCTCGCCGCTCGCGGTGTACAGCACGACGACGCCTGCGTAAGTGGACGCCCCGGCGCCTGCGCCGCCCCAGCCCCTCGGGGTGGGACCGCGCGATCCCCCCCCGGACGACGCCGACCTCGGCGACGCCACCCCCCGCGGCGTCATGGAAGCGGAACCGACCCCGCAGCCGCCGCTTCTCGGGGTCGGTTGTCCGAACGTCCTCGGCGTTGAGCCTCGCGAGGAGACGCTGCCGACGCCGCCGCGGGGGGTAAACGCGTTGCCGCGGACGCGCGGCGTCGGCGGCGGGGAGGATTTGGACCGGCCCTTCACCTCGGCGACGTTGGCGTCGACCGTCTGGGTGTCCGGGTGAGGCGGCGGGACCGAGGCGGCGGCGACGGACGGGAACTCGTCGTCGGTGTACTCGCCGGAGCTCGAGCTTTGGTACTCGCTGCTCTCGTCCGACACCGCGGCGGCCTCGGCAGCCTCCTGTTCCGCTTGTATCCTCGCAGCCTCCGCTCGTGTCCTCGCAGCCTCCGCCTCCCGCTCCGCTCGTATCCTCGCAGCCTCCTCAGCGGCCTTCTCCTCCGCTCTCCGTCTGGCGGACTCCTTGGCCCTCTCCCACGCCGCGGCAGCTTCTTCCTCGGCCGCGATGCGCGCCTCTTCCTCGGCGCGGGCCTTGGCGGCGGCGGCGGCGATTGCTGCCGCCGCAGCTGCTGCGGCGACCCTGGCAGCCTCTTCCGCCCTGGCGGCCTCCTCCGCCCTGGCAGCCTCCTCTGCCCTGGCAGCCTCCTCCGCCCTGGCAGCCTCCTCCGCCCTGAGCTTCTCGGCATCGCGCTCTGCGGCGAGTCTCGCCTCTTCCGCCGCCGCCGCCGCCTCAGCCTCTCGTCGCCTGGCGTCTTCCTCCTCGGCTGCTGCTGCGGCGGCGGCGGCAGCCTCTTCCTCGAGTCGCCTCGCCTCCTCTTCCCTTTTCCTAGCCTCCCTCGCGGCTTCCTCCTCTCGCCGCCTGGCCTCCTCCTCCTGGATGCGTCGAGCCTCCTCCGCCATCTCCTCCCTTCGCCTGGTCTCTTCCTCCTCCTCGGCGTCGTGGTCGGAATCGGACAGCGACAGGTTAACCTCCGGCTCGTCGTCGGGGAGGGTGTCGGGCTCAGAACGAATCTCCTCATCCTCGTCGGCATCGACGCGCGTGGAGACGGTCGCCGTCAGCGCGTCGTGCCTAGCGACGCTCGCGACCGCCTCCATCATTCCCGCCAGCATCTCCCCATCGATGCCGCGGACGCAATCGACGAACGGATTCACCTCGTCCACCGCGATCGCTTCCTCCTCGACGCCCGTCGAGGAGGCGTTGGCACCCGCCTCTGGGTTGGGCGCCGGGGTGCCCTTCTCCGCCCTCGGGGAGTCCAGCGGCACGTCTACCAGCGCGGCGGACCCATCGCCCGCCCCCGCACGCTTCGCGGACGCTCCAACGAACGTCCGCGCGGACGATGCGGACACATCGTCGCCCTTGGGCGACGACAGGCACGCGCCCATCGCACTGGTGGTCAACGATGAATTCAAACGCGTCGGTTAATCTTCACTCATAAAAATACAAAGGTATCACGCGACGGCCGCCACCGTCGGTGGGACCGCCGGCACTCCCAGCCTCGCCAGTTTTTTCTCCGCGGCGCGCTTCTCCAGCATCGCCTGCGCCCTCGCCGCGTATAGTCTAACCTTCTCGACGTCCACGTCGTGCCTCTCCCGTTCTCGATCGATTGCGCAGAAGGTGGCCACCGTCTGACCTTGCAGTTTGATCGGTACTCCGGTGTAGTGAATGTGATCGTAACCGAGGAAGGTATCGGCCAACGAGCGCATGCCACCCACGGTTGGGACCTTTTCCGCGCCGTGCGGGTGCGCTTCGCCCCTCCGGTCGTACTCCGTTTCGATCTTGGCGTCGTCGGGTTTATCAGAATTCGCGTCGACGTACTCGGCGAACTGCGCAAACGTGTCGCCCAGGATCGCGCCCTGGGCGTGGTCGACGGCGCAGATCGCTTCGTACTCCGGGTCGGTGAAGTTCGGCATACCCGCCATCGACGCGTGGGTCGGACCGTTGGTCTGCATCGCGTCCCCCCGTTTCACCACGTGCTTGCACACGGTGCCGACGTTGGCGCAGTACAGGCCGTCGCCGTGGGCTCTGGCCTCGCCGGTGTTCACGTCAAACTTGGAGTGGGAGACGTAGGTCTGGCGCTTCGAGTCGATTATGCCGATGAACGAGTCGGTCACGCCAAGTTCTTTGGCGCACGCGTCAGTCAGGAGGTGCAGGTCGTCGTTATCGACCAGGTCCCCGATTTCCTCGTACTCGAGAGCAGAGTCGGAGACCACGCGACGGCGCTCAGCCTCGTCTTCGTACAGGTCCATCTTGGACATGATGTCGCGGACGTTGGCGCCGGAGTAGACGGAGTCGGCGACGGCGTCGGCCTCGTCCCGCGTCGCGACGCGGGGTCGAGGCTCGGGCGCGGGATCCGGCGTTTCCCGCTCCTGCTCCGGCGTTTCCGGGTGCGGCTCCGGAGGGGACGACTCTGGCTCCGGAGGGGATGACTCTGGCTCCGGAGGGGACGACTCTGGCTCCGGAGGGGATGACGCGGTCGGGCCGCCGCCGCCCAAGCCTCCGTCCTCCCTCCCAAAATCCAGCGTCACCCCCGTCGTCTCCGCCGCCGCGCCCGTCCGCTGTCCCAGCACCGCGGCCATCATGCTCGTGAGCTGCGCCACCTGGTCCTGCAGCACCTTGGCCTGCGCTTCCGACTGCGCCCGTAAAGCGTCCATCCGCTCCGAAGCCCTTTGCTCCATCGCCTCCATCGCCGCGCGGTTCTTCTCAGCCTCGGCCTTCACCGCGTCGCGCACGTTCTCCACCGACGACAGCAACAGCTCGTCGGAGGCTTTCAGAAACTCGCGAGCGACGGTCATCTTCGTCGGGTCGCTCGCCACCTCGCCGAACCCGCCCAACGATTCGATCTTCTCCCTCAGTTTCTCCCCCTGCGCAAAGTCGTCCCTGATTTGCGCCTGGACGTCGATGGACGCCGCGGCGGCGATGACGGACACCTGCCTGTGCATGCTGTTGGATATTTCCCGAAACTTGACGGTGTCCCGTCCGCTCATGATGAGCTGCGTGATGAAGTACTGGAGCTTGAGCCGTTGGCAGAACGCGAGGCCATCCTCCAGGGTCTGCTGCAGGGCTTCCACCGATTCGCGCACGTGGCCCAGGTATCCCTTGGCGGCGACCTGGTTCAGGATGGCCTCGCAGCTCTGGACGTTCTTGCAGAACACCTGCGCGTCAGCCTTTAGGGTGTGAACCTCGGCGGACGCGGTGACGACGCCCGCGATCAGGAAGGCTATCGGCGCGACCCACGGCAGCTCTTTCGCGAATGCCAACAATCCCAAGCCCGCGGTGGACGCTGCCGAGCTCAGGGCTCCTCTGGCGTCCGAGCTCACGGTGCCCGCCACGAGCGTGGCGGTGCCCGCTGCGACGGTGACGGCAGCGGCGGCGTCGAAGTTGGCGCCGATGCCGTCGGCCTCGTCCAGCTTGGACGGCTTCTTTTTGGGGGCATCCGTGTCAGCCCCCGAATGTGTTGTCGTCTGTCCCTTGGGGGCTATGTTATTGCCGGAGTCGGAGGCCTTCTTGCCGCCGCGCGGGGGCTCCGCGGGGGCGTCCGCGGTAGACGTAGCCTTGCTCGCGCCGCAGCCCATGGGGCGGTGCCGATATCCAGGCGCGCGAGGCCCGTTCTACGCAGTGATACGCAGTGATACGCAGTAATTCGCTAACCCTTATACGGCAACTGGCGGTGGCTTACCAAAGGCAATTAGAGGCAACGCAACACACCTTACGCTCTGGCGCACTAAAACGCCGCACCTGCCGGAGATGACGAGCTCTTCCTCGGCCGCGCACTATTTCCGGTAACGAGCAGCTAACGTATTGTGTCGCTGAATCTCTCCATTTCAGGCGTGTGATGCCGTCCTCGCTCGAATTTTGGTCGTCGAGATGCCCCCTCCGTGACCGCGCGCGGTGGGCCACCGACGAAGATGCTCTATGCGGGGCGTACGCCACGACCGCAGGATCGGGTTTAGACGCGACGACGGTGGTGTGCGACCCGTCCCTCGCCGCGACGTTGTTACGCGAGCACGACGGAGAAGCGGGGGGCTTGGGTAAGCCTGACAAGTCCCTCAGCGGCCCCATCGGCGAGCTTCTAAGGCACGGCCTGACTAACGCGCCTCCGGGAGCAGAGTGGCGCAGGCAGCGCTCGGCGTGTGAGAAGGCGCTGGGGAGCGTGGGGCGGCTCGCACGTTTGGCGGATGCATTCGCCGTCGCTGCCGCCCGCGACGCGGTGGCGGCGCTGTCGCCAGCCGGGACCGGATCGCGCGAGGTCGACCTCAAGCCCGTGATATACGCCAGCGCCGCGCGTATCATGACCCTCCTCGTCGTCGGTGAGGCTCACGCGGGAACGGTAGCGGACGCCCTGCTCGACGTGTGGCGCTGCGGCCGCGTCGCGGTCGGCGAAATGGACAGAGGCACCGCCGCCACCGCCGCGCGAAGGCTTCGGGTCGCTGTCTCGGCGGCGGCGGCGGCATCCGCGGCGAGGGATGAAGTGACCGATTCGAACTCCTGTCCTCCCAACGCCCCCATCGAGACCTTGCTCGTTGAGCTGATCCGGCAACCGGAGCTAACCTACGCGGATGCCGAGTCGAACGCGCACTCGTTCATTCTCGCCGGATTTGAGACCATCGCCGTCGTCACTCTCTTTGCGCTGCTGCACCTCGCGCATGACCACGCGTGCCAGAGCGCGTGCGTGGCGGATGCGGCTGACGTTTCACAATCCGAATCATCACCATTTGTGCGAGCGGTGATCAAGGAGACCCTCCGGCTCTACCCGCCCGTGTTGTCGCTGCCCCGCGTCGTGCTTGACCCCCGGGGGTTGAAAGCACCTGCCGCTGGCGGGGTCAAGAAGGTTCCGCCAGGCGCTCGGATGACGGTGTGCTCCGCGGCGGCGTCTTTTCTTCGATGGCCGGATGCACATCGGTGGGTACCGGCGAGACACTTAAAAACGCCGGACGAAGGCGGCAGCGACACGATAGTTCACGGAGCTGGGGAAGAGGCGAAACGGCCGACGATTTTGGCGTTTGGGGTCGGGCCGCGGCGGTGCCCCGCCGGCTCGCTCGCGACGCGCGTCGCAAAAAAAATCGTCGAAACGATCTTGGCGGACTTGGTGCTGTCACCACCTGCGGGCGCGCCGGAGGACGGCGTGGACGTGCGAACCGCAAGGGGAGGGTGCTGCTGGTCGCCGCGGGGGGGAGATGGCGTTGACGAGTCTCCGCGGTACTACTGGGAGCGTCGGCTCGTGCAGACGCCGGTTTTGCTTTTGACCGGCATTGCCACCGTGACGGCGACGCGAAGGTCGACGTAGGAACGCAAGGGTGGCCCAACGGTTCATCAGGGGAGGACGAGGGCGTAGACAGCGGGCAGTCGTCGTAAGACAATTAGGCGTCCGAATTCGTCCTACACGCTCACGATGAAGTTCAAAGTTTGTATAACAGTGTGGAACCGCGTAGAACAGTGTAGAACAGAACTTTCTCCCGCGAAAGCGGTCCAGTCAGCTGCCAGCGCATCAGCGTGGGTCCTCATCATTGGTCCGATTTTCTGTCGTCTAAAAGAATCCAAAAATTGGCAATAAACGCGATATTCATCATCAACGTCCCCGGGCCACTACACATCACGCAATGGAGACACCGCTCCGCTTCCCCGAGCACAAGGCTTTTCTGCGCTTCGTCCACTCCGCACCTGGTGGAGGTGACGAGCTCTACCTCGGCCGCGCACTACCAGGTGCCATAAAGCGATATGTCAAGTTTTGGCTCCCGCTGGTCAGCCATTCGGGGTACGAGGGCCAGGGCCGCGCACCTCTCATCCCGCCAGTCGATATCGCGTGGGTGTGGCATCTGCACCGGCTCGCGCCGCGCCGATACGCCACATACTGCATGGATCGATTTAAGCGAGTCCTGGACCCTGCAACGGCGGCATTCCAGGCGCAGACTGCCTCGGACGCCGACGACGAGACTTGGCGTTTGTGGCAGCAGTTTTTTGGCGACGAACCTTTCTTCCAGCAAGTCGGCTATGACGATACTGAGTGGGGGCCTCGGGATCCACTATCGAAGCAGACAACGCTCTGCGCTGAGGTGAAAGAAGAGTGTGTCCGGGTACGTAACGCGCTCGGCTTTGACTACGACGTGGAGGCCTGCTCGGCACGTCAGCGCACCTTCCTCTGGCAGGTCTCGCAGCCAGCTTGCAGCGATGTCCCCGCTATGAGCACGCGGTACCTGCAGTTTCTCGGCCTCATGAAGAAGCACGGCTACCAGAACCACTTCTTTGTGCCCTCATACGACATCGATTTTGCATGGCACACGCATATGCTCAGCAGCACGACCGCCTACCTCCGCGAGACTGCGATTCTTGCCGCTGCCCCCGGCGGGGTGGATCACGATGACTCGGTGAACCAGCGGCACGAGGAGAGCAAGCTCCACAATGGCTGGAAAGATACAAGTGACCTGTGGGCGCTGGAGCGCGACGACGCGTCTGGTCCGATCGATAAGGTCGGTGTCAACTACCGCGGCGAGCCACCGGACTGGTGGTTTAAATCAGAACCCTCCGACATCTTCCGTGTGCAGGACGACTTCCTTTCCAAGGCTGAGCTCGGGGCTGCGCTCGAGAATCTGCGCTGCGAGGCTAACATCCGAGCCCATGCGCACAGTGGATTGGACATGGTGTGTCAGGTGAGCGCAGATGTCATGCGCCGCCTGAAAGAGCAGCTTGACGCCGAGGGGGCGGTGGCAAGTCAGCACGTACTTGACTGGCGGTCACAGACGGAACATGAGAAGGAGCATGGGTTGTTAGCAGAGGTGCCCGCGCGGGTGTGCCCGGCTTCCAAGAGTGTCCCGCAGCACAAGGACAAGCCGGACGGGAAGGGCGCTTGTGTGTCGAGCTGGATCTGTGTGGTCTACCTCACCCATCATCCAGGCAGTGCACTTGTCCTCAAAGACGACGTGACCGGCCGCGAGTTTCGTGTCGCGATAGAGCCAGGTCGCATGTGCTGCTGGCCGAATGCCCGATTTTCACACCGGGTGGACGTGGAAGCAGCTGCGGCGCAGGGAGCTGAGCTGACAGGCTTTCGATACATGCTCGGTCCAATGGCCTTTAGCCAAACCGCAGGGAATATTCCAAGCAACGATGAGATTCTGTACGTCGAGGGCGGTTGTGGCGGCGGCGGCTGCGGTGGCGGCGGTGGCGGCTGCGGTGGCGGCGGTGGCGGCTGTGGCACTAGTGGCAGCTGCGGCAGTGGTGGCGGTGGCAGTGGTGGCAGCAGTGGTCCCAGTGGTGGTTGCTGTGTTATCCAGTGATGTGTGCATATTTTGTTTGTGACGTCATTAACGACGATGGGTTTATAACCTATGACTTGTATTACTTGCACAGTTTGTGACAATTGAGACTTTTTCGACCTCGGGCTTGACGATGGAAGTGTTCTGGGGTTACGACGGGGAGGACGCGGATCGATGGGTCGCACGAGGAAGGATGCGCGTATGTGCACCTCATTCGTCGTGCACGACGGCAAGGCTTTGACCCGCGAGCTCCTCGCGCTATGCCCGAGCCTGCAGCGGGAGTACGAGCTGCCGAAGTGGTGCACCAACACCCACGCGCAGACCCTGATCGGGTCCCAAATTCTAGTCGATGATGGGATGCTTTTTTACAGGTGTGTAATACGGGATATTTTTATTCCTGTCGGCAGGTCGAGCTTTTGGCAGGTTGGCGCGGTGTTCTCAGAGCTCGTCTATGTAAGCGCGCCCACTCCCATCAACGCCACCCTCGGCGCCGCCACCGCGCACGCCGCCCCGAACGCCGCCATCCACACCACGATCTTCATCTCCCCCCACCCGCTCAGCTCCAGGTGATGGTGCAGCGGCGACATCTTCAGCAACTTCTCCCCCGATCCCCGCGTCCGTTTCGTCCACTCGAAATACGCGCGCTGCGCCACCACGGAGACAACCTCGACGACGAACACGCCGGACGCGACAAAGACGGGGAGGACCATCCCGCCCCCGCCGCACGCCACCAACCCTCCCAACGCCGTCCCGAGCGCGAGCGACCCGGTGTCCCCCATGAACACGCTCGCGGGGTGCCTGTTGACGACGAGGAACCCGCACGCCGCGCCCGCGACGCAAATCGCGAAGGACGCCAGCTGCGGTTGCCCACGTCCGATTAGGATCATCCCGGTCCCGACGAGCGCGAAGGCGACGGTGGACGCCGCCAGGCCGTCGAGCCCGTCGGTGACGTTCACGGCGTTGCTCTCCGCCACCACGGTGAACGCCGCGAGCGCCCAGAACCACCGACCGAAGCGTAAGGTCGAGTTCACCCAGAGCGTCGTCACCGTGGTGTCGGGGACGACGCCCCCGGCGCCGCCGCTCGCGAGCCACGCGCACAACACGCTCGCGACGACGCTCTGGCACGCCAGCTTCGCCGCGGGGGGTAAACCCACGTCCGCGGTGCCCTGACGCAGCTTCCTGATGTCGTCCACCGCACCGACGCCGCACATTACCAGCGTCGCCGCACAGAGCGCGAGCACGGATTCGTCGCCGACGATTTTATTGGCGAACAGAGCGCACGCGAGACCGGCGGGGACGAAGGCGGCGCCGCCCATCGTCGGCGTGGACGCCTTGGCGCCGGTCTCGTGGTGCGGCACGCCGTCGGTCCTCCGCGGCTGGTGCAACGCGACGCCGCCGTCCTCGAGTTTCCTTCGAACGAGCGCGAGGGCCGCGACGCACGTCACGGAGGAGACGACGAACGACGCGGCGAACCACTGAAACGGTGAGCCCATCAACGGCGATCGGACGAGCCGGCCGTCCACGACGACGCCCCAGGCGCACCCCGCGGGCGCGATCCTCCAGCACCACAGCGCGAGGAAGGTGACGACGGCGCGGACGAAGGCGCCGCCCGGGCCGGCCATGGCGGATCGACGCCCGTGGAGGTCGTCGTCGTCGTCGTCGAGGTCGTCGTCGAGGTCGAGGTGCTCGAGGGCGTCCGCGCGCGCCTGATCCTCGCGGGAGAGCGGCCCGACGGGGCGCCGCGGGCCCGTGGAGTCGGCGGCGATCGTCGGTATCCTTCTCGTCGTGCTCGTGATCCTGATCGTCGTCGTCGTCGTCAGCCGGGCGCGGCGGAGGGCGAGCGGCGAGGGCCGGCCGACCCTAAACCTCGGGGCCTCGGTTCGCGACGATGCGCCCCGAGCCCCGAACGCCCCCGACGGCGTCGCCGGCCGCGTCGTCGCCGACGGCGTCATCCCGAGATCCTATCGCGCGCTCGCGCGCTCAGTCGCGGAGCCTCTTCTTCTTGTTCGCCTCCACGATCTTGCGCATCTCCGCCGCGGTCGGCGGCTTCGGTCCCTCGGGCGGGTACACCACGTACGCGTGTCGCCTGATTATCGACTCGAGGTTCACGGGGTTCGCGGCGAAGGTGACGGTGAGGAAGATGGGCACGGAGACGTAGACGGCGAACTTGAACACCTCCAGGCCGTACCTCGGCTTGGTCATGCGGCGTCCTTCGATACGATCTCGCGCCCGCTGCGATGGCGTCGGCGACGGTCCTTTCTCCGCGGTTCAAACGATTCCGACAAGGCACTGGAAAATGCGTCGAACTGACCGCGCTCATCGAGTCGCACACTTTGGAGCCCCGGGGTCGACGACCCGTCCGAAGCTACGAATGCCGGCCGAGACGCCGTCGGGCGCGATGGATCCCGCCACGCCCACCGCCGCGGGTCACCTCGCGCGGCTGGAGGCGGAGCTTCGCGCCAAGGAGGCTGCCGTGGCGGAGCGGGAGGGCGCGCTCGCGGTTCGCGAGCACGAGTTGAACTCGATGCTGGATGCGCAGGCGGCGACGAGGGCGGAATCGGAGAACGCGGCGGCGGCCATCGCGCGGGTGCAGGCGGCGAACGTCGAGCTCGCCGCGTCGCTCAATCGCAGGGCGAAGGAGCTCGACGACAGGGAGTTCGCGCTCTCCGCGAGGGAGGCGAGGACCGGCGCGGCGACCGTCGCGGCGCGCGAGCGCGACGTGGAAAAATTGGAATCCGAAACGAGGGCGCGCGACGACGCGTCCGCCGAGCGCGAGCGCGCCGCGGACGAGCGCGAGAGGCTCCTGCAGGAGCTCACCGCGCTCATGCGCGAGCGCGAGCTCGCGTGCGCGGCGCGCGAGGAGCAGCTCGCGACGCACGAAGCGGCACTCCGCGACGCAGCAGAGGCGGAGGACCGATCGCGTCCCGACGACGCATCCGAGAACGACGCCGCACCCGGGAGTGACCTCGCGCTCGCGCAGGGTCTGCTGGAGAGGCGCGTCGCGGTCGTCGACGAGCGCGAGCGCGCGGCGACGGCGTTCCTGGAGGAGATCCGCGACCTCCACGCGGCGGTGCGCGATCGCGAGGCGGACGTGGCGGAGCGGGAGTCCGCGCTGACGCGACTCGGCGACGCCATCGAGCAGCGGCGGGAGGGCGTCGAGGCGGCGGAGAGGCGACGGGCGGACGCGCTGGACGCGGTGCAGGCGTCGCTGAGCGCGCGCGAGCGGGAGGTGGAGCGCAGGGAGGCCGAGGCCGAGGCGGGGGAGGGCGTCGCGGCCGGCGCGGCGGCGACGGACGACAAGCCGACGCCTCCGAGGTCGCCGAACAAGAAGGTGAACTTCGCCGCCGTCGCCGCGGCCGCCGCGGATGACGTCATCAAGAACGTCGAGGGCGGCGGCGACGCGGAGAAGGACGCGGAGAAGGACGCGGAGATGGCGAAGATGGCCAAGACGTGCGAGGTTCTCGTGATGAAGTGCGAGCTGCTCGAACTGGAGAAGCGATCGATCGAGGAGAAGCTGGCGCACGTGACGGAGGTGGCGTCCACCGCCTCGTCGCTCGTGCAGAAGCTGGACGACGCGCTCGAATCCCACGACCGAGTCCTCGCCGAGACCAGGGCTGAACGGGACGAGCTCAGGGCGACGCTGGATTCGACCGACGGCGAGGACGGGCCGTCCTCGCGGGCGGGGAACGGAGGAGGGAAAGACGGTGCCCTGTTCCGCACGCTCGTCGCGCGATCCGAGGCGCTCGAGGCTGGAC
>MDTE01182438.1_pt1 | contig 12194 bp, 13 predicted proteins | sample 811231 | NCBI WGS metagenome assembly MDTE01 (sample SAMN05326651, study PRJNA326480) | marine metagenome | isolation source: seawater | place: Indian Ocean: Red Sea | collected 2010
CGATATTTTTTAAGTTTGTTTCGGTATTTTAAAAGTTTATACTCAATAAAGCTATGATTAAAAAAATATCATTTATTTATAGACAATACTTACTTGGTCATCCAGTCTTAGTACTATTATTCTTAGCCGTAATTCTTATGATATCTGCGACTAATATTAAGAATTTTACATTGGATGCATCCGCAGACACACTTATACTCGAAGATGATCGTGATCTGAAAATATTTCGTGATGTTAGTGAAAGGTATGAGTCGTCAGATTTCATGATCCTAACTCTCACTGATAAAAACAAAAATATTTTTGCTTCTGATACGCTTCAATTGATAGACACTCTATCTAAAGAATTAAAATCAATTGAAAATATAGATTCTGTAACATCCGTAACAAATATTCCTTTAGTTACAAGCTCAGAAAAGCCTCTCGCCGAATTGATAAATGATATTCCAAATATTCTAAGTGAAGATATAGATATAAGTCGTGCTAAAGAGGAAATACTTACAAGTCCAATATATAAAGATCTAATAATTAGTTCTGATGCTAAAACAACTGCTATGCAGCTTGTGATCAAAAAAAATGAGAGCTTATCAAATGCTCTAAAGCAAAGGAACCTACTTTTTGAAAAATATAAAGAAGATGAAAGTTTTGAGAATCAATATTTATTAGTAAAAAATAATTACCAAAATCTAGCTGAGAATGAAAAACGAAAGATAAAACTTTTAATTGAAGAAATAAGAAAAGTTCAAAGCTCATATTCAAATGATAGATATGAAATAAGACTGGGTGGAATACCTATGATCACTGACGATATGATTACTTTCATAAAAAATGACCTCATCAACTTTGGATTCGGGGTTCTGCTATTCATTCTTGTTACTTTAGTCATAATCTTTAGAAAGTTCATATGGGTTGCAGCACCAATAGTTAATTGTCTTTATGCTGTCTTGTTTATGATTGGGTTACTTGGATATCTGGACTGGAAAGTAACAGTTATATCATCTAATTTTATCTCGCTAATGTTAATCCTCACTTTATCTATGAACATTCACATAATTGTCAGGTACAGACAGATCTTCTCCTCAGGAGATAGTGATAAGTTTGATTCAATCCATCAAACCACAAAAAAAATGATATGGCCGTGCTTATATACAGCACTGACTACTATAGTAGCCTTTGCATCATTAGTATTTAGTGATATAAAACCTGTTATAGATTTTGGTTATATGATGGTGATAGGTCTTACCTCATTATTTTTAACGTCATTTACCTTACTGCCCTGTTTTATACTAGTTTTCTCAAATAAACATGATTCTATTGCTAGTAATGAGCAAGCAAGAAGCTACATTGTTGACATACTATCAAATGTAGCACTTAAATTTGGAAAACACATTTATGCTTTTGTTGCGGTGATATCGGTCATCACTCTTTATGGCTTAACTCAACTCAAAGTTGAGAACAGCTTTATTAATTATTTCAGGTCAGACACTGAAATCCATAAAGGCATGAAGCTCATTGACAATCAACTGGGTGGGACTACACCAATGGATATTATTATAAAATTTCCTAACTCCAAAGATAACGAAGATTATGAGGAGTTTGACGAATTGTTAGGAGATAGTGATGAGTCGAATGAGTCAAATTGGTTTACAACTGAAAAAATTAACAAGATTAAGTATGTACACGACTATCTCAATAATAATGAGTATATAGGTAAAGTATTATCCCTGGCATCATCAATACGAGTTGCTGAAATTGTCAATGATGAAAAAGAACTTAATAGTCTAGAAATGTCCCTTCTTTACAAACAGCTCCCAGAAGAAGTTAAGGATATTGCAGTGAATCCGTACTTATCTATAAAAGATAATGAGGCAAGAATCAGTGTAAGAATACTCGATTCAAATCAAAATTTGAGGCGAGCAGATCTTATTAAACAGATTAGGACTGATCTCAATAATGATGTCTACCTTGAATCAGAAGTAATAACGATCACTGGAATCCTGTTACTTTACAACAATATGCTTCAAAGCCTATTTGATTCTCAAATAAAATCACTCGGCTTTGTGATGCTAATTATTGCATCAATGTTTTTAATATTGTTCAGATCTTTCAAGCTAATGGTTATTGGTATTATTCCCAATCTTCTATCCGCACTATTAGTGCTCGGGATAATGGGTATCATAAATTTACCATTAGACATGATGACTATCACGATAGCTGCAATTACGGTTGGGATTGCTGTCGATAATAGTATTCACTACATATATCGATTTAAGGAGGAATTTCAGAGCGCTGCAGACTATGAGGACACAGTAAAAATATGTCACTCAAGCATAGGAAGGGCGATATTCTTCACTGGTATTACAGTAATATTTGGATTCTCTATTTTAATTCTGTCTAATTTTATACCAACAATAGTATTTGGAACGTTAACAGGTCTCGCTATGCTCGTAGCACTCGTGCTGGTATTAACATTACTCCCTAGATTACTAATTTCTATGAAACCACTTTAAAGATTCTAATTATTCTCTGAGAGAGGTTATTAGCGAGTCGATACCGCTCTGTGAGACATGCTCTCGAAAATCTGCTCTATAATTCTTCATCAGGCTTATACCATCGAAAATGATATCATAGACTTTCCATTCATTTGATTTTCTGATCAATCTATAATCAACAGCAATATCACCTCCAGGTATTAAGTATTTTGACTTTACATAAGCGATGTTTTCTCTCTTGCCTGGCTCATAAGGCAAGAAGACGACTTTTTCTCCATCAAATGCTGTAATAGATTTCATATATGTACTAGTCATCCTGTATTTGAAAGCTTCGACAAAGTCATCTTTTTGGCTATTTGATAAGTCTGTCCATATTTTTTTCCCAAGAATAATTTTTGACATAAGTTTAATATCAAGTTTTGGCATAACAATAGAATTCATTTTATCTCTGAGAAATTCCTCATCGGTCTCAAATCTATCTTTATATTTGGTGACAAGAGAAGAAATCTCCTCAACAGAGTCTTTCAAAAAACCATCAGGCGAATTGCTTGGAAATGCAATATTTGCAGTTAGTAAAAATGCCAGTAAAATTGATGTTTTTTTAATCATGGACACCATTTTAGTATATAATCAAGAATTATGTTACAGGGTAAATCAAATAAATTTTCTTTATTTTCGAGTATTATACAAGTTGCCACAGTTACTTTGTTAATAGTCATAAGCTCGAACTCTGCATATGCATCAGAAGACGATCCACTTGAACCTATGAACAGGGTCATTTTTGGCTTCAACGAGGTGATAGACGATAACATCTTAGAACCAGTAGCTGAAGGGTATAGATACATTACACCTGACCCTGTCGAGAAGAGTGTGAGTAACTTTTTTAATAATCTTGGAGAGATTAATACAATTGTAAACAGCGCACTGCAAATGAAACTCGATAAAACTATATCATCGACAAGTAGATTCGTTATTAACTCATCTGTCGGAATTCTTGGTTTATTTGATGTCGCAACCACTCTTGGTATACAGAGACATCGTGAAGATTTTGGACAAACACTTGGTTACTATGGTATCTCACCTGGCCCATATCTTGTTTTGCCATTTTTTGGACCGAGTTCATTCAGAGATGCTCCTGGCTTCTATATTGACGTAATGATAGAAAAAGATATTTCTCCTATTCATACTGAGTTACATCATGAGGAGAGACAAGTCATTCAAGCTACTAATGTAATCGACACCAGGGCTAATCTGCTTAAAGCCACAAAAATTCTCGATACAGCTGCTAAAGATAAATATATTTTTCTGAGAGAATCATATTTGCAAAGAAGAGCAAAAATGGTTACTGACGGCAAAGACGTACAAGACTTTGAAATTGACGTTCTTGAAATCAATTATTAAATCCAAAGATATTTTATATAGAATCCATTAGTCATGATAGGATCCACATTATTTTTAGTCCTGGGATTGTTACTTTTATTATTTGGGTCTAATCTGCTAGTCACAGCAACCGAGCGATTCTCATATACGTATTCAATTTCTGGATTTACTGCTAGCTTTTTTATGATTGGTATAGCGACATCTGCACCTGAGATATTTATTTCCATTGAGTCTGCGCTTCAAAACGAGACTATCCTTGCTATAGGCAATTCAATTGGCTCAAATATATCTAATATCGCACTTGTTTTTTGTTTATCTGTTTTTTTTATTAAACATAGTGATAAAGCAATGATTTTACCCAAAAATATGTACCTAGGAATGATTGTCTTAACGTTAAGTCTTTTTATACTTATAATCAGTGATTATTTATTTAATGCTACTGATGCATTAATCTTAATTTTAATATTTTTAATCATATTGTTTTTCTTGAGCAAAGAAGAACACAAGACAGAATTTCAAAATACAGAAATTTCTGAGAGTTCTAGTTTGTTAAAAATCAGTTTACTATTGGTAGTTGGATTTTTAATGTTAATTTTTGGTTCAACTTATTTTATAAATGGAGCAACTCAAATAGCGGTTCTCTATGGGATAAGTAGCTATACAATTGGATTAACACTCACAGCATTAGGAACTAGTCTTCCAGAACTTGCCACGAGTATTCAGTCTGCCAGAAAAGATAGAACAGACTTCATTATAGGTAACATAATAGGTTCAAATATTTTCAACATAGCAGTTGCAGCAAGTATAGCTGGCCTTATTAATTCAGCTAATGTGGATAAAGGAGAATTTATCAGAGATATTTTAGTTTTACTCATAATATCTATTTTTTTCTATATGATAATTAAATCGAATAAAACCTCTATAAAAACTTTATACTCGAGCACATTAGTAATAACATACTTCGTATATATATTTTTTATATATAGATAAAAATGAAAAAGAAATCAAATAAACAACTCGCAAAAGAAATCCTAAATAGAGAAATTGCTGCGCTTAGAAGAACAACTAAGTTATTAGATAATAAGTTTGAGAGAGCATGCAATGCTATCATATCAAATAAGGGTAAAGTAATCACATTAGGTATTGGAAAATCTAGTTTCATTGCTATGAAAATGGCTGCTACATTAAGTAGTACAGGCACAGCGGCATTATTTCTTCATCCAGTAGATGCTCTACATGGAGATGTAGGTGTGATAAAAAAAAATGACGTAGTTATAATCTATTCTAATTCAGGTGAAACTCAGGAAGTTGTCAAACTGCTGCCTCTACTGAAATTATTGAAGTGTTGCATCATATCCATAACTGGTAATTTATCCTCATCTTTAGCTCAGTATTCTGAAATCTCACTTGATGCGTCAGTGACAAGAGAGGCATGCCCGCACAATCTAGCACCTACATCGAGTATCATTTGTGCGCTAGCTATATCGGATGCTCTGGCATTAGCAATCTCGACACAAAAAAACTTCACAATAAAAGATTTTGCAAAAACTCATCCAGAAGGTGCCCTAGGCAAAAGACTGATGGTGACTGTTTCTAATATTATGATTAAGAAAAACATCCCGCTTGTTAATGAAAGTTCTAAGTTTTCACAATTATTAGAAAAAACCACAAAATCTAATCTTGGTCTAGCTATAATAGTAAATAACAAAAAAAACTTAATCGGAGTGATTTCTGATGGCGACATTAAAAGAATTATGAAAGAAAATAAAAGTTTTGAATCTATTCAGATTAAATCAGTGATGACTAAAAAACCTATTATAGTAAGTCCTAACATGTTAGCCGCGGAAGCACTCTCAGTACTCGAGGAATACAGCATAAATGCCTTGCCAGTAATAGAAAAAAATAAAGTAGAAGGCATACTCACACTTAAAGATATAATTAAATCAATCAACTAAAATGCTTAAAGATCAAAATTTTTTAAAATCTTATTATCCTGATGAGGTAATCAACAAAGCCAGACAAATTGAATTATTGGCATTTGATGTAGATGGAGTACTAACAGATGGTGGACTCTACTATGATTGTGAGGGTAATGAATTCAAGAAATTCTTTGCTCAAGATGGCCATGGCATAAAAATAGTTCAGTCTATAGGAATAGAGATAATGATTATCTCAGGAAGGCAGGCAGAGTGTGTAAATCACCGCGCAAAAGAACTAGGTATAAAATATGTTGTTCAGGGCAGCAGGAATAAACTGAAGTCCTTTTATGAACAGAACATATCGATTGCTATAGAAAAAGTGTGTTTTGTTGGAGATGATACAGTGGATGTTGAAATCCTTAACAGCGTTGGGATGTCTGTTGTGGTCCCTAATACTAATCCCACAATTGATATAAAACAATTTGATTGGGTAACTAAAAGAAACGGTGGTTGTGGAGCAGTAAGAGATGTGTGCGATCTCATCTATTTCTCAAAAACACTAAATGAAAAAATTTAATTTAATTAATTTTTTTTTCCTTTTGTTGCTGGTTGCTAATTATCATATACTTGCGAGTGACCATACAGAACAGAGGAAATTGAAAAATAAGATTCACAACTTCTCATCAAAAAATATAGATGCTGATATGTCAACCAAATGGAGCTTAACAGGATTATATTTGGAGAAGTATGATGATAATTATACATTTATAAAAAATCCAAAGTTAAAAATGTTTAATACCAATTTAGTGACTAACATAAGCTCTGAAACTGCTGTTGATCCTACTGGTGAAATGAGTGAGATTTATCTTAAAAGTAATGTATCAGTAAATAGAAATAATTCTTCAAATGGAAATACCATAAAGTTATACACATCATATGCTATATTCTACTTATCTAAGAATCTAATTGAAACAGATCGGGATGTGACAATAATTACATCTAATTCAACTACTACAGGTAATGGATTATCTGCAAATCTTGATATGGGCCTGATTACAATATTAAGTGATGCAGAGAGAACTATCAAAGAGGGTGATAAGTTGCAGACGATAAAAGGTAATCAAATGGTATACAATACAAAAACCGGTGAGTGGATTGTCAAAAATAAGCCTGCGAGTAACCTAAAGAAAAGTATAGAAAATAAAGTAACAACTACGTTTAATTTAAATTAATATGTCAACTCTTACATCAGCTGGTTTAAAAAAATCTTTTGAAAGTAAAACAGTTATTCATAATATTTCACTTGAAGTTAACTCTGGTGAGATTGTAGGGCTTTTGGGTCCGAATGGTGCTGGAAAAACAACCACCTTCTACATGATAGTTGGCCTGATAAAATCAGATGAAGGTAGCATTCATATTAATGATCAGAATATCACTTACGAACCAATTCATAGAAGATTTGAACAAGGTATCAGCTATCTACCACAGGAGCCTTCTGTATTCAGAGATATGACAGCAAAAGATAATATTGAAGCAATTCTAGAAGTTGATAAAAATCTTACCAAAACTCAAAAATCTGATATCCTTGAGCATCTAATAGACAAATTTGATCTGAGTAAATTCATAAATACTAAAGGGATACAATTATCTGGGGGAGAGAGAAGGAGGGTTGAAATTGCGAGAGCTTTAGCTTTGAAACCTAAGTTTCTTTTACTTGATGAACCATTCGCAGGAATTGATCCAATATCTGTTATAGATATACAGAAAATTATCAAAGTGTTAGCAAAAGAGGACATAGGAATATTAATTACCGATCATAATGTCAGAGAGACATTGAAAATATGTGATAAATCATACGTGATTAATTCGGGTAAAGTTTTGGCATCTGGGAGATCTAGAGAACTCGTCAAAAATGATATTGTTAAGAAAGTCTATTTAGGTGAATCTTTTAAATTGTGAATAAACTTAAGCAAACAACATTATTATCTCAGAGAAAGGTCTTGTCGCAACAAACAAGGCAAGCTATTAGACTTCTTCAACTGAATTCGTATGATCTAGAAAAAGAAGTAGATAATTTAATATTAGAAAATCCGCTTCTAGAAAAAAATGAAGGGGTTGAATCAAATTATGATGTAGGATCAACAGGCAATATATTTAATGCAGATGCTGATGATGTTCTGAAGTATCATAAAAAGAGTGAGAGCTTACAGGAATATTTAAACAGACAAGTAGATACCTCTTCATTCTCTGTGAATGAAAAAATAATCGCTTCAATACTAATCGATTGTGTAAATGATAATGGCTACATAACAGAAGACCTCAAGGATATTTTTATTCAAGCCAATAGAGAAATTGAAGTGTCTTTCCAAGAAATATTTTATGTATTACATACTCTGCAGAGATTTGACCCTGTAGGAACGTGCGCAATAGACTTATGTGACACATTATCAATACAATTGGATCACTCATATAAAGAATCACCATTATATGATAAGGCGATAAGTATAATTAAATACCTGAGAACAATAGATAGTTCTAACACTTCTAAATTTAATAATATTCTTACAGGATTAAATAAAAATACCCGTTTCGATGAAAATGCACTTAAGCTAATCAAAAAACTCAATCCTAAACCTGGGCTCGAGATTTCAAAAAAATTAGACTCCTATCAAATCTACCCTGAAATAATTATTTTTAAAAGAGATGGTAAATGGGTGACAGAACTGACTAGGAATAAACCGTTATTAAAGTTAAATTCAGAATATGTATCATTGATGAAAGAAAGTAAAATTAAGACAGACTTAAATTATCTTCGTAAAAATTATAATGATGCAAAATTTATTATTAAATCAATTAAAAATAGAAACTTAACCATATTAAATGTTTGCAAAGAAATTTTTATAAGACAAATAGATTTTCTAAGAGATGGGGATATTGGAATGAAACCAATGACTCTCAGGGATGTTGCTGAGTCACTTGGTATTCATGAATCAACTGTCTCTAGGGCTACAAGTAATAAATTTGTACAAACTCCTAGAGGAGTATATGAATTAAAATATTTTTTCACTTCTGAACTTTTTACTGATACTGGAAAAATGATTTCATCAAAAGTTATTATGAAAATGATCGAGGAGTGCATTAAAGAAGAAAACACAAATAAGCCTTTGAGTGATAATGAGATATCAAAATTTTTTACTTCAAAAGGTGTTTCAGTAGCAAGACGAACAGTTACTAAATACAGAGAGAAAATCAATATACCAAACTCAACACAAAGAAAAAGGAAATCTGATGATTAAAATTAAATTAGAGGACTCTCACGTATCCGTGAACGATATTTGTAAGACAAAAAAAAGTATCCTAGAAAAGATTTCTGATCTCCTGAGTAAGCCATCAGGTGTGAATAGGAATGACATTTTTAAAAAGCTGTATGCTCGAGAAAAGCTGGGGTCGACATCTATTGGAAAAGGAGTTGCGATACCTCATGCACGAATTGATGACATTGAGTATCCATTCCTATCAATTATAATATTGGATGAGCCAGTGGAATTTGATAACATAGATAACCTAGATGTAGATATAATTGTATCCATTATTGTTCCTGAAAATAATTATAGTAATCATTTAGAATTACTAGCTCTTTTAAGCAGCAAGCTTGATGATCCTTCTGTGAGAAAAAAATTAAGACAAGCACGTAATAGTTCTCAAATTATAAAAAATTTTCACTCAGACAACCTAGAGTTTATCTAATATGAAAGTAGGTATTTTATTAGTAACCCATAGTGACATTGGTAAACAATTATTACTGACTGCAACCTCAATCTTTGGGAAAAATCCATTTCAAGTCGAATTATTATCTATTGATAATTATGATCAACCTAGTGATGTAAAAGAGCTTGCCGATAAATATGTGAAATTCCTTGATAATGGAGCAGGTGTACTAGTACTAACAGATATTATTGGAACTACACCATCAAATATTGCATCCTCCATAAATCATGAAAAAATAGCGATTGTAGCTGGGTTGAATCTATCCATGATTCTCAACGTATTCAATTATCCTGAGGATTCACTTCATCAATTATCAATCAAGGCGCTAGAAGGCGGCATTCAAGGAGTTTCCAAAATATAGATGATCACAAAAAAACTTACGATTCTAAATAAATTAGGACTTCACGCCAGAGCTGCAGCTAAAGTTGTATCAACAGCAAATGAGTTTGAATCGACAATCATCATAACCAAGGATGGAAAAAATGCTGATGCAAGAAGTATAATGAAACTACTTATGTTATCAGCCTCTCAGGGCTCAAGAATAAGTGTTGAAATTAACGGTACTGATCAGAAGGATGCAATGAAATCAATTGAGGAACTATTTAACAATAAATTTGATGAACAAAAATGAGTATTATTATCACAGGTGATGGTGTATCACGAGGAATATGCATTGGTCAAGCAATCGTCGTATATAAGGACAATATTGATCATGCGCCATCTTTTATAAGTAAGAATCAGGTTAATAAAGAATCAAAAAAATGTTTAGACGCAATAAATAAACTTAAAACAGAATATAAAAAATCATCTTCGAAAATAAAAAATAATCCTGCTATAACAAAATTAATGAATATGCAATTAAGTTTTGTTGACGATAAAAGTTTCAGAGAGAGTGTTCTAAATAAAATTAATAATCAGCAATTTAGCGCAAGTTGGGCGATATCCTCTGAATATTATAGTATGAGGAAGTCCTTTGAGGATATCGAAGACAAATATATAAAAGAGAGGTTGATTGATATTAAACAAATGATCATCAGTCTTTTGGAACTTCTGCAGTACAGAGAGAGATTAGACATATTCAGCAATAATATCATTGAAAATAAAATAATTATAACCGATGAGACAACTCCTAAGGATATTATTGATATTCATCACAGCAAAGGGCTGGGAGTTATAACATCTCATGGAAGTCGTTCTTCCCATAGCGCAATCTTGAGCAAAAGTTTAGCGCTTCCTATGTTAGTAAAGGTAGAGTCATCTACAAATATTATTAAAAATGGTGACAAACTGATTATGGATCCGGAACATCAAATAATCATAGTTAACCCGGACGAAATTGAATTGAAGCATTTTAAAAAGATTCAGTCAGAGACTAACTCATTAATAAAATCTTTCAAAAAAACAACTAACAAGAAAGCGATTACAAAGGATAGAACTAAAATAGATGTGATGTGTAATCTTGAGCTTTCAGAGGAAGTAAAACTTTTAGATGATAGTTCTGATGGAGTGGGTTTATTTAGAACGGAGTATCTATATATGAATCGAAATGATTTACCTACAGAACAAGAACAATATCAAGCTTACAGCAAAGTTTTTAAGAAAGTAAATAATAAACCTGTAACACTCAGAACACTAGATATAGGCTCTGATAAAGAAGTGTCTGAAAATATAAAAGTTGGCCAAATCGCTAAAAATCCTGCTTTAGGGTTAAGGGGCATCAGATACAGCTTGTATGAGAAAAATCTTTTTAAAATCCAAATAAAGGCTATGTTGAGAGCTGCAAAAAAAGGAAAGCTCAGGATATTGATACCCATGATCACGACACTTGACGAAATCGATAAAGCAAAAGAGCTAATTGATGAAGCCAAAGCTGAACTTATAAAAGAGAAGAAATCTTTCAACCAAAAATATGAAGTTGGAATTATGATTGAGGTACCTGCAAGCGCAATTCAGTCAAGTGTATTGTCCAAGCATGTTGATTTTATGTCAATTGGAACTAATGATCTTGTTCAATATATTCTTGCTATTGATAGGATTGATGATGAAGTAACAAGTTTATATGATCCTACAAATCCAGCAGTATTACATTTGATAAAACAAGTTATACAGACATGCAATAAGTCAAAAATAGATATCACTGTATGCGGAGAGATGGCAGGTGAGAAAATATATACTAAACTTCTACTAGGTCTTGGTCTGACATCTTTTAGTATGCATCCACAAGCAATACCTGAGATTAAAAATCTTATAATGCAAACTGATACTAAAGCACTTAAATCAAAAATAAATGCTATCTTAAAATGTAATGACTATCAAAAGAGATTACAGTTGATTGAATCTCTCTAGTTTTTACTCGAGGACAATAAAAAATCTATAAGTGCCATAGAGCTGTAAAGCCTATTATGAGCTTGTTGCCAGACTGCACTATATTGAGAATCTATTATTGTTTCATCAATTTCTTCTCCTCTGTGCGCAGGTAAGCAATGAAGAAATATCGCCTTTTCTGTAGCTTTTGACATTAAATTCATATTAACCTGAAAGCTTTTAAATACTTTTTTTCTCTCTTCATTTTCGTGCTCATCACCCATGCTAGCCCAAACATCTGTTGTTACAACATCGGCTCCATCAACAGCAGAAC